>JAABVA010000218.1_pt1 | contig 75281 bp, 70 predicted proteins | sample 5560331 | NCBI WGS metagenome assembly JAABVA01 (sample SAMN12812661, study PRJNA571458) | rock metagenome | isolation source: Antarctica rocks | place: Antarctica: Victoria Land, Mt New Zealand sud | collected 2016-01-07
CTTGCAGTCATACGGTGAGTGCGCCAGTGGGTAGGTGGGCGAGTAGCGTCGGTGGTTGTCGAGGAAATTGTGGGTGGCGAGGGGGGGTCGGGTGCGGGGTGTGGTGTTGCGCGTGGAGGAACGGGAGGTGATTTCTCGGGAGCTTGCGGGTGGGTTGTCGTGTCGGGCGATTGCTGTGGTTTTGGGTCGGCATCAGTCGGTTGTGTCGCGGGAGGTCGACCGGCATGGTGGCCGGGGGTCGTATCGGGCGGTTGCGGCCCAGGAATGCGCGGACCGGGACCGGGGTCGGCCGAACGAACGTGTTCTGGTTGAAAATAAACGGCTGCACGAGGCGGTCCGGGACGGGTTGGCGGACAAGTGGTCCCCGCGGCAGGTGAGTCGTCGATTGCGGGAGGACTTCGCCGCCGACGACACTTTGCGGGTGTCGCACGAGGCGATCTACCAGACGCTGTACCTGCAGGCCCGCGGTGCGCTGCGGACCCAGCTGAGCCTGGCCCTGCGCCGGGGCCGGACCCGGCGGGTGAACCGGTCCCGGGCGGCGGTGGCCAGGGGGAACATCGTGGGCATGGTGAACATCAGCGAACGCCCGGTGGAAGCCGAGGACCGGGCGGTGCCCGGGTTCTGGGAAGGGGATCTGATCATCGGGCAGGGTGGGCGCAGCCAGATCGCGACGCTGGTCGAGGGGGCGGAGCACCCGGTACGTGATGTTGGTGCGGGTGCCTTATGACCGGACCGCGGACCGGGTCGCGATCGTGTTGGCGCAGAAGATGGCGACCCTGCCGGAGTTCTTCCGGAACAGCATCACCTGGGACCAGGGCAAGGAGATGGCGGCGCACGCGAGGTTCACCGTCGCGACGGGGATACCGGTCTCTTCTGTGACCCGCACTCCCCGTGGCAGCGCGGGAGCAACGAGCATACCAACGGGCTACTGCGGCAGTACTTCCCCAAGGGCACCGACCTGTCCGTGCACTCCCAAGCCGACCTCGACGCCGTCGCCGCCCAACTCAACGGCAGACCCCGGGAGACCCTCCACTGGAAGAACCCCACCGAGAAACTCAACGAACTCCTGATCCAAGCCGGTGGCGCATTGACCACTTGACACCGCCATCTTCCGTAGCTGACGGCCGACAGGAACGCGAGGACGATGACTAGCCAGACGATCGACCAGCCCGTCGCGTCGGCGATGTCGGGTCGCGGGCCCCGCCGGGGCCGCCGGCTCCGGCGGCTCAGCCGGCGGGACAAGTGGGTGCTCGGCCTGATGGTCGGGATTCCGCTCGCGCTGGACCTCGGCTTCATCTGGGGTCCGGCGGTCTCCACCTTCTTCCTGTCGTTCACTGACGCGCACAGCGTCGCGCCGATCCAGTTCGTCGGCGGTGAAAACTACAGCTACATGGTCGGGATCGACCCGCGGTTCTGGCCGGCGATCCGGCACAACGTCATCTGGCTGATCGAGTTCACCGTCATCGCGACCCCGCTGGGCGGGGCTCTCGCGGTGTTGCTCGACCGGGGGATCAAGGGCGGCCGGATTTACCAGAGCATCTTCTTCCTCCCCGTCATGCTGTCGCTCGCGCTCATCGGGATCATCTGGCAGATCGTCTACTCGCCGCAGTTCGGCCTCGTTAACGGCCTGCTGCACCGGACGAGCCCCGACAACGCGATCGACTGGCTCGGCAACCCGCACCTGAACCTGTGGGCGGTCCTGCTCGAGGCGACGTGGCGGCAGGCCGGGTACGTGATGGTCCTCTACCTGGCGGGACTGAAAGGGGTCGATCCGTCGCTGCGGGAAGCCGCCGCCGTCGACGGTGCCAACGCTTGGCAGACCTTCTGGCGGGTCGTTTTCCCGGTCCTGCGCCCGATCAACAACGTCATCCTGGTCGTCACCGTGATCGAGTCCCTACGCGCCTTCGACCTCGTCTACATCACGAAAGGGGGCAGCAACGGGCTCGAGCTGCTGTCGGCAATGATCACCACCGATATCACCGGGCCGGCCAACCGGATCGGGTACGGGTCGGCGGTCGGTGTCGTCCTCCTGGTGATTTCGCTGGTGCCGATCAGCATCTCCTCGCCCAACAGTTGCGGAGGGACGAATCCCGATGAGCGCACTGGTCTCGGTCCCCGAGAGCGGCGGTGACGTCCGGGGCGACCTGGTCCGTCCACCGACGCGGGGAGAGCGCGCCGGGTTCCCGGCCCATGCGCTGCCGTTCGTCCTCGCGGTCCTGTGGCTGATCCCGCTTCTCTGGGCGGTCTACACGTCGTTGCGTCCGGAGTCGGACACCAACGCGCACGGGTACTTCTCGCTCGCTCGATCCCTGACGTTCCGCAACTACGGGGACGCCTGGACGCAGGGACAGATTCCGCTGCATCTCTGGGACTCCGTCAAGATCACTGTCCCCGCCGTGATACTGACGTTGGCCTTCGCCTCCTCGGTCGCATTCGTCGTCTCCCGGTTCTCGTTCCGCTTCAACATCGTCCTGCTCCTGCTCTTCACGGCGGGGAACCTGCTCCCGCCGCAGGTGCTGCTAGCGCCCATGTTCAGGATCTTCATCACGCTGCCGGCGCCGCTGTGGCTGAGCAGCTCCGGGACCTTCTACGACTCCACGCTCGGGCTGGTGACCATCAACGTCGCCTTCCAGACCGGATTCTGTGTGTTTGTCCTGAGCAACTTCATGCGGACGATCCCGGGCGAACTGACGGAAGCTGCGCTCGTCGATGGCGCGTCTGTCTGGACCCAGTACTGGCGGCTCACGCTGCCGCTGTGCCGCCCGGCACTGGCCGCGCTGGCGACACTGCTGACGACCTGGATCTACAACGACTTCTTCTGGGCGCTGACCCTGATGTCGACCGGGGACAAACTGCCGGTCACCTCGGCCCTGAAGAACCTGCAGGGCCAGTTCGCGCAGAACAACAACCTGCTTTCGGCGGCGGCGCTCATCATCGCGCTCCCGACGCTGATCGTCTACCTCGTGCTTCAGTGGCAATTCATCGCCGGCCTGACGCTGGGCAGTACGAAGGGCTGACGAGGTTCGGCGACCAGTCGGGCCCAGGAACCCGGGGCGCCGTAACCCGGCCGGGACCGGGGCCCAGGTCGCCGGTCCGCCGGTCAGCGCGTGGCTGGCCCGGTTCAGTCGTCCAGCGCGCGGCGGTCCTGGGCGGCCAGCCAGCGGCGGTCGTACCCGGTCAGCGACGCAACCCGGTCCACGCTGTACCCCTGGTCCAGCAGTCCGAGTGCCTGCTCCGGGGACCAGTCCCCCTGTGGCACGACGACACTGCGTACCTCGAGGTCACCGAACAGCTCACGTTTCGCCCTGGTCGTCACGAGAACCAACGGTAGGCGAACCGCCTCGACGACAGAGGCATCGACCGGGGTGGCGAGGTCGAATCGTGGTCGGCCGAACCCGTCGAAGGTCAACCGGACGAGCAGTCCTGTCGAGCCGGCGGTATGCGAGCGCGCCGCCTGGTCGGGTCAGCGGACGCCGGAGACGTCGAGGTCCCAGCTGGCCAGGATCGGCAGCAGCCGGGCGGTCGGCGAGTCCGGTTCCGCGGTGTAGACGACGAGCCGCTGGTCGGGCTCCTGGGGTGCCGCGACGATCTCGATGTCGAAGGACAGGGTGCCCGCGGTGGGGTGCCGGATGCGCTTGGCGACCGAGGCGTAGTCCCGCACGGCATGGTCATCCCACCAGCGGGCTACGTCGGAGTCGGCGGCCCGCAGCTCGTCGATGAGGGCCGACAGCCGGCGGTCGTGCGGACGGCGGCCGGCTTCCCGGCGCATCGCGGCCACCGATGCGGCGGCGAAGTCGGCCCAGTTGATGATCCGTTCGCGGGCGACCGGGTCCTGGAACAGGTAGCGGGGGAAGGACGTGCCCGGGTTCAGCGGGCGGCCGAGCACGGCGGGCACCAGCGCATTGCGCGCCAGGATGTCGCCGCGGTGGCCGAGCAGCAGGACCGGGACGTGGTCCAGGGTGTCGATCAGCCGGAGCAGGCCGGGGTCCGGTCGCTGGACCGCCTCGGCCGTGGCGCTACGGCGGCGCGGCGTTGGCGCGGCGAGGTCGCGCAGGTGGGCGTGCTCGACGTCGTCCAGGCGTAGCACCCGGGCCAGCGCGTCGAGCACCTCGTCGGAGATGTTGGCCTGGCGGCCCTGCTCCAGCCGGCCGTAGTAGTCCGCGCTCAGGCCCGCGGACACGGCCAGCTCCTCACGCCGCAGCCCGGGCACCCGTCGCACACCGGGGAAGGCCGTGACACCGGCCTGCGACGGGGTGAGCCGGTCGCGTCGGGACCGCAGGAACGCTCCCAGCGAGGCGCGGTCTCGTGGCATCCGCCCACGGTAGGAGCGGGTGCGAGATCGCGGGTGGTCCTGTCCTGCCCTGGTTCGCCGGGGTCTGGCTGCAGCCCGCTTCCGCTCCTAGACAGGGAACATGACCTCGCCCCCGGTAAGCAGCACGTTCACCGCCCCCGGCTCCCGCGTGACCGGACGCACCGCCGTCGTCACCGGCTCCACCAGCGGGATCGGCGCCGCGATCGCCCGCACGCTGGCCGCCGAGGGCGCCTCGGTCGTCGTCAGCGGCCGGGACCCGGCCCGCGGCGCCGGCGTCGTCGCCGACATCCGCGACGCCGGCGGTCGGGCCGAGTTCGTCGCCGCGGACCTGGCCGGCTCCTACGACCAGCTCCGGGCGTTCGCCGCCGAGGTGACCGCCACCCTCGGCGGGCGCGTCGACATACTGGTGAACAACGCCGGCCTCTACCCCGCGACGCTGACCGAGGACCTCCCCGACGCCGATCTCGACGCCATGCTCGCGGTCAACATCCGGGCCCCGCACGTCCTGGTCGCCGCGATGGCGCCGGCGATGGCCGAGCGCCGCACCGGGGTGATCGTCACCATCGGCTCCTGGATGGCGCGGATCGGCAGCCCGTTTGCGGCGATGTACACCGCGACCAAGGCCGCCGACGAGCAGCTCACCCGCAGCTGGGCAGCCGAGTACGGGCCCCGGGGCGTCCGGGTGAATACGGTCGCGCCCGGCGCGACGCTCACCCCGGGCAACGAGGCGTCCCGTCCGGTGCTCGACAGCCTGACCGCCGGAACTCCCGCCGGTGTGGTGGTCCAGCCCGAGGACGTGGCCAAGGGCGTGCTGTACCTGGCCTCAGATGACGCCTCGATGGTGCACGGGATCACCCTCTACGTCGACGGCGGGATCTCCGCCACGAAGCTGAGCTGAGCCGCTAAACCGGCCGCCGGATAGGCCGGGAGTGCGGCTGGAGAGCCGGCGACCCGGACGGCCACGATCGGGCCGTGCTCGTAGAGTTCGGCGGTCAGCTCGTCGTCGAGCAGGTCCGCGCCAATGCGGTCCGGTGCCGGGCCGCCAGCGAGTACCGTCGGCCCGCGCTCGTCGGGAGCTGGAACACACGCTGATCCTCGAGCCGGTCCACGACTCGAGGAGACCCCCTGTACACCGATCTGCCCGAGACGGAGCTGCGCGCCTATCGCAGCAGCCAGCGCGACCCTGCCGACTTCGACGAGTTCTGGCGCGCGACGCTGACCGAGGCCCGGTCGTCCGGCGGCGAGGTCCGGGCCGAGCCGATCTCCACCGGCCTGCAAACGCTCGAAGTCTTCGACGTCACGTTCCCCGGGTGGGCCGGGGAGCCGATCCGGGCGTGGCTGCGGTTGCCGGCACCGGCCCTACGGACCGGCGGGCCGCTGCCCACGGTCGTGGAGTTCGTCGGGTACGGCGGCGGGCGCGGGCACGCGGTCGACAACCTGTTCTGGTCCAGTGCCGGCTTTGCGCACCTGCAGATGGACGCCCGGGGCCAGGGCTCCGGCTGGAGTCGCGGCGACACCCCCGACTCCGGAAGCTGGGGGCCGCAGGTGCCGGGGGTGATGACCCGGGGCATCACCGCGCGCGAGACGTACTACTACCGGCGGCTGTTCACCGACGCTGCCCGTGCGGTCGATGCCGCCCGGACGCTGCCGGCCGTCGACCCGGCGCGGGTCGCGGTGGTCGGCGGCAGCCAGGGCGGCGCGTCGGCGTTGGCCGCGGCCGCACTGGTACCCGACGTCGCCGCCGTCGGCGCCCGGGTGCCGTTCCTCTGCGACTTCCCACGGGCACTGACGATCACCGACGCCTACCCGTTCCGCGAGATCGTCGACTACCTGGCGACCCACCGCGAGCAGGCCGACCGGGTCGCGGGTGTGCTCGCCTACTTCGACGGGGTCAACTTCGCCCGGCGGGCGAGCGCACCGGCGCGCTTCTCCGCGGCCTTGATGGACGTGACCGTCCCACCGTCGGCGGTGTTCGCCGCGTACAACGCGTACGCGGGCCCGAAGGAGATCGCCGTGTGGCGGTTCAACGGACACGAGGCGGGTGGCACCGACGACGAGCTCGCCACCGCGGCGTTCCTGCGCACCGCCCTGGCGACGGGGTCCTAGCCCGGCCCGCCCGGTCAGGCGGTGAGCGCTGCTCCGTGCAGGACGCGTCGGCCGGCGGCATACCCGGCCGCCGCCGTCGGGAGAGCACCGATCCGTCCGGAGAGCAACACTCGCATAGTTCCGGCGCCCTCGGTCGGTAACCCGATGGCAGACGTCGCGTCGGCAGACGCCCTGTCGGCCGGCACCGCATCTCGCGACGCCGTCGCGCGGTCGGCGAGCCGGACCAGTGTCTGCCGGGCGACCGCTTCGGTGGAGTCGAGCACCGTCACCCCCGGGGCCAGCGCGGCCTCGATACGGTCCCGGACCAGCGGGTAGTGGGTGCAGCCGAGCACGACAGCGGAAGTCCCCGGCCGCGTCGCCGCGACGGCGGCGGCGATCGCGGCGTCCACTGCCGCGTCGTCCCCCGCCTCGACGGCCGCTGCGAACCCGGGGCAGGCCACCTCCTGGATGTCGACGCCGCGCGCGAACCGCGCGATCAGGTCGCGTTGGTACGGGCTGCCGGTGGTGCTGGGGGTCGCCCAGACGGCCACCGGCCCGCCGGTCGCCGCGGCGGTCCGGATCGCGGGCACGGTGCCGACCACCGGCACGGCCGGCTCCAGGCGGGCCCGGACCGTCGACAGTGCCCGGACCGAGCCGGTATTGCAGGCGATGACGACGGCGTCGGGGCCCAGCGGCACGGCGGCCTCGACCCCGGCCAGGACACGCTCGGTCACCTGCTCCACCGAACGGGACCCCCACGGCATGTGGTCCGGGTCCAGGGACAGCACAAGGTCCAGATCCGGGCGCGCAGCCAGCAGTGCGTCGGCGAAACCGAGCAGCCCAAGTCCGGAGTCGACCAGCGCGACCGTCGTCCGTCGGCCGCTCATGCCGACCCCGTCCCCGTCCCCGTCGGGACCGGGCGGACCAGCTCCGGGCCGTCGTTGGCGACATTGTTCAGCGCGGTCGACACCCGTCTCGGCTCAAGCAGCGGTTCGGGCACGGCCGCGAGCAGCTCGCGGACCCGGTCCGGGTCGGTCAGCGACGGGGCCAGCCAGTCGGCGGCGAGGTCCGGGGTCAGCAGCACCGGGGAGCGTTCGTGAATGTGCCCGAGCGTGTCCGGCGCGGTCGTCGTCAGCACCGTGCACGACCAGACCCAGCGCGCCGGGTCGTCGTGGTCCAGCGCCGGATCCGGCCAGAGCTCGTACAGCCCGGCGAATGCGAGCAACGCGTCGCCACGGTGCAGGAAGTAGGGCTGCTTGGCCTTCTGCCCCGCGCGGACCTCCCACTCGTAGTAGCCGCCGGCCGGCACCAGGCACCGTCGGCGGGCGGCGGCGGCCTTGAACGCCGGCTTGTCGGTGATGCTCTCCGCCCGGGCGTTCACCAGGCGGCTACCGATCTTCGCGTCCTTGGCCCAGCTCGGGATCAGGCCCCACCGGACGCTGCGCAGCTGCCGGACCGGTCCGACGGCCCCGGCCTTCGTGGCCCCGTCGTCGGTCGTGGAGTTCCGGTCAGCGCGCGGGGCCCGGTCCAGCACCACCCGCACCTGCTGGGTCGGCGCGACGTTCCAACTGGGCGGGAGCTGGTCGCCGACGGTCTCGGCGACGGCGAAGGCACGGACCAGGTCGGCGTCGGTGGTCGAGTTGGCGAAGCGGCCGCACATCCGTCCAGTCTCCGACCTTCCGCCGGCAGGTACCGCGAGGTCCTCACCGGGCCCAGGGCCCCGGCAAAGTTGATCTGACCGTTATGTGATGAGCTGGAGAACCCGGTGTGGGCGGCGGCTCAGGTGTCGGCAGGCGGCGGCGATGTTGGTGGCTTCGGCCTGTCGGTGCAGGCTGATGGCGAGGTTGCGCAGAGTCGCCATGACGGTGGGCCCGTGGTGCGTGCGGACCTGGGAGAGGTCTTCGCCGAAGGTGACGTCGTCGCGGACCCAGTGCAGGCGGTTTTCGACGCTCCAGTGGGCTCGGAGGGCGTCGGCGAGCTCGGCTGGGTCGGCTTGGGTGGTGGTGAGGTCGGTGATCGCGTAGACGGTCTCGGTGTGCCAGCGGGCGTTGGTTCGTCGTCGACTGCGGCGGGCGATCCGCAGTGCGGTCACGGCGTGCGGGAAGCCGATTCCGGTGGTGACGGTGGCGAGTTGGACGGTGCGTTGCTCGACTCGGCCGTGGCTGGTGTTGGTGGTGCGGTCCGCGACCGGGACCTGCGTCCAGGGCAGCGCGGCGAGTTCGGCGAGCAGCCCCGGCTGGTTGGCCTTGACGGTGAGCAGGTAGTGGGCTCCGCGTCCGGTGAGGTAGGTGGCGTGGCCGCGTTGGGTGTGCAGGGCGTCCGCGGTGACGAGGGCGTCGGTGACGTCCAGGCGGTCCAGCAGCGGAGCGAAAGCCGTTATCTCGTTGGGCTTTCCGTCCACGCAGGTCTGGGCGAGCACTGTCCCGGTGGCGGTGTCGAACGCAGCGAGCAGGTGCACCGCGCGCCCGTCATATGTGCGGGCGCCGCGCACGGTCCTCCCGTCCACGGCGATGACCCGACGTCCCGGGCTGAGACCGGACCGGCGGGCGAGCCACTCGCTGACCGCGCGGTCCAGCTGGTCGGCGTCCAGGCGTTGCAGCACACGGCGGATCGTGGACTCCGACGGTGGCCGCCGGCCCAGGCCGAGCCGGGCCCGCACCCCCGGGGCCAGGTCTAGTGACCACTCCGCGATCGCCGTGTAGGACCGGGCGCCGGCGAGCACCGCGCACACCGCGACCCCCAGGATCGCGCCGACCCGGTGGCGCACCCCGCGACGGGCCCGTGGATCAGACACCGATCCCAGCACAGCCAGCAGCTGCGGTGCGCCCACCGCCAGACCGGCGCGCTCGGCCGGGCACTGGCGTCGGACAGCACGGAGCAGGGAAGATACGGACACGGACACGGCAGCCGCCTCGGTCGATCGGGAGAGCCTCAGAACCCTCATGATCACCAGCGGCGCCGTGTCCGCCCTGCCTCTACACCCTCACCGGCGAGTCACCCCACGACACGCCCAACCAGACGACTTTGCCGGGGCCCTGTCACCGGGCCCCGGCTGCCCTTGCGGCTGTGCATACACCTGGGTCCGGACCATCGCGGCCATCGTCCCTGCCGGCTGTGACAGCGCCTGCATGTTCGGCGGCACTCAATGTCGCGGCGCTCTCCGACCGGAGCCGAACGACTGCAGCATCCTGCCTGACGCGGGCGCTTATTCACGGACCCGGTGGAAAGCGTTGACGTGATAAACGGTAGGCGTGTCGTTCCCACAAGAGCGGCCCGTTTCTCGACACGATTCTGTCACCTTACTCCTTGCGGTCATACGGTGAGTGCCTCCGCGTCCTGGCCGACCACCAGATCGGCCTGACCCACGGCCCGACTGCCGCTCGGTCCGTGGTCATCGGGTGACGGCCTGGCGACCGCGCAGGCACGACTCCCGACGCACCAGCGCGCGGTCCTTCGCGTACATCCAGCCGATGGTCTCGCGGGTGAACAGGAGGATCAGCACCGCGGTTAGGAGCATGACGCCGGCGATGAAGTACAGCCCGTAGAGGAAGCCCGATGTCGAGCTGTAGCCTCCGCCGAGGCTGATGAGCGCGCCCATGATGATGGCGCCGAAGCCGCCGACGAGCATGCCGGACATGTTCAGCCCGTTGCCGATGGCGATGGCGCCCGGCTCGCTGGAGTCGGAGGTCATCGCGTACAGGACCGGGTAGACGCCGTTGATGGCCAGACCGGTGAACAGTTGCACCGCAAAGAGCACCGCGAAACTGGTGCCGACGAACTGGAAGAGCAGGAAGCCCGCCGTCAGCCAGGAGAAGAGCACCACCAGGGTGTACTTGCGCCCAAAGCGGTCGGACACGAACCCCCACAGGATCTGGCCAAGGCCACCGGTGATGGTGAACAACACGCTGTAGGCAGCCACCTGCGCCAGTGGGTACTTGGCGACGAAGGCCAGGTACAGCGGCAGCCAGAAGCTGATGCCCATGTAGCCCACGTTGGCCAGCCCGGTGGCCAACGAGCAGATCATGACGTTGGGGTTGCGCAGCGCTCGACCGACCGCGCCGGGCTCGGCCTTGAGTTGCTCGGCCTCGGACTCCGCCCCCAACGGCGGAGTCATGCCCCTGCTCACTGTGTCGTCGACAAAGCGGGCGTAGTTCTTGGCGGTGGCGAAGCGCCAGTAGAGGGCGAAGAAGGGGATGACGAGCAGCGGCAGGATCAGGAAGACGTAACGCCAGTTCTGCGAGCCGTAAACCGTGTAGATGCCCGCGACGCCCAGGCCGCCCAGCAGGGTGCCCCAGGGGAAGGCGGTGTGGTGCAGGCCCTGGGCGAAGCCGCGTCGCTCCAGCGGCCACCACTCGGCCACGGCGGTCACCTCGATGGCCTCGCCGCCGCCGCTGGCCAGGTTCTTCACTGCCTGGATGAGGAAGATCGCCCCGAGACTGACGGTGAGGACGTTGACCCCGCTCAACAGCGAGAAGACTAGGTAGATGGCCACCACCGGCAGATGGCGGTACTTGCGCTCCCAGCCGTGACCACCGCGGTCCGACCAGGTGGAGATCGGCAGCGCGGCCACGCCGAGCAGGATCGTCAGGCCGCCGGAGAACCAGCCGATCGTGGTGGGGGAGACGTTGAACTCCTCCACGATCGCGGGCTGCACCGTCTGGATCCAGCTGCGCATGTTGGCGTTCATCGCGTAGACGAGCCACAGCCACAGCATCGCCTGCCAGGACCAACGTGAGCCCAGGGTGCCAAGCCGTGAGCGCGGTCGGTCGTGTGGCGTCGGCCCGACGCGGCTCTCGACGTCACTGCTCATCGTTGAGCCCCCTCAGTCGACCGTTGCGCCCTGACCGGGCGGACATCGTGGTGCGAAAGACCCATGCGTGAGCACAGCGGTAGGGTCCACGGGGAACCTACACGTTGCAGGGCGTGATCATCGCGAAGGAGTGGATGATGACCGAGAAGGCCCGGATCGACACCGTCTTGCAGGGCTACCAGGTGGAGTCCAAGGAGGGTGACATCGCCTTCTGCGGGGTCAATCTCATCGAGGCTCCCGACGGCCGTGGCGGCATCACCCGCATCGTCGTGGACACTGGACACTTCGGTCGTGGGGTCGTCTTGCGGGCGGAGCTCGCCAAGCGGGGTTTGAGCGCGTCCGACGTCGACGTGTTGTTGCTCACCCACGCGCATTGGGATCACGTGCAGGGCTTGCAGTACTTCGACAACGCCGTGATCATGGCCCACCCCAAGGAGATGGACTACATCTCCAACCCCCACGGGCGGGACTACGCCACTCCGGCCTGGACCAAGGCGATGCTGGACCAGTACGACATCCGCAGTGCAGTGGGGGGCACCGAGCTGGCCCCGGGGGTGTCGGTGGTGGAGGTGCCCGGACACTCCCCGGGTACGATCGCGGCGGCGGTCCAGACCGCCGAGGGACTGGCGGTGATCACTGGGGACTCGATCCAGAACGCACTGGTAGCCCAGCAGCGACGCAATGCGCTGGTCTTCTGGGACGAGGAGCAGGCCAACCGTTCGGTGGGCAGGCTGGTGGACATGTCCGATGTCATCTACCCCGGTCACGACCAAGCGTTTCGAATCACGCAGGACAACGCCATCGAGTACGTGGTCGAGTTCTCCTTCGGCCTGCGCCGGGTCACCCGGTATATGCCCGGTCTGACTTTCGACCTGGAGCCGGACCTCGTCCCGAAGATCTACGAGGCCCCTGCCGGCTGGATGGGCTGAGCTGTCGGCGGAAAGTTGCCGCTGTGGGACTGCTGGTCAGCGCCCTGAGCGCTGTGGCCGTCGACCCGACCGCGTCACGCGCGACCGGCCGAGTCAGCGCAGTCGCCGTCGACTATCGGCTTCTCCTCATCGGCACCGGCTGCCTCATTACTCACCACCGGCAGCTTGCCAGTCACCGGTCAGCCCAGCGCACCCCGTCCATGCCGGACCTGCCCCAAGGGCCTCGGGACGACCGCAGCCCACCACCATCCACAGCCGCCGTCTCGACTCGTCCGCACCACGATCTCGACGGTCATCGCCCTACACTTCTACCGAGGTGCCTGAGTAAGCCTCCAGGCTTGCCCTGTAAGAAGGCTGGACTGCAGCAAGCCAATCAGGACGGCGTCGAGACCTACGAGACCAACCGCTCACCCGCGTTGCGATCCGATCTTGCGGGTTCGACCCCGCCGTCTGACTGGTTGATCTGCGCCCACAGTGCATCGAGAGAGACGCCGAGGACATCGGCGATCGCAGCGATGGTCGGGAAGGCGGGGGTCGCTACGCGGCCCGACTCGATCTTCCGGAGGGTCTCCGGTGAGACACCTGCATCGAGCGCGGTACCCAGCATCGAGCGTTCCCCCCTGGCACGACGCAGGAGGGCGCCGAGGCGCTGCCCGCGCTCGACCTCGGCGGGAGTGAGCGGCAACCTGACCATGACACCGATTCTAGTACCGGGATAGTATGGCCGGGATAACTATGGGTTGCGGGAGAAGGGCGCCACATGATCGAGATCTTGAACACCACCGAACTGGCCCGGGCACAGGACACCGGCGCCCTGGTCGCTGACATCTTGCAGACACTGAGGAGCCGCAGCACGGTCGGCACGAGCCTGCTGGACATCGATCGGTGGGCCGGAACCATGATCGTCGAGGCTGGTGCGCAGTCCTGCTACGTCGACTACGAGCCGTCCTTCGGACGCGGCCCGTTCGGCCACTACATCTGCACGGCCGTCAACGACGCCGTGCTCCACGGACTGCCATACGACTACCCGCTTGCCGACGGCGATCTGCTGACACTGGACTTCGCCGTCTCCAAAGGCGGAGTCGCAGCAGACTCCGCCATCAGCTTCCTCATCGGCGAATCGAAGCCCCCGGAGAGCGTCGCGATGATCAGCGCAACCGAACGCGCATTGAGCGCAGGGATAGCCGCTGCCGGACCCGGGGCTCGCATCGGTGACATCTCCCATGCCATCGGCTCGGTCCTCAGTGCGGCGGGCTACCCGATCAACACCGAGTTCGGAGGTCATGGCATTGGATCAACGATGCACCAGGACCCGCACGTTTCGAACACCGGACGGCCCGGCCGTGGGTACAAGCTGCGCCCCGGGCTACTGCTCGCACTGGAGCCGTGGGTCATGGCGGACACCGCCGAGCTCCTCACCGATGCCGACGGGTGGACGCTCCGAAGTGCGACCGGCTGCCGGACAGCACACAGCGAGCACACGATCGCTATCACCAACGACGGAGCCGAAATCCTCACCCTGCCGAAGCAGGTGCAACCGTGAGGTCGAACGCCGCGTCATGGTGGACACCGCCAGGCGGGTCCGCGGAACGCAACCGTGCTCCGTCGATAGCGAACCGTGGGCGGCCGGGTCGGTTTCCGGTGTGCGGTCGCCAAGGCCCGTGCCGGTTTCAGGCGATAAGGTCACTGGCACGGGGATGGAGCTCCCCATGAACCGCCGACCTGGCTGATGGCTCCTGCCGCTACGGGCAGGAGGACGTGTGCACCGGTTCACCCAGCCCTTCCGATACCGGACCGGGCCTGTCGGTCGCCTGCTCACCCGGTGCCGGCGCGCGGGACCCGACGGCGTGCGACCACCGCTCAGCGGGACAGAGGGAAGACTCGTGACCGTTCCGTCCGCTGACCCGTTCCCGACGCTGCCGGTCGACCCGGACCTGTCGTCGCGCCGCCCCCGGCCCATGCATCTGCAACCCGGCCTGATCGGCCTCGTCCTGCTCGGGGGGGCGGTCGGCGCTCCGGTCCGCTACGCCATCTCCCGGGCCTGGCCCACCGCGACCGGCGGGTTTCCCTGGGCGACGTTCGTCGTCAACCTGATCGGCGCGGTCGCGCTCGGCGCGTTGCTGGAGGCGCTGGCCCGCGCCGGCCCGGACACCGGGGGGCGACGCGCGATCCGGCTGCTGATGGGGACCGGATTGCTGGGCGCGTTCACCACGTACAGCACCTTGGCAGTCGAGGCGGACCTGCTCGTCCGCGCCCATGCCGACACCCGCGCGGTCCTCTATGCCGTGGGCAGCGTGGCTGCCGGACTACTGGCCTCCCTGGTCGGGATCGTGACGGCCGCCGGTGGGCACCGCGCCCTCGTCCGGGTACGCCCACCGGCTCCCGCCGCACTGGACCGTTCCACTGGCGGCGACGACATGGCAGCGGACCGATGACCGCGATGCTCTACGTCGGCGTGGCTCTGGCCGGCGCAGCGGGTGCCGCAGCCCGGTTCGTGCTGGACGGGGTGGTCCGAGCGCGCCGGCGCACCGACGTGGCCTGGGCCGCGCTGCCGCTGGGCACCCCGCTGGTCAACGTGACCGGGAGCGCACTGCTCGGCCTGATCACCGGACTGGTGCTGTTCCACGGCGCACCCCAGGGATGGCAGGTGATCGCCGGCACCGGGTTCTGCGGTGGTTACACCACGTTCAGCACCGCCGCCTTCGAGACGGTCCGGTTGGCTCAGCAACACCGCATCGCGTTCGCGGCGGTCAATGCCATCACCACTCTTGCCCTGAGCCTGCTCGCCGCCGGCGCCGGATTGGGCCTCGCCGCGGCCATCTGACGTCGGGAGCCGCCGCGGACACCGCCGCGCCTGGATGCTGCCCTGGCTCTGGCGGGAACATCAGGAGAGGGCTACCGTCAACGCACGGTGATGGATCCCGCCGAGGCCTCTTGGCCTGAACCGCCCAGCCGGGCTGATGGTTCCTCCGCATCCGCCAGGGTGATCGGAGGAACCGTGCCCCTGTCCGAGCACGAACAACGGGTTGTGGCGGAGTTGGACGCGGACGTGGCGACGACCGTCGCCGGCCGCACCGCCGCCCGCCTGCGGGCGCATCACAGCGCGGCCGGGCTGCACCTCACCACGTTGGCCCTGGTCGCCGTCGACACGAGACTGCTGTTCCTCGGCGCGGACGTCGACTCTGTCCGCGTGATCCTCCTGGGCCTGGTGCTGTTCTGCGTCGCCCCGGTCCCCACCGTCATCGCAAACCGCTACCGCCCGGCATGGGACCTCGGCCGCACCGCAGCCGCGAGAGGGAACCGTCCGGGCGACCGGCCGCTCTGAAGGTCAGATCGCAGGCGTGAACACGAAAGCACGTCCAGCAGCCTTTCGTCCAGAGATCGGTGACGCCGCGCGGACGCGTGCGGGGGTCGTCACCGACTGATTGACCGCCGGTGGGTGCGGTTGCGGGCGCGCAGCACGAGCGTGGCGAGGGCCGCTGCGACCAGGCTGCCCGCCAGCACTCCCACCTTGACGTGGTCGTCCTGCTCGCTGCCTGCACCGAAGGCGAGTTCGCCGATCAGCAGGGACACGGTGAACCCGATTCCGCCGAGCAGCGCCAACCCGATCACGTCGGCCCACCTCAGGTCCTCGTCCAGTTCCGCTCTTGTGACGGAGGCGACGACGAACGTGGCACCGAAGATCCCGACCGCCTTGCCCACCACCAGGCCGGCGATGATGCCCAGTGCGATCGGGTCGGTGAGCGCCGCACCGAGGCCGGACACCCCCCCGACCGCGACGCCGGCGGACAGGAAGGCGAACACCGGGACGGCCACCCCCGCCGAGATCGGGCGGAACCGGTGCTCGAAGTGTTCGGCCAGCCCCGGGCCGGCGTCCGGACCGCCCGCCCGCCTGCTGCGGACCACCGGTACCGCGAAACCCAGCAGGATGCCCGCCACGGTGGCGTGGACGCCGGATGCGTGCACCAGCGCCCAGGTTGCGACGGCCAGCGGCAGCAGCAGCCACCCCGACCGCACCCGCCGCTGGACGGCCACGGTGAACCCGGCCAGCGGCACCAGCGCCAGCAGCAACAGCGCCACGGTCAGGTCCGCGGTGAAGAAGATGGCAATGATCGTGATCGCCAGTAGGTCGTCGACCACCGCCAGGGTCAGCAGGAACGTGCGTAGCGCCACCGGCAGGTGACTGCCGACGACGGCCAGTACAGCCAGGGCGAAGGCGATGTCGGTGGCGGTCGGGATGGCCCAACCGCGCAGCGCCCCGGCGCCGGTGTTCCGGTTCACCAGGGCGAACAGCGCCGCGGGAACGGCCATGCCGCCCACGGCCGCGGCGATCGGCAGGGCGGCCCGGCGCACGTCGCGCAGTTGTCCGGCGACGAACTCGCGTTTGAGCTCCAGACCGGCGACGAAGAAGAACACTGCGAGCAACCCGTCCGCGGCCCACTGGGCCGTGCTCAGGTGCAGGTGCAGCGAGCGCGGGCCGAAGCTGGCGTCGCGCACCGCGGCATAGGCGTCGGACCACGGTGAGTTCGTCCACACCAACGCGATCACGGTCGCAATCAGGAGCAGTGCTCCGCCGACGGTCTCCCGGCGCAACACCTCCGCCAGGAGCCGGGCATCCGCCAGCGGGGTGCGACCGAACAGGCCCGCGGTCGGGCGGTGCTCATTCGGGTCGGGATCGCTCGGGCCGGTCTCATTCGGGTCGTGATCGGACGGGCCGGTCTCGGTCGGAACGGGATGCATCGGGTGCTCCTGCCAGAGGGTCGGTTCAGACGTTGCCGACCAGGCTTCCCGGCGCACCGGAGCCCAGTTTACGGGGGCACTCGGCCTCCCGACCGGTTACGGTGACGCCCGCTCACATCGGGATAGGTCCGGACCCCCGTCGGGGCGCGGGCCGGGGGGTGGACGTGGACGACATCGACGCATTCGGAGCCGTCGTCCTGGTCGTCGCCGCGGCCGTTCTGCTGGCGCTGGTGGCCAACCGGATCAGCCGGCTGATCCGGATCCCGGCACCGGCGCTGTTCCTGGTCGGTGCGGCAGTCACCTCCGACGTCTGGCCGACCCTCTACAAGCTGTCCGACAGACTCGACGAGCGGATCGTCACCGTCGCGCTCATCGTCATCCTCTTCGACGGCGGCACGCGCATCGGGTGGCGGCGACTGCGGCGTTCCGCGGTTCCCGTCCTGTGGATCGGCGTCGTGGGCACCGTGCTCACCGCGGCAGGTCTCGCGCTGGCCGCGCACGGCCTCTTCGGCTTCGGCTGGCGGACCGCCCTGCTGCTCGGCACCGCGCTGGCCCCGACCGACCCGGCGGTGGTCTTCTCCGTGCTCAGCGGCCGTGAGGTCGCCGGGCGCAGCGGGACGATCCTGGAGGGCGAGTCGGGTGCGAACGACCCCGTCGGTATCGCCCTGCTGGTCAGCGTGGCCGCGGCCACCGGAACCGGCGCGTCCGCCGTACTCGACGGTCTTGGCGAGTTCGGCCGACAGATGATCGTCGGACTGGCGGTGGGCTGCGTCGCCGGGCTGGGGCTGCGCTGGGTCGTCACGCACGTGGAGCTTCCCGACGAGGCGCTCTATCCCCTGCGCACCCTGGCCGGGGCCGCCGCGGTGTACGGCCTGACGTCCGTCGCCCACGGCTCCGGGTTCCTGGCGGTGTTCGTGGCCGGGATCGTCGTCGGGGACGCCAGTGCGCCCTACAAGCCCGAGGTCGAGCGGTTCACGTCAGCATTGAGCAGCCTCGGTGAGATCGTCGCGTTCACGGTGCTGGGCCTGACCGTCTCCCTGGGAGCGCTGGTCACGAGTCCGGACCTGCTGGTCGCGCTCGCGCTCGCCGGACTGCTCATCGTGCTCGTGCGGCCGCTGCTCGTCGGCGCGCTACTGCTGCCGATCCGCCTGCGCCGCCCCGAGAAGGTGTTCGTGCTGTGGGCCGGACTCAAGGGTGCCGTCCCGATCCTGCTCGGCATGTTCCTGCTCCAAGCCGGCATCCCGGACGCGGGCCGCGTCTACCGGATCATCTTCGTGGTGGTCCTGGTGTCGGTCGTGGTGCAGGGCGGCTCGGTACCCACCGTCGCCCGGCTGCTGCGCATCCCGATGCAGGCTCAGCCGCCGCAGCCCTACGCGATCGGACTGCGGCTGCGGCACCCGCCCGACGGGTTACGCCGGTTCACCGTGGCGATCGGGTCACCCGCCGACGGCGCGACGCTGGACTCGCTCGGGCTCGGTCCCCGGGCGCGGCTGACCCTCGCCAGCAGGAACGGCTCCCTGCTGCGGTTGCGCACGCAGACCCGCCTTCGAGCCGGCGATCAGGTCCTGGTCGACGCCGATCCCGGGATCGACCCCGCGGCGACATTCGAGTCGGCCGACTGACGCGCGCTAGACCGTGCGCGACGTTCCCGAGGCAGACCATGGGCCGGGAGTCGAACGTCCTCGCCGCGACCGCTGTCCGGCGGCGATCGGCCTGCCGGCCTGGTCGCTGGACGAGACCGACGCCTGAGCGTCCCGGGCGGTCAGTCGTGCGAGAGCATCTGTCGCGCGAGGATGTCGACGCGGGCGGCGATGTCGTCCCGGACCAGGCGCATCCGCTTGATGCCGTCGATGCCCCGCTCGGATGGTTCGTCGGTGTCCCAGCTCTCGAAGCGCGGGCCCGGGACGGGGTCGACCCGCGCGTCGCGGCCCAGGGTGACCACGACGGTGGCGGCCCGCACCAGCTCGTCGGTGATCGGCTGCGGAACCGCCTCGGTGATGTCGATGTCCAGCTCCTGCAGTGACTGCGCGGACAGCGGGTTGACGGCCCGGCCGGCCTGCGTGCCGGCCGAGGTGACACGCACGGCATCCCCGACCGCGTGCCGCATCAACCCGGCCGCCATCTGCGACTTGCCGCCGTTCTTCACGCAGACGAACAGCACCGTGGGTCGGTCCATCGGATCCTCCATTTTCGGCGTGGGTCAGACTGCGGTCATGGCGGTGCGCCGGGCGGGGCGCTGGTGCTCCCGGCGCCGCGGCGAAGGCGTCGACCCGCTTGGCGATCTCCGGACGGGGGTCGGGCTCAGCTCGCTCACCGCTGGGCTCCTCGGTTGCTGACGGCTGGGGCGGTCGGGTCACCGGGGAACCAGCGCCGACCGAGGGCGAGTGCGACGTAGACAAGCCCGACGAGGACCGGGACCTCGATCAGCGGGCCGACGACACCGGCCAGGGCTTGGCCACTGGTGACGCCGAACGTCCCGATGGCCACCGCGATCGCGAGCTCGAAGTTGTTGCCCGCCGCCGTGAACGACAGCGTCGCGGTCTTGGCGTACCCGAGCCGAAGGCGGTGGCCGAGAGCAAAGCTCACGCCGAACATCACCGCGAAGTAGGCCAGCAGCGGCAGCGCTATCCGCGCGACGTCCCAGGGCCGGCTGGTGATCGCGTCGCCCTGCAGGGCGAACAGCATCACGATCGTGAACAGCAGCCCGTACAGCGCGACCGGCCCGATCCGCGGCAGGAACCGGGTCTCGTACCAGTCCCGGCCGCGCGAGTGCTCCCCGACCGTGCGGGTCAGGAAGCCGGCCAGCAGCGGGATCCCGAGGAACACCAGCACCGACAGGGCGATCGCCCCGACGGAGAACCCCGCCCTCGTGGTCGTCAGCCCCAGCCAGCCCGGCAGCACCTGCAGGTAGAACCAGCCCAGCGCGGCGAACGCCACGATCTGGAAGACCGAGTTGATCGCGACCAGCACCGCGGCCGCCTCCCGGTCCCCGCAGGACAGGTCGTTCCAGATCAGCACCATCGCGATGCACCGGGCCAGTCCGACGATGATCAGCCCGGTGCGGTAATCCGGGAGGTCCGGCAGCAGCAGCCACGCCAGGGCGAACATCACCGCCGGCCCGACCAGCCAGTTCAACGCCAGCGACGACACCAGCAACCGGCCGTCCCCGGTCACCCGGGCGGTCTCGGTGTACCGGACCTTCGCCAGCACCGGGTACATCATCAGCAGCAGGCCGATCGCGATCGGCAGGCTCACGCTGCCGACCCGGACCGCGTCCAGCGCGTCCGCGAGGCCGGGCACGCCACGGCCGAGCAGGAGCCCCAGCGCCATCGCCGCGACGATCCAGACCGGGAGCAACCGGTCCAGCACGGACAACCGCGCGACGACCGGAGAGTCAGGTCCGGCCGAACGCTGCGGCGCCTCGGCGACGAGGTCACTCATCGGCAGGCGCACGCAGCCGGCGCCGCCGCGGTGGCCGACCCGCAGCACGACGCCTTCGCGTCGGGCTCGCAGCAGGTCGCCAGCTCCGACGGCGCACAGCACGCCGCAGCGACGGGCGCGGACGGCTTGCCGGCTCGGACGATCGCGCCGTGCATCCCGGGCGCCACCTCGTGGGTGAACTCGACGCTCGCATCGACGAACCCGGCCGCGGTCAGCCCGGTCAGGTACTCCGAGCGGGAGAGCGCCCCGGCGACGCAGCCGACGTAAGACCCTCGCTCGGCCCGCTCTGCCGGCGTGATGTGGTCCTCGGCGACCACGTCGCTGATGCCGATCCGGCCGCCGCCGACGAGGACCCGGTGCATCTCGGCCAGGACCGCCGGTTTGTCGACGGACAGGTTGACCACGCAGTTGCTGATCGCGACATCGACCGCCGCGTCGGGCAGCGGGATCGCCTCGATCCGGCCCTGGCGGAACTCCACGTTGCCGGCACCGGCCTTCGCCGCGTTGGCCCTCGCCAGCGTCAGCATCTGCTCGGTCATGTCCACTCCGTAGGCGAAGCCGGTCGGGCCGACGCGGCGTGCGGAGAGCAGGACGTCGATACCGCCGCCGGAGCCGAGGTCGAGCACGCGCTCACCGGGACGCAGGTCCGCGACCGCGGTCGGGTTTCCGCACCCGAGCGAGGCGAGAACCGCCTGCGCCGGCAGCTCGCCGACCTCCGCCCCGTACAGCGCGGCGCCGAAGACGTCCGACCCCGCTTCCAGCCCGACCTCCAGCGACGCGGCGACCGCGCCCCCACCGCAGCAGCCGTCCCCGCAGTCGGCGTTGCCGGCGCCTCCTGCGAGCGCCGCCGCCGCGTGCCGGTCCCGGACCAGTTCGACCGTCTTCGCGTCCTCTGCCATCGCGACCTCCACTCATCGACTGCGGTCAATATCCCGGCCAGGGTGCGCTCAACATCGACCGATGTCAATGTCAGCGCCGGATGCGCCGATACTGGTCCGATGAACGCGCTGACCCTGACCCCGGTGGCCCGCGCGTCGAAGACCACGGTGCCGGTGAGCACCACGCCGGTGAGTCCGGCCGACGCGTCGTGCTGCACGCCGATCGTGCGGGCCGCGCTGACCGCGGAGCAGGCCGACGCCCTCGCCCGCACGCTGAAGGCGATCGCGGACCCGGCCCGGCTGCGGCTGCTGTCCCTGGTCGCCGCGCATGCCGGCGGGGAGGCCTGCGTCTGCGACCTCACCGACCCGGTCGGGCTGTCCCAGCCGACGGTGTCCCACCACCTGAAGGTGCTGGTCGAGGCCGGGCTGCTCAGCCGGGACAAGCGCGGCGTCTGGGCCTACTACGCGCTCGTCCCCGGCGCGCTGGACGCCCTCGCTGCCGTCCTGGCCACCCACTGACCGCCCCGTCTCGAGCACGCCGACCGGCCCCTTGCGTACGGCGACCGCCGCGTCCGGTGGAGCCGGCCTCCCCCTAGGGTCGGGGCATGTCCGTGGTGAAGATCAACGCGATCGAGGTCCCCGACGGCGGCGGCCCGGAGCTGGAGCGGCGGTTCGGCGCTCGGCTCGGCTCGGTCGAGGGGACACCGGGCTTCCTTGGTTTCGAGTTGCTCCGACCGGTCGCCGGCGGGAACCGCTACTTCGTCTACACCCGGTGGGAGACCGACGAGGCGTTCCAGGCCTGGAGCGCGGGCAGCGGCCGGGCGGCGCACTCCGGCGAGCGGGCCCGCCCGGTCGCCACCGGGTCGGACCTGCTGGAGTTCGAGGTGGTCCAGTCCGTTCCCGCTGCCGGCGCCGCTGTCGGCACGGTCTGACCGTTGTGCCGACCGCCCTCGTCACCGGCCCGACCTCGGGCATCGGCACCCAGTTCGCCGAGCAGCTGGCGGCGTCCGGGCACGACCTGGTGCTGGTCGCCCGGTCCGCCGACCGACTGGCCGACCTGGCCACCCGACTGCGGGCGGCTCACGGCGTCCGCGCCGAGACCATCGCCGCGGACCTCGGCGACGCTGCGGCGCTCGCCCGGGTGGCCGACCGGCTCGCCGACCCGCACCGCCCGGTCGAGCTGCTGGTGAACAACGCCGGGTTCGGGCTGGCCGGAAGCTTCCTGGACCGGGACGTCAGCGAGGACCTGCACATGCTCGACGTGCTCGTCCGAGCCCCGCTGGTGCTGACCCGGGCAGTGGTGCCACCGATGATCGCGCGCGGTTCGGGGGCGGTGTTGAACGTGTCGAGCGTCGCCAGCTTCCTGCCGCGCGGCACCTACGGCGCCATGAAGGCGTTCGTCACCAACTTCACCGAGGGCCTGGCCGCCCAGCTGACCGGGTCCGGGGTCCGCGCGATGGCGCTGTGCCCGGGGTTCGTGCGGACCGAGTTCCACGAGCGCGGCGGCATCGACGCCTCGGTGTACCCGCGCTTCAGCTGGCTGACCGCGGAGCGGGTCGTCCGCGACGGGCTGGCGGACCTGGCGGCCGGCAAGGTCGTCTCGATCCCCGGTCCCCTCTACAAGGTCGTCACCGGCAGTCTGCGCGTCGCTCCGCGAGCCCTGGTCCGTCGGTACGCACGACAGGAGCGCTGAGTGAGCGAGGGCATCGAACCGGGCACCCCGTTGCGGGACGAGGTCGACCGCGCCACCGTGGCCGGGGTGGAGTCAGCGGCCGTCCGCGACCGGCTGCTCGGGTTGATCCGCCGTGACGCCGTCGTCCGGGGCCGGGTGACGCTCAGCTCAGGCCTGGTGGCCGACTCCTACCTGGACCTGCGCCGGACCACCCTGTCCGGAACGGCTGCGCCGCTGGTCGGTGCGGTGATGCTGGACCTGGTCGCGGACCTGCTCGCCGACGGCGGCATCGATGCCGTCGGCGGCCTGACGATGGGTGCGGACCCGGTGGCGACCGCGATGCTGCATGCCGCGGCGGCCCGGGGTCTGGCACCGCTGGACGCCTTCGTCGTCCGCAAGTCCGCCAAGGCGCACGGGCTGCAGCGGCAGATCGAGGGGCCGGGGATCGCGGGCCGTCGGGTGCTGGTGGTGGAGGACACCTCGACGACGGGCGGGTCCCCGTTGACCGCGGCGGCCGCCGCCCGGGAAGCGGGCGCCGAGGTGGTGGCGGTCGCGACGATCGCCGACCGGGCGACCGGGGCCGCGCAGGCCTTCGCCGACGCCGGCCTGGAGTACCGGTTCGTCTACGGACTGGCCGAGCTCGGGCTGTAGCCGCCGCCGACCCGATGAGCCGGCCCGATGAGCCGGCCCGATGAGCCGGTCCGGGACCGCTCAGCGGGGCCGCTCAGCGGGGCCTGGAGCCGGGCGCGCCCACCGGCTCGGTGGCGGACGCCGGCTCCGCGTCACGGTCGGCGGCAGCCGCCTCCGCGCGACGTCCGGAATCGCCGGGCGCCCGCCGGGACCTGACCCAGTGGCGGACGATCTCGACGCCGGGCGGCAGGACGGACACGAGGACGATCGCCAGCAGCAGTAGCTCGATGTGGTCGCGCAGGAACGACACCTGGCCGAGGAAGTAGCCGGCCACGGTGACGCCGGAACCCCAGACGAGCGCACCGATCGCGTCGACGGCGACGAACCGGCTGTAGTTCATCCGGGATATACCGGCAGTCACCGGCATGAACGTCCGGACGATCGGCACGAACCGGGCCAGGATGATCGCGCGGGCCCCGTACTGCTCGAAGAAGGCGTGCGTCCGGTCGACGAATCCGCGCCTGAACAACCGCGAGTCGGGCCGGTCGAACAGTCGCGGCCCCGCCCGGTATCCGATCCAGTAGCCGAGCTGATCCCCGGCGAACGCAGCCAGGGCGGTCACCGAGGCGACCATCCAGATGGGCTGGTGGATGATGCCGTCGCTGGTCAGCAGGCCCGCGGTGAACAGCAGTGAGTCCCCGGGCAGGAAGAACCCGACGAGCAGCCCGGTCTCGGCGATGATCACCAACGCGATCCCGACCAGCGCGTAGGACCCGAAGCCCTCGAGCAGCTGCTGCGGGTTCAGCCACGACGGGCCGAGCGCGGGGATCGGGGTGGCCGCGAGCAGGGCCGCCGGGAAGCTCATGGCCGCGAGCCTAGGAGCCGGCCCCGCGTTGACGCCGGGTGATCAGCTGCCTGGGGTGGACGAGGTAACGACCCAGCCGGCGGCGGCCCGGTTGCCCTGGCTGAACACGGTCACCTGCGCACCGCGCTCGCCCGGGCGTCCGCCGTCACCAGGCACGATGCGGCATGCGGCCGTGAGCACGGTGCGCAGGTGACCGGCGGAAGGGACAGGCGGTGACCTGGGAGGACCGGGTGGTCGGGGTCGGTCCGTGGGTGGGCCCGTGGCCGACCGACCCCCGGTACGACCCGGAGCTGCTGGCCGACGGTGACCGGCGCAACGTCGTCGACCGGTACCGCTACTGGACGGTCGAGGCGATCGTGGCCGACCTGGACACCCGCCGGCACCCGCTGCACGTGGCCATCGAGAACTGGGCGCACGACCTGAACATCGGCTCCGTGGTCCGGACGGCCAACGCCTTCAACGTCGAGGCGGTCCATGTGGTGGGCGGTCGGCGGTGGAACCGGCGGGGCGCGATGGTCACCGACCGCTACCTGCATCTGCAGCACCACCCGGAGGTGGCCGGCCTGGCGGCCTGGGCGTCCGCGGAGCGCCTGCCGCTGCTCGGGGTGGACAACGTGGCCGGCGCGGTGGCCCTGGAGACGGCGGAGCTGCCGCGGCGGTGCGTGCTGCTGTTCGGCCAGGAGGGCGCCGGGCTGTCGCCTGCGGCCGTGGCGGCCTGCCAGGGACTGCTGGGGATCGCCGGCTACGGGTCGACCCGGTCGATCAACGCCGGCGCCGCCGCGGCCATCGCGATGCACACCTGGGTCCGCCAGCACGCCGGCCCCCCACCCGCCTGATCGTCGGTCCACGGCGTGACGCGCGTCAGCTCAACGGCGGCCGGGGAAGCTCAGCGGCGACTCGGACAGCGGTGGCCCGAACCGGACCGGGACACCGTCGCTGACCAGCACGCTGGCCGGTGGCCCGACCGGCTGCGGCAGCCCGGTAGCCGCGACGAGCCCGTCGTCGAGGTCGACCAGTCCGGCTCGGCGCAACGGCCAGCTCGGGTGGTCGTTCGGCAGGTAGCGGGTCCGACCGGTGGCCGTGCGGGTGTGCAGGCCCCAGCGGGCGGTGAGGAACGACTCCAACGGCGAGGCGTCCGCCACCCGGTCCCCCACCTCGACGCTGAACCGACTGGTCGCTCCGCGCGGTGCCGGCCACCGACGGCGGGCGGTGTAGGTCAGCCGCTCGCCGGTGCGCAGCGGGTCGGTGCCGGCGGCCGGTCGGCCGTCCCGGTCCAGCCGCATCCGCGCCCACGCGTAGGGCACGTGCGGCCACACCCGGGCGGCCAGGACCGGTACCAGCCGGGTCGCGTCCAAGGTCAGGAAGACGACCCCGCGGCGGCCGAGCCGGTCCACCGAGTACAGCCGGACGTTGGTCTCCAGGAACGAGCCGACGTAGGGCACGCCGCCGAACGGGCCGAAACCGAGCCCGACCATCCGGAAGCCGATCAACCCGACCCAGCTGGCGCCGTCGAAGACGTCCGGTCGGACCCCGCTCGGCATCCGGGGCGCGACGACGTCGGGGTCGATCGGCCAGTGCAGGAAGGCTGCATCCCGCCACCACTGGGTCAGCAGCGTGGCCCGCAGCGCCCGCGGCGCGGTCGGCGACACCGCCTCCGTGGCCACGCTTCCCACCCTCCCATTGACCGGCAGACGGCACCGAGCCCCCAGAATCCACCAAGCCCGCAGAATCCACCGAGCCCGTCGCGGGTGCGGGATGGAACTGACGAAGATGACCGTGCGCCCCGACGCGCGCCGTCAAGGGATCGGTCGCACGATGCTGACCCGTGCCCTCGACCGGGTTCGCGCGGCTGGAGCCGGGTCGCTGGTGCTGGGCAGCAGCACCCTCGGCGACCGGCCGGTCGGGATCGCTACTCGGATCGGGGGTGGAAAGTCGGCGATGGGGAGCAGACGCACCGCCGGTCGTGGAAGCGCCCGACGCTCGGCCGAGGGGACCGCGCCGCCGCGGATCCGCGCCGTCGACCTGCCCGACCTGCACGACGCCGATGTGGGGATTGTTGCCGGCGACGCGACGGCCTCGGGGCTGCGGTTCCGCGACCTGGACCTGACCGGACGGTCACTGCCCGGACTGTCGGTCACCGAGTGCGAGATCACGACCGGCCGGTTCTCCGACGCGGACCTGGCCGGATGCCGGCTCGTGGCGGTCGAGATGTCCGGCCTGGACGCAACCGTGCTCCGGGCGGCCGGCGCGACCTGGCGGGAGGTCGCCGTTCGCGCCAGCCGGATCGGCGCCGCCGAGCTCTACGACAGCGTCCTGGACAACGTCGCGTTCACCGGCTGCCGGCTGGGCTTCGTCAACCTGCGCGGTGCGTCCCTGACCGATGTCGCGTTCGACGGCTGCACCGTCGACGAGCTGGACCTGGGCGACGCCGAGCTGACCCGGGTCGCCTTCCCGGCCACCGCGGTCCGGTCGCTGGTGCTGCGCGGCGCCCGGCTCGCCGACGTGGACCTGCGCGGCGCCGACCTGGCCCTGCTGGAGGGCGTGGAGTCCCTGCGCGGGGCAACCGTCACCGCAGCGCAGGTGCTCGAGCTCGCGCCGGTGTTCGCCGCCGCCGCGGGGCTGCGGGTGGACGAGTGAGCGCTGCACGCCATGAGTGCGGCAGGCCCGCTGTCAGCCGTCGGTCTCGAACTCGGTGATGTCCTGCACCTTGGCCGCGGACGCGGACGTCGGGTCGAACTCGTGCCGCAACCACTCGTCGGCCAGCTTCACCGCGAGCTGGGGGGCGATGATGCGACCGCCGAACGTCAGCACCTGCGCGTTGTTGCTCAACACCGACCGTTCGACCGAGAACGGGTCGTGGGCCACGGTCGCCCGGATGCCCTCGACCTTGTTGGCGGCGATCGCGACCCCGATGCCGGTGCCGCACACCAGCAGCGCCCGGTCGGCGTCACCGGCCGCGATCCGGCGCCCCGCCTCGAAACCGACGCTGGGGTAGGCGGTCGTGTCGTCGGTCCCGTCGACCCCGATGTCCACGACCTCCTTGACCCGGTCGTCGCCAGCCAGGAACGCCTTGACGGCCTCCTTCAGGTCGTAACCCGCCCCGTCGGCGCCGACGATGATCCGCAGCGGTGCTGAGAGCCCCATGCCCTGTCCTCTCCTCGTGATCCGGTCCGGTCCCATCGTCGGTCGTCCCAGCCCGCAGCGGCTGCCTCACACCTCCCGCCACAGCGGTTGGGCGGCCACGCGGTGGGCCCGGTAGCGGCTGAACAACTCGTCGTAGAGCGCCCGGTGCGCCTCGTCGGGCTCGACGACCCCGGTGGTGTCGGTCCAGACCGCCGGCCGGGGGTCCTCCCCCGTCGCCCGCAGGTGCGCCAGGACCGCGCCCCGAGCGCCGATGCCCGCGGCCCGGGTCAGCCGCAGCGGGCGCCCGAGCACGTCGGCGAATACCTGCAGCCACTCCGGCGAGCGGGTCCCGCCGCCGCACACGAACACCTGGCCGGTCAGCCCGGCCCGCTGGAAGCAGTCGCGGGCGGCAAAGGCGATGCCCTCACAGACGGCGCGGACGACATCCTCACGGCTGGTGGTCAGCGACAGCCCGGTGAGCTGGCCGCGGGCGCTGGCGTCGACGAACGGGGCCCGCTCGCCGGACGGCGCGAAGTAGGGCAGCACCTCCACCCCGCCGGCGCCGGGGGCGGTGGACCGCAGCGCGCCGCCAACCGCGTCGTGCTGCAGCCCGACGATGTCCAGGATCCAGTCCAGGGATGCGGTGCCGACCATGGCCGGCAGCGCGCGCAGCCACCGGCCGGGCGTCGGGGTCGCCAGGTGCATTCCGGCCGGCGACCCGGCCGTGTCCACCGCATCGACGAGGACCTGGCAGGCCAGCGTGGTGCCGACGGTCAGCAGCCCGGCCCCGAGCTCGGTGAGGCCGGCCCCGATCGCACACGCCGGCAGGTCGAACGGGCCGGCGCTGACCGGTGTCCCCTCGGCCAGCCCGGTCAGCGCCGCACCCGCCACCGACAGCGCCGCCAGTGGGACGGGCCGCACGACGTCGGGCAGCAGCGACCGCCGGCCCGACGGGCCGGTCAGCTCCAGCACCGTGTCGGAGTACCCGCCGGCGGGGTCCCCGAACGGCAGGGAGGCGTCGGACGGGTCGGTGGCGCGCATCCCGGTCAGCCGCTGGAAGACCGCGCCGACGCAAGCGTGCGCGGTAGCGGCGGCGGCCAGGGACGCGGGTTCGGTGCGCTCCAACTCGGCGAGGATGCCGGCCATCGACCCGGGGAACAGCGTGTTGCCGTTCGCCCGGTAGACCGCCTCGGACACCCCGTCGCGATCCCACTGCGTCGTCAGCCGGCCGGCGCGCCCGTCCAGCCAGCTGACGGCGGGACGGACGGCGCGGCCATCGGCGTCGACCAACCAGCAGCCGTCGCCCTGTCCGGTGACCGCCAGCAGGGCCGGCGGCGCAGCTGCGGGACCTCGGTGCGCCAGCACCTGCCGGACGACCGCGCCGACGCTGTGCACGACGTCGTCCAGGTCCTGTTCGACGCGGCCGCCGGCGGAGTGGGCCAGCTTCGTCGCCTGCTCGGCGGTGCCGATCAGCTCACCGCTCTCGCTGAACAGCGCGGCCTTGGTCAGCGACGTCCCGATGTCGACGCCGAGCAGGGTCCGGCCGGAGCTCGCACCGGTCACCGGCCGTCGCCACGCAACAACTCGCCGACCGCCTCGGCCAGCATCGCCAGTGAGGTCGCGCCGGCGTCCGGGGTGCCGCGGCTCTTGTCGGCCAGCGGACGCGCCCGGCCGACCTTCGGGACGAGGTCGGCGGTGTCGCGCGCGGCCCGGGTGGCGACCTCCGCGGCCGCCGTCCACGCCTGCGCCAGCGGTTCTCCTGCGCCGGTCCGCTCGGTGAGCGTGTCGCTGAACGGGATCAGCGCGTCCAGCAGCGTCTTGTCCCCGGCTCGCGCCCCGCCGATCTCGGCCATCTCGTGTAGGCCGGCGGCGACCGCGTCGGCGACAGCGCCCGCGCTCGGGTCGTCGGTGTTGCCCAGGCGCTGACCGGCGGTCTCCAGGAACAGCCCCCAGAGCACGCCCGAGGTGCCGCCGGCCTTGTCCGCCCAGGCCCGACCGGCCGCGCCCAGCACCGCTCCGACCCCGCCCCGCGCGTCGGCCGCGGCCGCGGCCGCGTCCGCAGCGCGCAGGCCGCGGGTCATCCCGGTCCCGTGGTCCCCGTCACCGGCGACGGCGTCGATCCGGCCGAGCTCGTCGGCGTTGTCGGTGACGACCCGCAGCATTGTCGAGAGCATCGATCGCACGGTGCCGACGGCCTGCTGCGACTGCTCGCTCGCCTCGCCCACATCCGCTCCAGGCAGGCGGATCGCGTCCGCCGGCACGGGTCGCGGGGCGAACGTCGGCAGCTCGGATGCGTTGCCGCGCTTGAACGTCGGGGTGTCGGCGGGGGCGGCCCACAGCTGCGCCAGCTCATCGTCGAGCCAGCACAGCGACAGCGACGTCCCCGCCATGTCCAGGCTGGTCACGAACTCCCCGACCTCTGGGAGCACCGCTTCCACCCCCGCGTCGGTGAGCCGGCGGTCGACGTGGCGGTAGAGGACGAACATCTCCTCGTACTTGGTGTCCCCGAGGCCGTTGAGGACGACCGCGGCGCGGCGGCCCGCGCCGACCGGCCGCTCGTCGAGCAGCGGCTGGACGAGCGTGGCAGCGAGCTGCTCGGCGGTCATGTCGTCGACGGTGCGTACACCGCTCTCGCCGTGGATGCCCAGGCCCAGCTCGACCTTCCCGGCCGGCACCGTGAACAGTGGCTCGGTGGCGCCGGGGAAGGTGCAGCCGGCGAAGGCGACTCCGAACGTCCTGGTCCGGTCGTTGGCCAGCCGGCCCAGTCGCTCGACCTCCCCGATGGCGTCCCCGCGCGCGGACGCCGCACCGAGGGCCTTGAACACGAACAGTCCGCCGGCGATGCCGCGGCGGGTCGACGCGCGCTCCGCCGGTGCCGAGGCGACGTCGTCGGTCACCAGGACGATGCGGGCGTCGACGCCGTCGGCGCGCAATCGGTTCCGGGCCACCCCGAAGTTCATCGTGTCCCCGGCGTAGTTCCCGAACGCAAAAACGACACCGGCACCGCCCTCGAGATGGCGCCCGACGCGGTAGGCCTGCTCCGCCGACGGGGAGGTGAAGATGTCGCCGACCACTGCGCCGTCGGCCAGCCCCGGACCGACGAGGCCGGCGAAGGCGGGGTAGTGCCCGCAGCCCCCGCCCAGCACCACGCCGACCTTGTCCCCGCGGGCGCCCCCGGCCAGCATCACCCCGGACGCGCCGGGGACGGGCTGGACGTAGCGGGCGTAGGCGGCGGTGTACCCGGCCAGCCAGTCGTCCTTGAAGCCGGCGGGGTCGTCGGTGATCCGGGTCACGGGCGACCTCCTCGTCTGGCCCGTCGGCGGCCGTCGTCGGCGGTGATCGAGACGGTAGGCCAGGCCGTCCACGGACCGGGGACGGGACAGACCGCCCGGGGCGCGACAGGATGGGGGGCCTCCCGACACAGACCGGACACGGAGGTCCCCCCATGCCCATCGCGACGCCCGAGGCGTACGCCGAGATGCTCGACCGCGCCCGCGACGGGCGGTTCGCCTACCCGGCGATTAACGTGACGTCCAGCCAGACGCTGAACGCCGCCCTGCAGGGTTTCGTCGACGCGGGCAGCGACGGCATCGTGCAGATCTCGACCGGCGGCGCGGAGTACGCATCGGGTCAGAAGGTGAAGTCGATGGTGTCCGGGGCGGTCGCGCTGGCCGAGTACGCCCACGTCGTCGCCGCCGACCTCCCGGTGACGATCGCGCTGCACACCGACCACTGCCCAAAGGACAAGCTGGACACCTACGTCCGACCGCTGCTGCAGATCTCCGGCGAGCGGGTGGCCGAGGGCGGGCTGCCGCTGTTCCAGTCGCACATGTGGGACGGCTCGGCGATCCCGTTGGACGAGAACCTGTCGATCGCCGCGGAACTGCTCGCCGTCGCCGCGGCGGCGCGGATCGTGCTCGAGCTCGAGATCGGGGTCGTCGGCGGTGAGGAGGACGGCGTCAGCGGCGGGGGCGGGGACAAGCTCTACACCGCGGCCGGTGACTTCGAGAAGACCATCGACGCGCTCGGCACCGGCGAGAAGGGCCGCTACCTGCTGGCTGCGACGTTCGGCAACGTGCACGGCGTCTACAAGCCGGGCAACGTCCACCTGCGCCCGGACATCCTCGAGACCGGGCAGGAGGTCGCCGCGCGCAAGCTCGGGCTGCCCGCGGGTGCCAAGCCGTTCGAACTCGTCTTCCACGGTGGCTCCGGGTCCGACCTGGCCGACATCCGGGCAACGCTGGACTACGGCGTGGTGAAGATGAACGTCGACACAGACGGGCAGTACGCGTTCACCCGTCCGGTGGCGGGGTGGATGTTCGAGAACTACTCCGGGGTGCTGAAGGTGGACGGCGAGGTCGGGGAGAAGAAGAAGTACGACCCGCGGGTCTGGGGGAAGCTGGCCGAGAACGGGATGGCCGCGCGCGTCGTCCAGGCGTGCGAGGCGTTGCGCGCGACCGGAAGTTCCCCGGCCGCCTGAGACGACGGGGACCCGATGACCTCTCCCGACCTGCCCACGCCGACCGACCGGACCGGCGGTCGGTCGCCCGTGGCAGTTCGCCGGGAAACCGACGTCGGCCGACCGGCGCCCGCCTACCTCCCCACCGTGTACCGGCCCTCGCGCTGGGCCTGGTTGCTGGTCCTGCTCGTCGGCGTCGGGCTGTTCCTCGCCGTCCTGCGCACGCTGCAGGCCACCGACAACCCGAATCTGGTGCCGGCGCTGATCGTGCTCGGCGCGGCCGTCGTGCCCGGCTCGTTCGTGGCGTTCGTGGCCAGTCGCCGACTCGCCCTCGACGTGTCCGGCGGCATCATCGGGCTGACGGCACTGCTCGGCGGGGTGATCGGGATCGTCATCGCCGGAACACTGGAGTACGACGCCGCACAGCGGCTCGGCACGGCGTCCATCGTCTTCGTCGGGATCATCGAGGAGGCGGCCAAGCTGGCCGTGCCCCTCGGGGTCGTCCTGCTGGTGCGCAACCGGTGGCGCGAGCCCGTCGACGGCCTGGTGATCGGGGTGGCGACCGGGGCGGGTTTCGCGGCGCTGGAGACGATGGGGTACGCCTTCGTCGAGCTGGTCCGCTCAGGTGGGCAGCTCGGTCCGGTGATCGGGATCCTGGTGCTGCGCGGCCTGCTCAGCCCGGCTGCCCACCTGGCGTGGACGGGTCTCACGGTGTCGGCGCTGTGGTGGGCACGGTGGCGCGACTGGCGGGTCAGGTCGGTGGTGCTGCTGGTCGTGGCCTACCTCGTCGCGGTCGTGTTGCACACCCTGTGGGACCTCAGCGGCGGACTGCTCGGCAACGCGATCGTGGCGGTGGTCAGTCTGCTGCTGCTCTTCGTGGTCGCCCACCGACTCGCCCGCCACCAGTCCGAGCGTGCCGCCGTCACCGGCGCCCGCCCGGTCCAGGTCGCCGGGTAACGGCCGTAGTCGCCGGGGACCCGGCGTAACTGCCCTCAACCGAAACCGCGCTCAACCGAAGCGGTCGACCAGGCGGTCGAAGACACCGTCGGCCGCTGGGTCGACCGCCCGGCGGGCCGGGTCCGCGTCGTGCCACGCGACGATCTCCCGCGACCCGGCCGACCACGGCGTCGGCGCCGACCAACCCGGCACCAGCCGCTTCACCAGCGTGTTGTCGAACACCAGGCTGTGTGCCCGGTCACCGAGCAGGCCCTCGCCCCACGCGGGATGCTCCGCGGCGATCGCGTCGCTGGGCACGTGCACGATCCTGGGTTCGGGGGCGCCGGCCGCCGCGGCGAGGGCCCGGGTGATCACGTCCCAGCTCAGCGCCTCGTCGTTGGTGATGTGCACCGCCTGCCCGGCCAGCGTGTCCCGCCCGAGCAGCCCGACCAGGGCGGTTGCCACGTCGCGGGCGTGGGTCAGCGTCCACAGCGACGTGCCGTCCCCGTGGGCGACGACCGGTGCGCCGCGCCTCATCCGCTCCACCTCGGCCCACCCGCCGAGCAGCGGGACCACCGTCGCGTCGTAGGTGTGCGACGGACGGACGATCGTCGCCGGGAAACCGGTGTCCCGATAGGCGTCGACGAGCAGCTGCTCGCAGGCGATCTTGTCCCGGCTGTACCGCCAGAACGGGTTGCGCAGCGGGGTGGACTCGGTGATCGGCCACCGCTGCGGCGGGGTCTGGTAGGCCGAGGCGGAGCTGATGAACACGTACTGCGCGACCCGGCCGGTGAAGGCGTCCACGTCGCGGCGGACCTGATCGGGGGTGAACGCGACGAAGTCGACGACGACGTCGAACCCCTCGCCACCGAGCAGCTCGCGGACGGCCGCACCGTCGGCGCACGCATTGACGTCACCGGTCAGCCGGGTGACCCCCGCCGGCAGGGGCCGGCTGTCGGTCCTGCCGCGGGTGAGGACGGTCAGGTCCAGACCGGCGTCCACCGCGGCCCGCGCGCACTCAGCGCTGATGATTCCCGTGCCCCCGATGAACAGCACCCGCAGCGCCACGCCGATCCCCCTCGTCCCGCCCGATGTGTGTGTCCCAGTACACGGCTGTGTGTCCCAGTACACGACAGGGAGCCCCGCCCGCGGTACCGCCTGTCCCAGTGCGGCAAGCTGGCGTCGTCATGCGCGCACTCCGGCACCTCACCGCGACCGTGCTCGTCCTCGCCGGCCTCCTCGCGGTCGGGCCTGCGCTGGTGTCGGTCTGGGTGCACCGCGACGTGCTGGACACGACCCGGTTCAGCGCCGCGGTCGCCCCGCTGTCCGGGGACCGGGCCGTTCAGGCGGCCGTCACCGACAGCTCGACGCGGGCGATCGACGCCTACCTCGGCGGCCCGGCCCCGAACGAACCGGGATCGCCGGCCCGGCTGGTCAACCCGGTGGCCGAGCAGGTCGTCACCGGTCCGCAGTTCCCGGGCCTGTGGACCGCGGGGATCGCGGCGGCCCACCGCCAGGCAATCACCCAGCTGCGCGCCGGCGGGACTCCCACGGAGGTCACCTTCCAGCTCCGACCCCTGCTCGACGCGATGGTGAGCCGGATCGTCCCGGGCGGCCAGCTGCCGCCCGGCGTGCCCGCACTGACGGGGTCGGTGCAGATCCCGCTCGGGGCGCAGGCAGGGCGGGCCGCAGCCGCGCTGCGCACCGCCGACGACGTGTCCGGGTGGCTGCCGGCCCTCGCGGCCGTGCTGCTGGGCCTGGCGGTCGCCGTGTCCCCCTGGCGGCCGGCCACCCTCGCGGTCGGCGCCCTCGGCACGGCAGCCGTGGCCGGGCTGGTCTGGCTGGCCGGGCGGGCGGCACCGGGCGCGCTGGTCGACCGGCTCGGCGTCGCTGCCAACGAACGCGTGCTCGCCCGGGCCGTCGGCGTGGCGGTGACCCGGTCGCTGGAGGTCCTGGCCCGCGACGTCGGGTTGGTCGCGTCGGTGGTCGGGGTGGTCGCCCTGGGCTGGGCGGCGGTCTCCGGCTCCCGGCGGCGGCGCCGACGGCCCGCGCCGGGCGCGTCCGGGTGGGGACCGGGAGGACTCCAGCAGGTGGCGGACCGGCCCGGCCGATAGCGTCACCCGGATGCGGGTGGCGATCACGGGGGCGACCGGGAACATCGGGACACGGCTGGTGGCGCGGCTGCTCGCCGAGCCATCGGTCTCCGAGGTGGTCGGCATCGCCAGCCGGCTGCCCAGCGCACCGGCGCGCAGCCGGGTCCGCTACGTCCGGGTCGACCTCGGGGCGGACGACGCCGCGGCGCGGCTGGGGGCGTCGCTGACCGGGGTGGACGTCGTCGTGCACCTGGCGTGGCTGCTGCAGCCGTCGCGGGACCCGCAGCTGATGGAGCGGGTGAACATCGGCGGCACCCAGGCGGTGCTGGACGCCGTGGTCTCGGCGGGGGTCGGCGCGCTGGTGCACGCCAGCTCACTCGGCGCGTACTCCCCGGCCCCCAAGAGGCCGGCTGTCACCGAGGACGCCCCGACCGGCGGCATCGCCACCTCCGCCTACAGCCGGCACAAGGCCCAGGCCGAGCGGATGCTCGACAGCTTCTCCGTGGGGCACCCCGGCGTCCGGGTGGTCCGCATCCGGCCGGCGCTGGTGCTGCAACGCGAGGCCGCCACCGAGCAGGCCCGCTACTTCCTCGGCCGGCTGGTCCCGCACCGGCTGGTCGACCGCCGCCTGCTCGGCGTGGTCGGCGTGCTACCGCTGCCCGACGCCTTCACCACCCAGGTGGTGCACACCGCCGACATCGCCGACCTGTTCGCCCGGGCGGCGCTGGACCCGACCGCCCGCGGGGCCTACAACGGGGCAGCCGACCCCGTCCTGGACCCGCCGACGATCGCCGCGGCCCTCGACGTGCGCCGGGTGCGCATCCCGCTGGCCCCGGTCCGGGGCCTGGTCGACCTGACCTGGCGGGCCGGGGTCCAGCCGACGGACCCGGGCTGGGTCGACATCGCCGCGCAGACACCGCTGATGGACAGCACCCGCGCTCGCGACGAGCTCGGCTGGCGGCCGACCCACGACGCCCGGGCGACGCTGCTGGAAGCCCTGGACGGGGTGTCCGACGGGGCGGGCTCGGGCACGCCGCCGCTGCGGCCGCGGACGGACCCGGTCGCGCTGATCCGCTCGGTGATCGGCGCGTTCACCAGGCGGTAGGCCGGGCGGACGCCGGATGCGACGATCTCTACCGGCGGGGGCCCGGAGGCGTCCCGCACCGACGAGGGAGGAGCCGCGGTGGCCCTGCGGATGTCGACGCTGTTCCTGCGGACCCTGCGGGAGGACCCGGTCGACGCGGAGCTGCCGGGGCACCGCCTGCTGGTCCGCGCCGGGTACATCCGCCGGGTGGCACCGGGGATCTTCACCTGGCTGCCGCTGGGCCTGCGGGTGCTGCGCCGGGTCGAGGCGATCGTGCGCGCGGAGATGGACCGGATCGGCGCGCAGGAGCTGCAGTTCCCGGCGCTGCTGCCGCGAGAGCCCTACGAGGTCACCGGGCGCTGGACGGAGTACGGCGACGCGATCTTCACCCTGCAGGACCGCCGGGGCAACGACTACCTGCTGGGCCCGACGCACGAGGAGATGTTCACCCTCGCCGCCAAGGACCTCGTGTCCTCCTACAAGGACCTGCCGCTGGCGCTCTACCAGGTGCAGACCAAGTACCGCGACGAGGCCCGCCCACGCGCCGGGCTGTTGCGCGGGCGTGAGTTCGTGATGAAGGACAGCTACTCCTTCGACGTCGACGATGCCGGGCTGTCCGCGTCCTACGACCGGCACCGCGGCGCCTACCTGGCCGCCTTCGCCCGCCTCGGTCTCGAGGTGGTCGTGGTGTCGGCGATGTCCGGGTCGATGGGCGGCTCACGCAGCGAGGAGTTCCTGTGCCCGACGCCGGTCGGGGAGGACACCTACGTGCGCAGCGCCGGTGGGTACGCGGCCAACGTCGAGGCGGTGACGACCGTCGCGCCGGACCCGCTGCCGGTGGACGGGCTGGCTGCCGCCCACGTCGAGGACACGCCGGACACCCCGACGATCGCTGCGCTGGTGGACCTGCTGGAGCACCGGTTCCCGCGGGCGGACGGCCGCGCGTGGACCGCCGCGGACACCCTCAAGAACGTCGTGCTGACGGTGCGGCACCCGGACGGACGTTCCGAGCCGCTGGTCGTCGGGGTGCCCGGCGACCGCGACGTCGACGTCAAGCGACTGGAAGCGGTGCTCTACCCGGACACCGTCGAGCCGTTCACCGAGGCCGACTTCGCGACGACGCCCGCGCTCGTCCGCGGCTACATCGGCCCACAGGCGCTGGGTTCTGACTCGGCGTCCGGCATCCGCTACCTGGTCGACCCCCGGGTCGTGGACGGCACCGCCTGGGTCACCGGAGCCAACGAGAGCGGTCGTCACGTGCTCGGCCTGGTCGCCGGGCGGGACTTCACCGCCGACGGCACCGTGGAGGCCGCCGACGTCCGGCCCGGCGACCCCGCCCCGGACGGGTCGGGCCCGCTGGAGGCCGCGCGGGGCATCGAGGTCGGGCACATCTTCGCCCTCGGCCGGAAGTTCGCCGACGCGCTCGGCCTGCAGGTGCTGGACGAGTCCGGCCGGCAGGTGACGGTGACGATGGGCTCCTACGGCCTCGGCGTCACCCGCGCCGTCGCCGCGATCGCCGAGACCCACCACGACGGGCACGGTCTGGTCTGGCCCCGGTCGGTGTCCCCGGTCGACGTGCACGTCGTGGCGACCGGCAAGGACGACGCGGTCTTCACCGCGGCCGAGGACCTGGCGCGGGAGCTGGAGGAGCTCGGGCTCTCGGTGCTCGTCGACGACCGGCGTCGCGTCTCGCCGGGGGTGAAGTTCGCCGACGCCGAGCTGCTCGGGGTGCCGACCGTGGTGGTCGTCGGCCGCGGGCTCGCGACGGGGGTCGTTGAGGTCCGGGACCGGCTGACCGGAGACCGCCGCGAGGTTCCGGTGCCCGACGCGGCGGCTGCAGTCGTCACCGTCCGGGAGGAGGCGAAGACCAGCACCGCCGTCCGGGGCGGCTGAGGCCCGCCGTGCCCTCGGCATCCGCGCCGGACCGGGCCGCGTTCGCCGCCGCCTACGACGCGGCGGTCGCGGCCTGGCCGATCGCACCGTCGCAGCTGGACGTGCCCACGCCGTTCGGCAGCACGCACGTGCTCGCCGTCGGCAACCCGGCCGCCCCGCCGGTGGTGCTGCTGCCCGGCGGCGGGGCGACGTCGACCGTCTGGTCGGCGACGGCGGCGGCGCTGGCACCGGCCCACCGGGTGTATGCGGTCGACACGATCGGCGACGTCGGCCGCAGCGGGCTCGGACGTCGCCGTCCGCGGCGCCCGGCCGACCTCGCTGCCTGGTTCGCTGCGCTGCTGGACGGCCTGGACGCCGCGTGGGTGGGCCTGGTCGGGCACTCCTACGGCGGCTGGGTCGCGACCACCTGTGCACTCGCCGTGGCCGACCGGGTCGGCCGACTGGCGTTGCTGGACCCGACCGACGTCTTCGCCGGCCTGGCTCCGGCGTATCTGGCCCATGCGCTCCCGCTGCTCGTCCGACCGAGCCCAGCTCGGGCGCAGGCGCTGCTGCGGTGGGAGACCGGGCCCAACCCCCCGCCGCCGCTGTGGGCGCGGGTCTACGCGACCGGCACCGTCGTCGGCCCGTCGGCGATCGTCCGGCCGCGCCGCCCGTCAGCCGCGACGTTGTCGACGCTGGCCCCGCCCACCCTGGTGGTGCTGGCGGGCGAGAGCAGGGCGCACGACCCGGCGCGGATCGCCGAGCAGGCCCCGCGCCGGCTGCCTGCCGCGGAGGTCGCCGTGCTGCCCGGCGTCTCCCATCACGGGATGCCGCTGGTCCGCTCGGCCGAGCTCGACGCGATGCTGGTGCCGTTCCTGGCCTGACCGAGAGCCGCGAGCAGCGCGTCGAGCTGCCCGGCGCCGGCGGCGGGGGCGGATGCGGCCGCGCGGCGGGCAGCCGCCCGGCCGGGTCCGGACAGCGCCGAGTCCAGGGCGACGTCGAGGGCGGCCGCGGTCAGCGTCTCGGCGGCCAGCACCGGCCAGTCCCAGGCCCGGGCCTGGGCGGTCACCTTCGCACCACCGGCGACTGGGTCGACAGCCACGGCGGGAACACCGTTCTTCAACGCCAGCACGAGTCCGTGCAGCCGCGTGGTGACGACCGCGTCGACCCGGCGAACCACCGACTCGACCTGCGCGGGCGTCGCGGCGAGGCGCCAGTCGCGGGGGTCCAGCCGGGTGTCCAGGTCCAGCCGCGCGAGGTCGCGCGAGCCCAGCCACCGTCCGAGCAGCGCGTTCACGTCCTCGTGCCGGCGGCGGCCGCCGTACTCCTGCTGACCGGAGGTGAGGAACACCGCGACCACCGGCACGGCGCCGACGGCAGTTCGTGCGGCGAGGTCGACCAGTCCATCGGCACCGCCGGAGTCCCGGGCGATCACCGTGTCGAACGCCGCCACCGCGGGGTCGTCCGGGTCCAGCACGGAGACGCCGACCGCGATCCGCCGGCACCCGGCGAACCGGGCAGCTGTCGCCGCGACGGGTTCCCCGGACAGCGGGCCGCAGGCCCAGACCAGGTGGGTGTAGTCGACCGGATCGGCATCGGCCAGGCGCAGCCCACCGGGCGGGCACATCACCGCGCTCCACCCGGTGTCACAGGCCAACCCAGCACCGGTGAGCGCATCGGTGACCGCGGCCATGCTCAACACGTCACCGGCGGTCGCCTCGCCGTGCAGCACGCCGGACCACCCGGTGACCAGTACCCGGAGCGGCCGACTGTGTCCCGTCCCGGTTCCGTTCACCGGGTCACTCTCCCCGACGCATGCGCGGCCACACCGGGCGCCCACGCGACGCCCCAGGTCGTCCGACAGCCGGCCACCGTTCGAGATCACGAACCGGATGCCCGGGAACCCGTGACCCTGGCGACACCGCGTTGTTATGTTCGGCGCGCCGCCGGGCCACCATGGGCTCCGGACGGCGCCGGGCTTCCCCACCCGGCGTCCGCGGTCACCGGCGTCCGCCCCGTTCGCGGGACCGTCACGGCTGGCCGAACTGTCGACCAAGGGTTCCCGGTGTCCACTCTTTCCCGCTTGTCCCGCCGTGTCCGCACGGCCGTCCTGCCCGCCGCCATGGCGACCATCGCCGGAGCAGTGCTCGCGCCGTCCGCCGGCGCAGTGCCGACGGTGGCCACCCCGGCGGCAGCCCTGCCCGCGACAACGGTGCGCACCTCGGCACCGGCGTCGGCAACCGTCCCGGGGCGGAGCCTGCTGCCGGGGGTCCGCCTGTCAGCCGGCACCCGGCTGGTGAACGGGACCAGCGAATTGCTGATGCAGGCCGACGGCAACCTCGTCCTCCGGGCGGGACCCCGGGTCGTCATGTGGTGGAGCAGGACCGCCGGCAACCCCGGCGCCTATGCCTTGCTGAAGCCGAACAACCAGCTGGTCGTCCGGGCGGCCACCGGCCGGATCCTCTGGGCGTCCGCGCTGCGCGCCGGCCTGTCACCGAAGTTGGAGCTCAACGACGACGGGAACATGGTCATCTGGACCGGGACCCGCCCGATCTGGAGCACCGGCACGTGGGTGAAGGGCTTCGCGGTCAGCCGACTACCCAGCTTCGGCTGGGACGCGGCGCAGTGGCCGTGCCTGGCCTACCTGTGGACGCGGGAGAGCAACTGGAACCCCCGGGCGGACAACCCGAGCTCCGGTGCCTACGGCATTCCGCAGGCGCTGCCCGCCAGCAAGATGGCCACCGAAGGTGCGGACTGGCTCACGAACCACCGCACCCAGATCACCTGGGGCCTGAAGTACATCGCCGACCGGTACGGGTCCCCCTGCTCGGCGTGGAACCACTCCCAGCAGTACGGCTGGTACGCCGCGCCGCCCCGCACGGCCCTGCCTGGCTGAGCGGAACGAACTCAGCCGTTCGGGGTGCCGGTGCCGCCGGTGCAGGGTGCGCCCGGCTCAGGGGTCTGCGGGCCTTGCTTGTACTTGGCGATGAACGCGGGCAGCCGGTTGTCGGCCGCGCCCGTCAGGATGAGCTGCTTGCCCCAGGCCGTCACCACGACCGGGCCGGGCAGCTCCTTGTACGGGGACAGGGTCACGTAGGTCTGGCCACGGGCCACGGTCTGCAGAGCCGTGATCTGCGCGGCGGGCAGGTCCGGGCGGTAGGTGATCCAGACGGCGCCGTGCTCCAGGTCGTGCACCGCGTTCTCGTTGCGGACCGCAGCGGTGTAGATGCCGCAATTGAGCCAGGTGGGGTCATGGTCCCCGCCGGCGGGCGGGGACTGCGCGTAGGCGACGGTGCCGGTCACGTGCTTCGGCGACGGGAACTGATAGGTCTTCACCGCGGACAGGTCTACCTGGGACGACCGGTTCGCCAGCACCGCTGCGGTCGTGCCGCCGGCAACCGCGAGCACCGCGACGCTCACCCCGACCCCGACGCCCATCTTGGTGCGGCGCCCTCTACGGGCCCGTTCCTCGCGCAACCGGGCGGCCACCTCCCGGCGTGACTGCTGTCCCGCGGCCTGCTGCCTGCTCGCCACTGCCTGCGCTCCTCGTCTTGGCGTCTCGCTTCAACGTTCGCGGTGGACAGTTGACCGACGACCGCCACCGCGAGGTGGGGAACTCTCATCACAAGCCTCCCGCGGGTCGATCAGCTGTGTTCCGCGTGCCAGTGAGCTCGGGGGGGCGGCGGTCAGTGTTGCGTCACCGGCTCGGACCGGTGGTCAGCAGCAGTCTTCGCCCCGCCAGGCCTCGCGGCCCTCCTTCACGGCGACCGCAGCGACCGCGAGGGCGATGATCGGGTCCAGCCACCAGGCGCCGAGGGTGGCATTGGCGACCAACCCGACCAGGACCGCGGCGGCGAGGTAGGCGCACAACAGGTTCTGAGTGCCCTCACCGGCGGTCGCTGCCGACCCGAGCCGGGCACCGAGGCGGTGCTTGGCCCGGCCCAGCACCGGCATGATCACGACGCTGCTGACCGTCAGGGCGACCCCGAGCGGGCTGGCCGTGGCCCGGCTGCCGGTGACCAGGTCGTGCCCGGCCTGCACCGCGACGTAGGGCGCGAGCAGCCAGAACGACACCGCGACGGCCCGCTGCGCGGTCCGCTCCGAGGTCTCGGACAGGGTCCGGTTCCCAGTGAGCCGCCAGATCACGACCACGCTCGCCAGGCCCTCCACAACGCTGGACAGCGCCCACGCGACCAGGCTCACCGACCCCGCGCGCAGCCCGGCGACCAGCCCGACCGTGCCCTCCACGGTCATCCAGGCCAGGCTCGCCCAGGACAGCCACACCGCTGTCCTGGCGGCCCGGTGCCAGCCAGGGTCCCGCGCCGACGGCGGCACCTCGGGCGCGCAGGCGCCGTCCGCGCATCCCGCCGCCGTCTCCTGCGCCGGGGCGGCGGCCGTCACCGCTGTTGCGGGTGCGCAGCAGCCGTCGGTGCACCCCACCGTCACCGGAGCGCTGGCCGGGTCCGCAGCCGGGGCGGCCGTCAGGTTGAGCCCGCGCGCGTTCGTGGGCGTTGTCGTCACGGGTGGCCCCTCCGATCAAGACAGGTGGTTACGCGGTGTGCGGCCAGCCCCCCGGACACCCCACAACGCAGACGCCGGAACAGCTCGCCCGGGTCGGTCTGGGCCGGCTCGGGCGAACCTGTCATTTCCCGGGCGGGGACCGGCGGGGCCCTGTCACCGCTCGCCGAAACCGGCAGTAGGTGTGGGCTCCGGACCGCGCCTGGCGGCCCGCCAGCACGCGGTCGGGACGGTTCGGGCCCCCGGGTCCAGGCTGTCGGTGGTCAGGCCCGGGATCGGCGGTGCTCGCGGATCCGCCACACGAGGACCGCGACTACGGCGATGGCCGCGACGGCGATCGCCCCGCCACGTCCGACCGTCCGCTCCACGGCGACGTAGGAGTTGCCGGCGAGGTAGCCGAGCAGGACGAAACCGGTGCCCCAGACGAGGCCCCCGGCGGCGTTGAAGGGCAGGAACCGCCGGTAGGGCATCCGGGCGGTACCGGCCAGCGCGGGCATCACGGCGCGGAAGAACGCGACGAACCGGCCGAGGAACACCGCCGAGCCGCCGCGGCGCTGCAGGAACGCCTGGGCCTCGTCCAGCCGGCGCTGGTGGCGGGTGAGGATCCGCAGCTTCAGGATGCGCGGGCCGAGCTTGCGCCCCACCTCGTACCCGACGGAGTCACCCACGATCGCCGCCAGGACGACCACCACGATGACCGCCCACAGCTGCACATGCCCGCGGCTCGCGGCGACGCCGCCGAGGACCGCGGCGGTCTCGCCGGGCAGTACGAACCCGACGAAGAGGGCGTCCTCGGCGAAGACCAGCAGGCCGACCACCGTGTACACCACCGCTGCGGGGACGGTGAGCAGGCGCTCGAGCAGGCTGCTCATGCCGGCCCGCTGGTGCCGTGCCGGGCGTCGACGCTGACGGCCCGGGGGGCGGAGCGCTCGGTCACTGGCACAGCCTTCCGGTGCGGGGATGACAGCGCGCGGCATGTCGGGTCTGTCGGGTTGTCATGCGGCCCGGGGGACGACGCGGGCCCCAGGCCGGACTGCCGGGGACGACTATCAGCCGGATAGTAATACCCCGCCACCAGACCCCGGGCCTGCGACGGCGGACCCAGCGTCGGCCGCTCAGTTGGGCCCGCTCGGCAGCAGCAGCCGGACCAGGGCCGAGTCGTCGTCGGCGGACAGGCCGTTGGCCATCGCGGTCGCCCACAGCTGGCCCGCTGCGGCAGCGACCGGCACCGGGACGCCGACCGAGCGCGCCAGCTCCGCGACCAGGCCCATGTCCTTGTCGATGATGTCCATCCGCGAGCGCAGCGGCGGTGACCCGGACTGCAGCTGCGCGGCCATCCGCGGTCCCCGGTCGGCAAGCATGAACGAGGACGCCGCCCCGGACCCGAGCACCTCGACAGTCCGGTCCAGGTCCAGGCCGAGCCGGGCGGCGAGGGCGAGAGCCTCCGCAGCGGCCGCAGTGTGCACGCCGCACAAGAGTTGGTTGACCGTCTTGAGGACCTGGCCGTCGCCCACCCGCGACCCGGCCCTGAACACCGACGACCCGAGCCGGTGCAGGACGGCGGCGGTGCGGCCGTACGCCTCGTCAGGTGCGCCGACCATGATCAACAGGTCACCGGCCTCGGCCCGCACGGCGCCGCCGCTGACCGGTGCGTCCACCACCGCGATCCCCAGCCCGGCGAGCTCGGCGGCCAGCTGCACCACCGCATCGCGGCCGATCGTGGAGGTCAGCACGACGGTGCCGCCCGGCGCCATCGCGCCCGCAGCGCCCCCGGCGCCCCCGGCGGCGTCGCTGCCGTCGCCGAGCAGCGCCTGACGGGTCTGACCCGCGTCACGGACGGCGACGACGACCACGTCGGCGCCGGCCGCGGCCGCGGCGGGTGTCGACGCCGTCCCGGCGCCCGCCGCCTCGGCCAGCTCGCGCCGCTCCAGGACCGGGTCGAACGCGCGGACGGTGTGGGCACCGGCCAGGCGGGCGGTCATCGGCAGGCCCATCGCGCCGAGGCCGAGGACGGCGACCACGCGACCGTCGGTCGGGGCGGAACGGTTGTCGGGCACGGCCGCGGTCACGAGCCGGACTCCGCCGTCGCCGAGCCCGACAGCGGGAGCAGCCGGAGCAGGTACTCGCGGTTCATCGCGCTGACACCGAGACCGTCACCGCCGTAATGCTCGCAGCAGAACGCGCCTCGGTACCCGGACCGGACGGCGAAGTCCACCGCCCACCGGTAGTCGGCGAAGCCCAGCTCCATCGGCGCCGGCGTGGTGAGCGCCGCTCCGGTCGCCGGGTCCTCGAACCGGAAGTAGTTCTTCACGTGCCAGTAGTTCGCGTGCGGCAGGGTCGTCTCGACCAGGGAACGCCACGACTCGACGGGCCGCTGCAGCCGGATCAGGTTGCCCAGGTCCGGGTTGAGCCCGACCGCCGGGCTGTCGATGTCGGTCAGCAGCCGGACCGCGCTCGCCCCGGTCCCCAGGTAGGTGTCCTCGTACATCTCCAGCGACAGCTCGATGCCGACGTCGGCGCAGTGGTCCCCCAGCTCCCGCAGCCGGCGGACCGCGGTCGACCAGACCCCGGCATCGTCGGGGTCCCGCGCGCCGGGGACGGTCCAGAACCACAGCACCTGCCGCTGGGCGGGGGTCAGCGCCCGGTGCAGGCCGACGGACACCACGGGCGCGCCGAGAGCGACCGCGGCGTCCACGGTCCGGTGGCTGTAGGCGAGGTTGTCCTCGCCGTCGTCCGGGTCGACGACGCTGCGGCGGATCGCCGAGATCGCCGACACCTGCAGGCCGGCGTCGTGGACCGCGTCGGCCAGCCCGGACAGCCCCGCCGGGTGCAGGTCGCCCGGCCGCAGCCATGAGTCGGTGATGTCGACGTGGTCGAACCCGGCCGCGGCGATCTGCCGCAGGGACTGCGACCACGCCGCGGGGTCGGCGTCCTGCACGGCCCGTCCGTCCGGGAGGACCGCCGGGAACGGCAGGGTCGCGGCGGCGATCGGCCAGCTCACCGGGGGTCCGGTCCGGAGGCGACCGGCCCGGAGGCGACCGGCCCGGGCAGGGCACGCGTGGGCGTCATCAACAGTCCCGTCCGCAGGGGTGTGGCCGAACAGTCCGGCAGTGGTCATCGGCCTCGGTCTTGCCGGAGCCGGGTGGACGCCGAGCGTATCCAGTCGCGCGCACAGGACCTGTCCCGTGCGGTCTGGACCGGGCACCGACACCCGGCCGGTGACGGGCGCGCAGGTTGGGGCGGTCAGCGGGCGTCGGAGTCGGCGGCGTAGACGTGTTCGGCGAAGCCCTCGAGGGCGGCGGTGCACCTTGCGAGGGCTTCGTCGACGGCGTGGCGACCGGTGGCGCCCAGAACGTCGCGGGTTGCGACCTTCGCCAGCCACGCGGTGAGTTTGCTCAGGTCCTCGTCGTTCTCCTCGAGCTCACCGAAGGTGAAGTGCCCGGTGTCGATCTCGTGCGCGATCTCCACTTCGAAGTCGTGGCACCGGTCGACGATCTCGGCGTACTCGTCGTCGCGGGCCGCGTTGAACGCCCCCACGATGTCGGCCTCTCCGGTGAGGACCTCGGCGGCGAGGACCTGGGCGGTGCCACCCATCTCGACGATGTCCTTGCGCAGCGACCGCAGCAGCCGCTCCGCCGCCGCCGACCGTGGCAGAGCGGCCACGGAGTTCTGCAGGTAGATCGCACCGGCGGCCTTCAACCGCCGCCAGACCCCGGCGCGCAGGCGGGTCGGTTCGGCCGGGATCCGGTAGATCAGGACCACCCATCCCGCCGGGGGGTCGATCACCGGCGGCTGCTGTCGGCCGCCCGCGCGGCCCGGGTCAGGGACACCGCGAGGATGGCGACCGCGGCGGCGGGCAGCACCCACCAGGCCGGCACTCCGGCTGCGGCCAGCACCGCCGTCACCACCAGGGCCGCGACAACGGCGACCGCGACCCGCCAGTCGTCGCCGACGACGAAGTCGTACCAGAACAACCCGAACCGGCGGAGCATGTCAGCGGCTCCCGGCGAACGCGGCCGAGCCGGCCCGCGCGTGCTGGCGGCGCAGCGCGGCGGTCAGCGCGACGGTCACGACCGTGATGAACACGACCAAGGGCAGGAGCGCGAGGTCGGAGCCGGGCCAGTGCGCGCCGGCACCCTCGGCGCCCCAGAAGATCCCGAAGGTGGTGAGCATCACCCCGACCACGAGCTTCATCGTGTTCTCCGGAACGCGGGCGAGCGGCGCCCGGACCGCGAAGCCGGCCGCGGTGACCACGGCGACCGCGGCGACGGCGCCGACGACGGCGAGGCCGGTCCGGTGGGCGTTCGCGCCGAAGGTCAACACGATGAACGCGACCTCCAGGCCCTCCAGCAGCACCCCCTTGAACGCGAGGGTGAACCCGTACCAGTCCCGAACCACCCCGCGGCCTCCGGCAGCGGCGGCTTCCGCGGTGGACCGGTGCTCCGCGAACAGGGCGGTCTCGTCGTGCAGGCCCTTGTACCCCGACGCGCGTAGGACGGCCTTGCGGATCCACTGCAGGCCGAAGACCAGCAGCAGGGCGCCGACAACCACGCGCAGAACCGAGAGCGGGATCACGGTGAGTGCCGGCCCGAGGGCCGCGACGATCAACGCCAGCACGACGAAGCCGGCGGCGGCCCCCTGCAGCGCTGACCGCCACCCGCGACTGACCCCCGCCGCAAGAATGATCGTGAGCGCCTCGACGCTCTCCACGAGAGACGCCAGGAACACCGACACGACGAGGATTGCGGCTGTCACCGGACACCGCCCGGCGCTCGCTGTGCTTTCCGGCTCATGCCGTGTCCTCCTCGGTCGGTGACTGCTCCCAAGCATCGTAACGACGGTTATCTGTCCCGTGCACGCGATTCCGGGGGCCACGGTGCACGGCGTGCACACAACGGGGCCGCGGCTGGTCGCCCCACTCCCTGCTCGGGCCGGGTGGGGTGCATGACGTCTCGTGTTCATCCACCTCAGAGGCGCTGTTCACGGGCGAGACACCTCCCGACCGCCCGGGCCTGATCAGCTGTTCGTCGAAGGACATGTCTGCAGATACACCACCACCATCACAGGAGAAGACGATGAACTCTCGGGTTCAGAGACGCCGGTGCGTGCCGGCCGTGCTGTCGTTGGCCGTGCTGGCCGCGGTTGCCGCGTGCTCGACCGGGTCGACCGGCGCCGCGGCGTCCTCGTCCACCCCGGCGGGCGACGGGTCGGGCACGTCGGCGTCCGCACTCCCCGGCTCGGGGACGCCGTCCGCCGCCACCGCGCCGACACCTGCGACCTCGTCCGGAGCGGGTGCGTCCCCGTCGGTCCCGGCGACCGGATCGGTCGCACCGCTGGTGGTGTACTCCGCGCAGGGATACGACTCAGCGGTCACCAAGGCGTTCACCGCGGCCACCGGGATCCCGGTCAAGCTCACCGACGACAGCACGGGTCCGCTGCTGACGAAGGTTGCCGCGGAGCGGAACAACCCGCAGTGGGGAGTCCTCTGGGTCGACGGGGACGAGGCGTTCGCCGCGCTGGACAAGCAGGGCCAGCTGCTCCCGTACACCCCGACCGCGCCCCTCAACGCGGTGGGGAAGACCCTCGTCCCGGCCAACCACTCCTACGTGCCGGCGAGCACGACCGTCGTCCCGGCGCTGATCTACAACGCGGCCCGGGTCAGCGCCGTCCCCGCGTCGCTGCAGGATCTGCTCGGTCCGGCCTACCGGGGCAAGGTCGGGATGAACGACCCGTCACAGTCCGGGCCGACCTATCCCCTGATCGCCGGCGTCATGAACCAGCTCGGCGGGCAGGCCGGCGGCGTCGCCGCAGGGCAGAAGTACCTGACCGCGCTCAAGGCCAACGGGCTGCAGGTGTTCCCCACCAACGGCGACACGCTGCACGCGCTGGAGACCGGACGCATCGACTACGGACTCATCCAGAGCTCGGCCGCCGCCGGTGAGGTAGCCACCGCACCGAAGTCCGCGCAGTTCGAGGCAAAAGTGGTGTACCCGCCGAAATCCACCCTGCTGCCGGCGAACCTGGGCATCGACAAGGGCGCATCCCCGGTCCAGCAGGCCGAAGCCAAGAAGTTCATCGAGTACGTCCTGTCCCCCGCGGGACAGAAGGTGATGCAGACGGGGGATCCGAGCGGGGACTCGCTGTTCTGGCCCGTCGTGCCCGGGGTCACCGCACTGCCCGCGGCCGGCGCGCTCCCGACCAGCTACCAGAAGCTCGACCCGTACTTCTGGGGGCCCCTGGAGAGCCAGGTGAACACCTTCTTCGACAACACCATCAAGTGACCACCCGCGACATCGCGGCCGCCCCGGCCGGGCAGCCGCTGTCGGCGACCCCCGACAGGTCCGCGTCGGGGTCGCCGCGTCCCGTCCCGGTGGGCCGCGGCGATCGGTTCGCGCTGCTGCTCTCCCGGGCGGCGGGCGTACCGCTCGTGGCGTTCTGGACGCTGATCATCGCGATCCTCGTCCTGCCGATCGTGTTGTTCCTCCTCACCGCCGTATCACCGCGGCTGCTGAGTCAGGGTCCGGAGTGGTTCACCCTGAACGGGTTCCGTTCGGCCCTGCAGGGGCCCCTGCTGGTCGGGGTGCGCAACAGCATGTTCGTCGGCGTGGTGACCGCCGTCGCAGCGGCCGCGGTGGGGTTTGCCGTGGCGTGGCTGTTGCAGCGCACGGACCTCGGTGGACGCCGGTTCTGGACCGGGTCCATGTTCGCCCTTCTGCTGGCCCCGTCCTATCTCGTGGCGCTGGGTTGGGAACGACTGCTCGAACCGGCCGGGGTGCTGGACACCCTCGGGGTGCACGCCGGCGGCGGCCGGACGGCGCTGTTCGGGCCGGTCGGGGTCATCGTCGTCCTCACCACCAAAGGCATCCCGTTCGCCTACCTCGCCATCGCCGCAGCCCTGCGCGGGCTGGGGGAAGAGTTCGAGGCCGCCGCCCGCGTCCACGGCCACGGCCCGGTCGCGACCCTGCGGATCGTCCTGGCGCTACTCGCCCCAGCGGTGTGGTCGGCGCTGGCGATCGTGTTCGCCGAATCCATCAGCGACTTCGGCGTGGCCGCCACGCTCGCCAATGACGCGCACTTCCCGGTTGCCACCTTCGTCCTGTACAACGCGGTCGCGAACTTCCCCGTCCAGTTTCCGGTCGCCGCCGCCGTCGGGTGGATCCTGCTCGCCATGGCCGGCCTCGCGCTCGCCCTGCAGTCGCGGGCGATGCGCGGGCGCAGCTACCGGATCCTCGGGGGGCGGACCCGCCCCGCCCGACGCGCGCATCTGGGCCGTGGAAGTCGGATCGTGGCGACGGCGGCGATGGTGGTGCTGGTCGCGATAGGCGTCGGCGTGCCGGCGTTCGGCGCGGTCAGCGCGTCCCTGATCAACGGGTTCGGGTCACTGCTGGGCAGCCACAGCTTCAGCTTCGCCAACTACCGACGGGTCCTCGCCAGCCCCAACCTGCGCGGGCCGCTGCTGTACTCCGCGGAGCTGGCGTTCCTCACCGCCACCGTGACCGCGGTCCTCGGGGCGGTGACCGCGCGACTGCTCAGTGCCCGCGGAGCCCGCCGCTCCGCCCGGCTGTTGGACCTGCTGCTGCTCACCGCGGTGGCCCTGCCCGGTGTGGTGTTCGCCGCCGGCTACATCTTCACGTACAACCTCAAGCTCACCAATGCGCTCGGCATCCACCTCTACGGCACCTCGACGCTGCTGTTCCTCGGCTACCTCGCGACCGCGCTCCCGTCGACCGCCCGGGTCCTGCTCGGCACCATGAGCCAGGTCCAGGACTCCCTCCGCGCTGCGGGCCGGGTTCACGGCGGTGGCCCGTTCACCTCCTGGACCCGCACCGTGCTTCCACTGCTGGCCCGGCCCCTGCTCGCCGCGTGGGTCCTCACCTTCGCGGCGACCCTGCTGGAACTGCCGGTCTCGCAGCTGCTGTACCCGAGCGGGCACGCCCCGATCTCGGTCGGGATCACCAAGGCCCTCAGCACCTACGACTACGGCGGAGGAAACGCTATGGAGGTTCTCGCGGTCCTGTTCGCGCTCGCCGTGGTCGCGATCAGCTTCGGACTGTTCCGGGTGCTCACGCCCGCCGGCTGGCGGCAGATCGGGCGGACCCGATGAGCTCGGCCACACCCGTGTTCACACCCGGGACCGCCGCGAGAGAGATCGGGCCCTCGGCGGCGGACCCGACGGCGGTCGGCGGGCGCCCCGGGCACCGGGTCGTCATCCGCGGGGCGGTGAAGCGGTTCGGCGCCACCACCGCCCTGCACGGGATCGACCTCGAGATCGAACCCGGTCGGTTCCTGGTGCTGCTCGGACCGTCCGGCTCCGGGAAGTCCACTCTGGTCCGCGCCCTCGCCGGGGTCGAACGCCTCGACGGCGGCCAGATAGCCATCGCCGGCCGGGTGGTCGGCGACGCCCGCGTCCACCTGCCTCCCGAACGCCGTGAACTCGCGATGGTGTTCCAGGACTACTCCCTGTGGCCGCACCTCAGCGTCATCGACAACGTGTTGTTCGCGCTGCACCGCCGCCACCTCACCGCCCCCCGGGCCCGGACGATCGCCCGGGACACCCTGGACCGGGTGGGGCTGGGCGCGTTGGCCGGCCGCTACCCCCACGAGTTGTCCGGCGGGGAACAACAGCGGGTCGCCCTCGCCCGCGCCGTCGTCGCCCGACCGGGCCTGCTCCTGTTCGACGAGCCGCTGTCGAACCTGGACGCAGACCTACGGGAACGGTTGCGGGTCGAGATCGCCACCCTCACCCGCGAGTCGGGGGCCACAGCCGTCTACATCACCCACGACCAGTCCGAGGCATTCGCCCTGGCCGACGAAATCGGCGTGCTGGACCACGGCAACCTGGTCCAACGCGGACGCCCCGAGGACGTCTACCACCACCCCGCCACACCTTTCGTGGCCCGGTTCACCGGACTGGCCGGCGAGGTCACCGGCCGAGTGCTTGATCGCCGCGATGCTGCGGTGACGGTCGAGGTGGGTGCCGGCGTCCTCACCGCCCAGTGGCAGGGTCGACCCGGTCCGTCCACCGGAACCCAGGTGCAGGTCCTCATCCGCCCGGCCGCGACCGCCATCCACACCGGCGCCCCCACCACCCCGAACCTGCTCGCGGGGACGGTTGTCGACGTCGCCTACCGCGGACGCGGCTACGACCACGTCCTACGCACCGCCGCCGGACCGCTCAGCGGGGTCTTCCACCCTCACTCCCACCCCCGGGGCACCGCCCTGACAGTCCGCCTGGACCCCGCCGGCTGCCTCGCCTTCCCCGCGCCTTGAACGGCCTGGAGCGGCTGGCTGCTACAGCCACTTCCGCTTGCGGAACACGAGGTAGATGACGACGCCCACCAGCACCATCAGCAGGATGGCGAAGGGGTAGCCGTAGCGCCACGCGAGCTCGGGCATGTTCCGAAAGTTCATCCCGTACACCCCGCCCACCAGGGTCGGCGCGAACAGGATGGCCGCCCACGCAGAGATCCGCTTGACCTCCTCGCTCTGCGCGACGCTGGTCTCGGTGAGCAGCCTGGTCTCCTCGTTCTGCCGCTGCCCGACCAGAGCAGCGTTCACGGTGAGGATGTTCTGCAGCAGCTGACGAAAACCCTCGACGCGCTCGGCCACCTGCACGACGTGGTCGGAGACGTCGCGCAGGTAGCGGCGCAGCTCGTCGTCGATGCCGTACTTGTCCCAGCCGGCGGACAGCGCGGACAGCATCCCGACCAGCGGCTTCACCGATCGCTGGAACTCGATGACCTCGCGGAACAGCTCATAGATCCGCCGGGACACCTCCGGGGCCCCGGTGAAGACCTGGGCCTCGATCTCGTCGATGTCGTTGTCCAGCCCGGCCACGACCGGCCCGTAGTCGTCGACCACCCGGTCCAGGATCGCGTAGAGCACCGCTTCCGGGCCGAGTGCGAGCAGCTCCGGGTTGCCCTCCATCCGCCGGCGGACGGCAGCCAGGTCAGGGTTGTGCCCGTGCCGGACGGTGAGCACGAACCCGTCGCCGACGAAGACGTGCAGCTCGCTGAACTCCACCTCCTCCAGCTCGTCGACGTAGCGGGCGGCGCGCAGCACCACGAACAGCGTTGCGCCGTAGCGCTCCAGCTTCGGTCGTTGGTGGGCGACGACAGCGTCCTCGACGGCCAGGGCGTGCAGCCCGAACTCGTCGGCCAGCGAGGACAGCTCCGACTGGTCGGCGCCGGCCAGGCCGATCCACGCCATCTCCTTGCCGGCAGCGCCGCGATACATCCGCAGCAGCCGGTAGGTCTGCCCCAGCGACCCCGGCCGTTCGGCTCGACGTCCGTCGATGTAGAGGACGTTCTCGATGACGCTCATCTCACCGCTCCGTCCCGCTTCCGGCGCGACCCCGCCGTCGGCCGCCCGCACGACCCGCCACGGGCGCACGGCGTCGTCGGCCGGTCTACCACGGACCGAGCGGTTCCGGACAACGCCGTCAGTGAGCGACGCCGTCAGTCGGCGCTGCCGTCAGTGGGCGGGAGCCTGGCTGGGTGCCCCCACCGTACGCGCGACGAGCACCCCGGACGGCAGGAGCAGCGCGGTGAGGATCGCGCCCGCGACGAAGATGCTGCCCGACACGGTGAACGCGGTGGTGTAGCCGTGTACCGCCGCGAGCACGCCCGAACCCGCCCCGGTGTGTGTCCGGGCGTAGCTGCGGGTGGCGCTGGCGGCCAGGGTGGACAGCAGCGCCGTGCCGATCGACCCGCCGACCTGCTGCATCGTGTTGACCATCGCCGAGGCGACACCGCTGTCCTGCCGGGCGACGCCGAAGGTCGCGCTGCTAATCGCCGGCGCGAAGATCAGGCCGAAGCCGAGCCCGAGAACGACCAGCGACGGCAGCACGCCGGCGGCGTAGCTGGAATCGGGAGTGAGCCGCGCCAGCAGGAACATGCCGATCGCACCGAGGGCCATTCCGGTGGGTACCAGCGGCCTCGGTCCGGTGCGGGGTAGCAGCAGGATGTTCGCCGACGTCGAGGAGATGACGATCCCGGCCGTCAGCGGCAGGAAACCCACGCCGGTGAGGATGGGGCTGAGCCCGTGCACCTGCTGGAGGTAGTAGGTCAGGAACAGAAACACGGCGAAGATCGCGATAGCGGACAGGCCGACGGCTGCGTAACAGGTACCGCGGACCCTGTTCAACACCACACGCAGCGGCAGCAACGGCGCCGGCACCCGCTGCTGCACGAGCACGAACGCGACGAGCAGCACCAGACCGAGCGCGAGGGACACGAGCGTGACCGCGTCGACCCAGCCGCTGGTGGCGGCGTGGGAGAAGCCGAAGACCAGGCCGAACAACCCGGTGGTGGCGAGCACGGTGCCGGGGATGTCCAGGCGCGGGTGCTGGCGGCTCGCGGGATTGCGCAGCAGGACGATCGCGCCGACTGCGGCCACGGCGGCGAACACCAGGTTCACATAGAGGCACCACCGCCACGACAGCCACTCGGTGAGGAACCCGCCGAGCACCAGCCCGACCGCACTTCCCCCGCCGGCCACCGCACCGAAGACGCCGAACGCCTTGGACCGCTCCCGCGGGTCGGTGAAGGTGGTGGCCAGGATGGACAGGGCGGCCGGCGCGAGCAGCGCACCGAATATCCCCTGCAGCACCCGGGCACCGATGAGCACGCTGAAGGTCGGAGCCGCGCCGCCCAGCGCAGAGGCCACCGCGAAGCCCGCCAGGCCGGTGATGAAAGTGGTCTTGCGGCCGAACAGGTCGCCGAGCTTGCCGCCCAGCAGCAGCAGGCTGCCGAAGGAGAGCGCGTACGCGGTGACCACCCACTGCCGGTCGGTGTCGGCGAAGCCGAGCGAGCGCTGGGCCGACGGCAGCGCGATGTTCACGATCGTCGCGTCGAGGACCACCATGAGCTGCGCCACCGCGACGACGCCGAGCACCAGCCACCGACGGGCGTGGTGGGGATCGTGCTCGGCGCCGGGCCCAGACATCCCGGAGTGAGCAGACATCCCGGAGTGAGCAGGTGTCCCGGAATCACCAGATGTCCCGGAATCACCGGGTGCCTCGGAATGAGCAGTGCTCTCGAACTTTGCGGTCTCGCGGTCGAGGTACGGGCTGTCCTGGCGAAGATCTGAGTCGGTCATCGGCTACGAGCCTGTCACGCAGGCCGCGACGCCGCATCGGGGCCCCGCTGGGCTGTGTCCCGCTGGACCCGGCGGCGCAGCCACACCACCTGCGTCAGCCCGACCGCCCAGATCAGGTAGGGGACGGTGAACGCGAGCCGGAACGCCGTCGGGTCGCCGGCCGTGGGTAGGCCGCCGGTCCCGGAGCGGGTCACCGACAGGACGACGCCGATGCCGAGCATGGTCAGCAACGACGCGGTGAAGCCGCCGACGTTGGCCAGCCCGGTCGCGGTCCCCATCAGCTCCCGGGGGTTGGACGTCCGGGCGATGTCCAGGCCGGCCATCGACGCCGGGCCGCCGAGTGCGATGGCGGCCACGGCCGCCACGACCACCGGTACCGGGGCGTGCCCGGACCAGGCGAGCATCGCCGTCCACGCCGTGATGGCGGCGCCGACCGCGGCGAGGACCATCGCCGACCGCCGATGTGGCCGGGTGGCGATGAGCTGGCCGACCAGCGGCGACGCGGCGGCCGCGGTCAGGTTCAGCGCGATGAGCACCGACCCGGCGGCGGCCGGGGTCATCCCCTGGCCCTGCACCAGGTAGGGGTAGCCCCACAGCACACCGAATGCCGACGCGGGGAACGCCGTGACGAAGTGGCACCACATCCCCAACCGGGTGCCGGGCCGGTGCCACACCGCGGCGACACGGCGCGAGAGCCGCAGCGCGACGCGCTTCGCCTGCACGGTCCGCAGGCCGACCGGCCGGGGCAGTGCTTCCGGCAGCCCGACCGCGATCGCCAGTGCGACGGCGGCGGTGATCGCCGCGACGGCGAGGAAGGCCGGTGTCCAGCCCACGCCGATCAACGCGATCAGTGGCGTCGTTGCCAGGATTGCCCCGAGGGAGCCGGCGACTCCGGTCAGCTGCACGGCGAGCGCCACCCGGCGGCCCGGGAACCACAGCGAGGTCAGCCGGGTCACGCTGATGAAGGTCATCGCGTCCCCGACCCCGACCAGCAGCCGCCCGACGACCGCGATGCCGAAGCTGGGTGCGAGCGCGAACAGCGTCTCCCCGGCGGCCATGGTCAGCCCGCCGACGACCAGCAGCCGCCGGGAACCCAGCCGGTCCAACACGGTGCCGACCGGGATCTGCAGCGCCGCATAGACGCCGAGCTGGCCGACCGCGAGCAGGGACAGGACGGCGCCGCTCACCCCGAACCGCTCGGTGGCAGCGATCCCGGAGACCCCGAGCGTCGACCGGTTGAAGACCGCGGCGAGGTAGGCGGCCGTGCCCAGCGTCCAGGCGAGCACGGCGGTCCGGGTCACCCGGACCGGACGGGTCGGCGGGGACGGCGGACCGGGTCGCCAGCAACGGCGCCAACCCGGCCGGCGGCAGGTGCGGCAGATGCGGGTGCGACAGATGCGGGTGCTGGCGGGAGTCCGGCGACGGGCCGGCCGGCGGCCGGGTGGCGGTGGCGGTCATGTGGAGTTCAGCCCCAGCAGGGTTCGGTGCGCGTCGTGGGTGTGGGTGGCGACCAGTTCGGTGAACGCCCCGCGGTTGCCGTCTCGCAGCGCGGCCAGGATCGCCGCGTGCTCACTGGTGCTGCGGCGCATCCGCTCCGGTGACAGCCGGATCACCGCTCGCCCGATGCACAGCTGGCGCTCGCGCAGTCCGGCGTAGAAGCGGCTCAGGACCGGGTTGCCCGCCGCGTCGACGACGGCGGTGTGAAAGTCGCTGTCCGCGGCGGCGAAGGCCGATGTCTGCCCGGCCTTCGCGGTCCGCCGCATCAGCGCGAGCAGGTCGGCGAGCACCGGGACCAGTCGCTGCCGGGCCTGCCAGGCCGCGGGTGCGGTGAAGGACTCGACCATCACCCTGGCCGCGAAGACGTCGTCGATGTCCTGGGCGGACATCGGTAGGACCAGCGCACCCTTCTTCGGGTAGAGCCGGACCAACCCCTCCGCCTCGAGCCGGAGCAGTGCTTCCCGGACCGGCGTCCGGGACACCCCGACCGCTGTTGCGACGTCACCCTCGTTGAGCAGCGTGCCGCCCGGGTACACCTGCTCGAAGAACGCGTGCTTGAGGAACCGGTACACCCGGTCCGCCGCCGGCGCCGCGGCCCGGACCGGGAGCGGTGCGGGGGACGGCAACGTGGCAGGCGACAGCGCAGACGACGGCACAGACGACGGCACAGACGACCATCCCGGCGACGGCACCGGCGGCCGAGAGGTGGTGTCCATGATGTATCTATCATTCCACGGAACACTGGATCGTGGGCCGTCGGCGCCGGAACCGGGTACAACGTCCGGATGTCGCCCGACGAGTGGATGCTGACTGTTCCGGAGCGGGCCAACCCGGCCACGGTGCTGGATCGCCGACACCCGGACGGCCTCGCCTGGTCCGTCGGCAACACGGTCACCCCGCTCGTGCACGGCGCGCGGTACTTCGCCGAACTGCTCCGCCTCGTCCGGCGGATGGGAACCGGTGACCTGCTGCTGTTCACCGACTGGCGCGGTGACCCCGACGAGCTGCTCGCCGGGCCGGGCACCGAGGTCGGCGGGGTCTTCGCGGACGCGGCCCGCCGGGGTGTCGTCGTCAAGGGCCTCATCTGGCGGTCACACCTGGACAAGCTGCAGTTCAGTGCGGACGCCAACCGGGACCTCGGGCAGGAGATCGGTGCCGCCGGCGGGGAGTGCCTGCTCGACATGCGCGTCCGGGTGGGCGGCTCCCACCACCAGAAGCTGGTCGTGCTCCGCCACCGTGGCCGGCCCGAGCTCGACGTGGCGTTCGTCGGCGGCATCGACCTGTGTCACAGCCGGCGCGACGGCCGCGAGCACGGCGGTGACCCGCAGCCGCAATCGATCAACCCAGCCTACGGCCCTCGGGTCCCGTGGCACGACGCGCAGGCCGCGATCCGCGGACCGGCCGTCGGCGACGTGGAGACCGTCTTCCGCGAGCGCTGGACGGACCCGGCCCCGTTGTCCCGCAGCCCGTTGCGGGTGGCCGACGGCCTGCTCAAGCACGAGGACACCTCGGCGGACCCGCTGCCCGCGCAGTTGCCGGACCCGGAGACGTGCGGACCGCACGCGGTGCAGCTGCTGCGGACGTACCCGAACCTGCGCGGCGCCGGGTTCCCGTTCGCGCCGTCCGGGGAGCGCAGCGTCGCTCGTGGCTACGCCAAGGTGCTGCGCCGCGCCCGGCGGCTGATCTACCTGGAGGACCAGTACCTGTGGTCGGCCCAGGTCGCCCGCGACTTCGCCGCCGCGCTGCGTGAACACCCGGACCTGCGGATCCTCGCCGTCATTCCCAGCCACCCCGATCAGGGCGGCCGGTTCTCCCAGCCGCCGGTGCTGCTGGGCCGGCGCCGGTTCCTGCGGGCGCTGCGGACGGCCGGCGGGGACCGGGTCGCGGTCTACGGGTTGGAGAACCACGCCGGCACGCCGGTCTACGTGCACGCCAAGGTGTGCGTCGTCGACGACGTCTGGGCCGCGATCGGCTCGGACAACGTCAACCGCCGGTCGTGGACGTACGACTCGGAGGTGTCGTGCGCGGTCCTGGACCAGACGGCGGACCCCCGGGCGCCGCTGGATCCGGCCGGTCTCGGTGACGGTGCGCGCCGGTACGCACGCGACCTGCGCCTCGAGTTCGCCCGCGAGCATCTGGACCGCGCCGACGGCGACGATGCGGACCTGCTCGACCCGCATGCGGCGTTCGACGCGTTCGCCGACGCGGCCGCCGCGCTGGACCGGTGGCACGCGGATTCCCGGCGCGGTCCCCGGCCGCCCGGGCGGCTGCGGCACTACGTCGAACCGGAGCTGTCCCGGTGGACGACGCGGTGGGCCACCCCGCTGTACGACCTGCTCTACGACCCCGACGGGCGACCGGGGAGCGCGAGACGCGCCGGGCGGTGGTGACGTCGAGGACGCTGGTGAGGTGATGTCACCTCGGGGCCGTCGCGGCCACTCGCGCCGACGGACCACCGCTGTCGCCGTCGGCGCCGTCTTCGCGGTCGCCTGCGTGGCATTGCCCATCGCGGCGGTGGTCCTGGACGGTCACCAGCCGGCATCGCGGACGGTGGCCCGCGTGCCCGCACCACCCGCCGGCGTTCCGGGGGCCGTGGTGACGGCCCGGCCCCCGGACGGCCCGGTCCCGGACGGCCCGGTCCCGGCCAGCCCGGTCCCGGGCGGCGCGGCGAGCCGGTCGGGCTCGGCAGCTACGCCCGTCGGCGACCCGACCACGACCTGGGCCAGGCAGCGTGCCGGCCGGCTGGGGATGGGCTGGCCGGCCTTGCGCGCGTACGGCCGGGCCCAGCTCTCGGTTCGCGCGAGCAACCCCGCGTGCCGCGTCACCTGGACCACCCTCGCCGCCATCGGTTGGGTGGAGACCCACAACGGCACCTATGGCGGATCCGTGGTCGGCGCCGACGGGGTCGTCCGTCCGACGATCGTCGGCCCGGCGTTGGACGGGGCCGGTGGGCGGGCGCTCGTCCGCTCGACCGACGGCGGCGCGCTGGACGGGGACCGGGTCTACGACCGCGCCGTCGGTCCGATGCAGTTCATTCCCACGACCTGGCGCAGCTACGGCCGGGGCAACCCCTCGGACTTCGACGCCGCGGCCGCCGCCGCCGCCAGGTACCTGTGTGCGGTCGACGACGCGGCCAGCTCGTCCGGCTGGCGTCGGGCGGTCCTCGCGTACAACCGGTCCGACGCGTACGTGGGCGACGTGTACGCGGCCGCCCAGTGGTACGCCGCCAACAGCAAGTGAGTTGGCGCAGCAGCGTTGGCGGCAGCTGACGCGACAGGCCCACGCGGTGGCTGGCAACGGTTCATCTCGCGTGAACCCGGGAGCCCCCCGAGGGCTATGCGTCGCTCATACGGTCACCGATGGCTACCGGATCGGCCGGTCGCCACGATCGAGGGGCGGTTGCCGTGGCCACCGTGTCGGTAGCGCCCGGCCGCCACGCCGACATTGCCACCAGCAGCCCCACCGGGATTGTCACTGGCACCGCACCGGCCGGCGAACCGATCCGGCGGCCCGACGCGGTCGCTCGCGGAGAGGACCCACTGGCACATACCGTCGGGGCTTCCCTGGCGCTGCTGGCCGTCGGCGTTCTCGGCTTCCTCGGTTACGTCGTCGGAGTGTCCGATCTGCAACAGAACCGGGCTCAGGCCATCGCCTACACCGAGTTCCGGAACAACGCGTATCTGGCCACCCAACCGGTGCAGTACGTGGTGCCGGGCACCAACGCGGCGGTCGGCGGGACACCCGCCGACGTCGTCCCCACACTCGCCGTCGGCACGCCGGTGGCGCTTCTGCAGATTCCCGAGTTACGGATGTCGCAGGTCGTCCTGGAGGGCACCGACGCGGCGACGCTGATGAACGGTCCGGGCCACCGCCGGAACACGGTGCTGCCGGGCCAGGCGGGCGTGAGCTACATCTACGGCCGCCGGGCGGCCTTCGGTGGTCCGTTCGCCGACGTGGCCCGGATACCGGTCGGTGCACCGATCACGGTGACCACCGGTCAGGGCACGGCCCGCTACCGGGTCACCGGGGTCCGGCGTGCCGGCGACCCGCTCCCGCCCGCGCTCGCCCCCGGTGCGGGTCGGCTGACGCTGGAGACCGCGGGCGGACGGCCCTACCTGCCGACATCGGCGGTGTTCGTCGACGCCTCGTTGGATCCGGCATCCCTGCCCAACCGGACGGCGTTCGCGGCCGGGTTGCGACCCTCCGCGGTGCCGGACCGGGAGAAGGCGTTCGTCACCGACACCTCGGCGCTCCTGCCGTTGGCGCTGTGGGGTCAACTGCTGCTCGCCTGCCTGGCCGCGGTGAGCGTTGGGTGGGTCCGGTGGGGCCGGGCATCGACCTGGCTCGTCGGCGCGCCGATCGTGGCGGCCGTCTCCTGGCAGGTCGCACAGACCGCCGCCCGGCTGCTACCGAATCTGCTGTGAGCGGGTCACTCGTGGCCGAGGTGGTTGTCGCGGTGTGCAGCCGCTTCCTGTACTTCGTCGAGCCGACGCCGATCGTCTCCGGCGGAACCCCCGACGCCCGCGTCGGGCGCGACGGGGCGCCGCTGATCCGCTGGCGGTTGGCGGGGTCCAACCAGCGGTTCACCGGCATGGCCGCGGTCGCGGTGCCCGGACTCGCGGCTGCCCAGCGGGAAGTGGCGGAACTACGCCGGACGGTGGGCCTGCTCTGCGCAGAGGTGGTGACGATCGGGCCGGGCAGTTCCACCTGGGTCGTGCGGCGACCCGACGGCTCGGCGGTGGTCCGGGCGCCCCGGGCCTACGCCCGGCGCGTCGACTCCCACCGAGCCCTGGCGCGGTTCGTCGCCCAGGTCCCGACGGCCGGTGAGGACCCGGCGGTCCGTCAGCCGGGCCGCCGCCAGCCGCGCGCCCGCGGGACGGACGGGGCCCCCGATCGTGCGTCCGGCGATCAGGCCCGGGCCGACCCCCGGACCCCCGACCACCCGACCCCCGACCCCGGTACGGAGACCAGACGTGAGTGAGGCCCTGACCGAACTGTTCGAACCGGTCGGCACCGGCACCGGCATTGGGCCCGGCGGGCTGCTACCGGCCACCCTGGCGGCCGAACAGGTCTCGGCCTGGTTCGGGGAGCGCAAGGTGCTGGACCGGGTCTCGTTGACGATGCGTGCCGGTCGAGTCACCGCCTTGATCGGCCCGTCGGGCTGCGGCAAGTCGACGTTTCTGCGGATCCTCAACCGGATGCACGAGATGATCCCGTCCGCGGCCCTGGCCGGACGGGTCGTGCTGAACGGGTCCGACATCTACGACCGCGGCCAGAAGGTGACGCTGACCCGCAAGAACATCGGAATGGTGTTCCAGAAGCCGAACCCGTTCCCGGCGATGTCGATCGCGGGCAACGTGGTGGCCGGACTGAAGCTGACGGGCACCCGGGTCGTCGACACCGACAGCCTGGTGGAGGAGTGCCTCACCCGGGCCGGACTCTGGCGCGAGGTCAAGGACCGGCTCGCCACACCCGGCGGGGCGCTGTCCGGGGGCCAACAGCAACGGCTGTGCATCGCGCGCTCGTTGGCGGTCCGACCGAAGGTGCTGCTGATGGACGAACCCTGTTCCGCCCTGGACCCGACCTCGACCCGGCGGATCGAACAGACCATCGCCGAACTCGCCGCGAGCGTCACCATCGTGATCGTCACGCACAACATGCAGCAGGCGCAGCGGGTCTCCGACTCATGCGCGTTCTTCCTCGCCGCGGAGAACCAGCCCGGCTACATCGTCGAGGCGGGCCCCACCGCGGACGTGTTCGCCAGACCACGTGACCCACGGACGGCGGACTACGTCAACGGACGGTTCGGGTGAGCACCGCCGGCCTGGCCGGAGCCCCCGGTCAAGCGCCGGTCGGGCCGCGGGAGCAGACGCCGGATCGCCCACGCCGGATCCGGGCGGCCCGGGACGGTGAGGACCGGGCATTCCGGGTGGCGATGACCGTCGCGGGATCGGCCGTGTTGACCATCATGGTGCTGATCGGGCTCTTCCTGGCCGTCCGGGCCGCGCAGGCGCTGCGTGAGCAGGGTTGGTCGTTCTTTACCACCCAGGTGTGGCTGGGCGACAGGTTCGGCATCGCCGCCGTCCTCCCGATGACGATCGTCATCGCTCTCACCGCGATGGTGTTCGCCGTGCCCATGTCGATCGGGCTGGCGCTGTTCGTGGCGGAGTACTCGCCACGGCGGTTCCGGCGCGGACTGACCACCCTGGTGGACCTGATGGCCGCGGTACCGAGCGTCGTCTACGGGCTGTGGGGCGCCCTGTTCCTCCAGGAACACGCGAGCCACGTCGCGCGCTTCCTGTCCGACCACCTCGGCTGGATACCTCTGTTCAAGGTCCACGGGGTCGACCATTCGGCCGTTCCGTTCAGCCTCGCGCCCTACAGCACGTCCTCCTTCCTGGCCGGGATGGTCGTCGCGATGATGGTCATCCCGATCGCCACCTCCGTCATGCGCGAGGCGTTCTCCCAGGCGCCGCCGGGCGAGCGTGAGGCGGCATTCGCCCTCGGCAGCACCCGCTGGGGGATGTTGCGGTCGGTCGTGCTCCCCTTCGGTCGGGGCGCGATGGTCGGTGGACTGATGCTCGGCCTCGGCCGGGCGCTCGGCGAGACGATCGCCGTCGTGCTGGTCATCTCGCCGGAATTCGTCATCAAGGGCCGGATCCTGGAAAGCGGTTCCAACTCGATCGCCTCATTAATCGCCCTCCGGTACGGCGAGGCGTCCGGGATCGGCCTGTCGGCGCTCATGGCCGCCGGTCTCGTGCTGTTCGCAATGACCCTGCTGGTGAACTTGGCCGCAGCCGAGGTGGTCCGGCGCAGCCGGTCCGGCGCCCAGACCGACTGACCCAGACCGACTCACCGGACCCGACCGACCCGACTGACTGACGAGATCGACCGGCCTGCTGTCGGCAACCGACGTCAAGGAGCTGACCATGACCGACCTGCTCGTGAAGGGACCGGCCACCGGTGCGCCGCCCGCGCCCGACAGGACCGGTGCGCCCGGGACGGCCGGTCCGTTGGCGACCCCCGCGGCCGAGCAGTACCGGGACGTGGCGGCGTTCCACGGCGTGGACCTGGTCGCCGTCCTCGGGTCGCTGCTCGCCTCGTACGCCCTGGTCTGGCTCGTTTTCGCGAAGCTGTTGCCGTTGAACGGCAAGCTCGGCTTCGCGCTCTGCTGGTTCGTCGTGTTCCTGGCCGGGTACGGCTTGCTGGTCTGGCAGCGGGAGACCGCGCTGGACGCGACCGACAAGCTCTTCGCGGCCCTGGCGTCCTCGGCCGGCCTGTTGACCTTCGCCGCCCTCGCCTCCGTCGTGGTGTTCGTCGCGGTCCGTGGACCGAAGGCGATCCGGCACAGCAACTTCTTCACCCAGGACCTGCAGCGGGCCGGACCCCTTGAGCCGCTGACCGTCGGCGGCATCTCACACGCGGTCGTCGGAACGCTGATCATGATCGGCATCGGGGTCGTCATCACGGTGCCATTGGGCGTCGCCGCGGCGATCTACCTCGTGGAGGTCGGCGGACCGCTGGCCCGGGTGGTCGGCACCATCGTCGACGCGATGACCGCGCTGCCCTCGATCGTCGCCGGCCTGTTCATCTACGCGGTTTGGATCATCGGGTTGCACCAACCCCAGTCCGGGCTGGCCGCCTCACTGGCCCTGTCGATCATGATGTTGCCGATCATCATCCGGACGTCCGCGGTGGTGCTGCGCCTGGTGCCGGGGGGTCTGCGGGAGGCGTCCTTCGCCCTCGGTGCCTCGCAGGCCCGGACGGTGTGGTCGGTGGTCCTGCCGACCGCCCGTGCCGGACTGGCGACCGCCGTCATCCTCGGAATGGCCCGGGGAATCGGGGAGACGTCACCGGTCCTGCTGACCGCGGGTTACGCGACGGCGATGAACGCCAACCCGACCCAGGGCTCGATGACCTCCCTGCCATTGCTCGTCTACCGGCTGGTCAGTTCCGGCCAGCCCGCCAACATCGACCGTGCCTACGGCGCGGCACTGACCCTGCTGGTCATTGTCATCACCCTGTTCGTCCTTGCGCGGATCGTCGGTAACCGCGGGCGGACGACCTCATGAGGAGCCCGCTGATGTCCCACCCGTTTCCACGTGCCATGGTGCGTCTGCTGGCCGCGCTGGCGATGGTGGTCGCCACCGGGACCGCCGGGGCGTTGCCGGCCCAGGCCGACACCTATTACCCGATCAAGGGTTCCGGCTCGACCTGGAGCGAGAACGCGGTACGCCAGTGGGCCAGCGATGTGAATGCCGCGGGGATCGGGGTCACCTACAGCGGCAACGGGTCCTCGGCCGGGCGGTCGGAATTCCTGCAGGGGATCACCGACTTCGGCATCTCCGAGATCCCGTTCCAGACCAGGCCGACCGACGGCAGCCTGCCCGAACCGGTGTCGAACCGCCCGTACGCGTACATGCCGATCGTGGCCGGTGGGACCTCGTTCATGTACAACCTCAAGGTCGGCGGGCGCACCATCCGCGACCTGCGGCTCTCCGGGGAGACGATCACCAAGATCTTCACCCGGCGCATCACCAGCTGGGCCGACCCGCAGATCACCCACGAATACGGGTCACAACTACCCCCGATCGACATCCGGCCGGTGGTCCGGTCCGACGGCTCGGGCACCACCGCGCAGTTCACGTTGTGGATGGACAAGCAGTATCCGGCCCTGTGGCGCGGGTTCTTCCCAAGCGGTGGCCTGACATCGATCTACCCGAGCGCGCCCGGGATCATCGCACAGAACCTGTCCACCGGCCAGGCAGGCTTCGTGGCGTCCCCGACCAACGGCAACGGGACCATCGCATACCTGGAGTACTCCTACGCCCAGTCCGCGGCGGGTGGTCCGTTCCCGGTCGTCCAGTTGCTCAACAAGGCCGGCTACTACACCGAGCCGACGCAGTACAACGTGGCGGTCGCGCTAACGAAGGCCCAGATCAACACGAGGGATCCGCGTTCGCCCGACTACCTGACGCAGATTCTGGACGGCGTCTACAGCAATCCCGACCCCCGGGCGTACCCGCTGTCCAGCTACAGCTACATGATCCTGCCCACCTCGCTCAGTGGTTCGATGACACCGGAGAAGGGCAAGACGCTCTCCGCCTTCGCCAACTATTTCCTGTGCCAGGGCCAGACCAAGGCGGGGTTGCTCGGCTACTCACCGATGCCGTACAACTTGGTCAAGGCCGCATTCGACCAGGTGAAACGGGTACCGGGGTACGTCCCGAACCCGCGTGAGATCACCAGCTGCGCCAATCCGACGTTCGACGGGCGCGACCTGAGCAAAAACCGGCTGGCCGAGATCGCGCCGCAGCCGAACTCCTGTCAGCGTCAGGACCAGCCACGCTGCGGGACAGGCCAGGCCGCGACCGAGCCGGGGACCGGTGGACAGAAGTCCGTTCCCGGCGGCGGTCCGGCAACCAGCCCGGCTGGTCCCGGGACCCCGGGCGCCCCCGCGACCAACCCCGGCGTCCCCGCGACCAACCCCGGCGCCCCCGGGTCCAGCCCGGGGGGCGGAACGGGGTCTGGTCCTGGCCCTGGCGGGTCAAACCCGGCCGGGGGTGGAGCCCCAGGTCCCGGCAGTCCGGGTGCCGCCAACCCGGGCGCTGGGGCGGCGGCGGGTGCGGCGGGGAGCACGGCCGGCCGCACCGCCACCGGACAGCAGACGTCCTCCGGGGGAACGCGACCGAGCGGTCAGGTCCCGGCCGGCGGCGGTCCCGCCGCAAGGACGCCGGGCCGTTCCGGAACCGGTACCGCGTCGGGCTCCGCCGCCCGCTCTCCGGCCGGCGCGGGAGACGGGAACACCCCTGGTGCGACTGCGCGCGTGCCGGGCTCCGCCGGCGTCGGCGGCCCATCCGCGTCCGTCGGGGCTGCCGGCGCCACCCCGGCGGGCGGTCCGGTGGACGAAGCCGGCGGGGTGGTGGCACCGGCGCTGAACGGGCAGGTCCCGATGGCCGGTGACCAGCTTGCTGCGGTGCCCGTGACCCTCGGGCAGCAACGGGAGAACGGTGCCCTCTCACCGTTGCTCGGCGGGCTGGCCGCCCTCGAGCTGCTGCTCGCGGCGGCGCTCCCGCCGATCGTGGTCGGGCTCCTCCGGCGGCGGCGCGCCGGACGGTCGCGCTGAACGGAGAACCCGGACGCCCATCACATCCCGGACTCACTGACGCGTTCATGTCTGCTTCACCCGAACAATTCCAAGGGTTCAGTCCGGTCACCTCGACTCAGTGCAAGCAGCGACCGGCCGGTCGCCCACTGAGAGGAAATCCCATGCGTGCAACGCTCGTCCGTGCCGGGGCCTTCGCCGCGGCCGCTGTCGCGACCCTCGCGATGTCCCCGGGACTGGCATCCGCCGACCCGCCGGCGGGTGTCACCCCTGCCAAGGCCGACATCGTCGGTGTCGGCTCCGACACCACCCAGAACATCGCCAACGCGTACAGCACCCTCTACAACAGGACGAGGACACCGAAGCTGTACAGCTTCAACGCAACCGGCACCAGGACCATCCGACCGGCTGCGGGCTGCGCCGTCATCACGCGCCCGGACGGCTCGGGCGCGGGCCTGTCGGCCCTGCTGGCCGACACCACCGGGTGCATCGACTTCGCGCGGAGCTCGCGCAAGCCGAAGGCCGACGGCACGGAGAAGTCTTTGGCCTTCCTGGCCTTCGCTCGCGACGGCGTCACCGTCGCCGTGGCCACCACCACCAACGCCGGCGCGAACGTCACCACGGCGCAGCTGAAGGCGATCTTCACCTGCCACGCCACCCGGTGGAACCAGGTCGGCGGCAAGAACAGCTCGACGATCAAGCCGATCCTGCCGCAGGTGAAGTCCGGCACCCGCGCCTTCTTCCTGACCACCATCGGCATCACCGACGCGCAGGTCGGCCGCTGCGTCGTACAGGGCTCGCAGGAGAACGACCAGAACGTGTTGGCCGGCGACCCCAACAAGATCGCGCCGTTCTCCGTGGCCCGGTACTCGCTGATCGTGAACACCCGCCAGGTCCGCAAGGTCTCCCTGCTCAAGGTCGACGGCACCAGGCCCACCACCGTCGTCGTTCAGGACCGCCGGAACGTCACCACCCTCAACGGCACCTACAGCGCCAAGTACACGCGCCCGGTGTTCAACGCCGTCAAGCGTGTCAACCGCGTCGTCCCCGCCAGGCTGAACGCCGTCTTCGGTGCCAGGGGCCTGATCTGCACCAACGCCGAGGCCAAGAAGATCGCGGTCTTCCAGGGCTTCCGCCCCGACTGCAGCGGCAGCCTCCAGACCACCGGCTGACCCGGAACGACCTAGGGGAGTGGACCTCCGGTGACGCCGGCGGTCCACTCCCCTTTCTGCCAGCTTCGGACCCGCTGCCCCACCGGAGGACCCCGTGCCACGTCCGTTCCAGCGCTTCTCGTACCGCTCGTCGCTCGTCGCCGCGCTCCTCGTTTCGGCAACGCTGCTGGCCGGTGTCGCGGGGCCGGTGGGCCAGGCCCGGGCAGCGACCGCCGCGATCAGTCCTGCGAAGCCCGCGAGGTGTGCGGCTACCGGTCGGGGAACCGGCGTGCTGTGCACGTTCTCCGACGGCAAGTCGTCGGTCCGGGTCGACCAGACGACGAATCTGATCAACCAGACGGTCAACGTGTCCTGGTCCGGACTCCCCCCGACAACAGATGTGTCCGGCGACACGTCGACGAATGCCGTCGCCGTGCTGCAGTGCTGGGGCGACAATCCGGTACGCGAGCACTGCTGGCCGTTCGCCCAGTACCTGGCCGGATACACCCACTTCTCCGCCAGCGACGACCCCGAAGAGGTCGATCCCTACAAGAAGTTGCGCTCCGGGGCCGGTGGTGCCGGGATCTCACCGCCGTTCGTCACCGCTGACAGGAAGACCTACGGCGGTGGCAGTCAACCATCCGATCCCAATTTCGGGCTCGGGGTGACGCTCGCGCCGGATTACTCACTGCTGCCGCCGAACGAGGTGCTCGGCCGGACGGCCGAGAACGGGTCCGGCGGCACTCCCTTCGAGGTCCGGACGAATCGGGAGTTGCCCAGCCTCGGCTGTGCGGCTGGCCATCCGTGCTCGCTGGTCGTCATTCCGGTCATTCACCCATTGCGCGACGCGGGCAGCTACGAAGAGCCCGGGCCCTGGTTCGGCCTGCAGCTCAGTGCGACGAACTGGAACCGCCGGGCGGTGATCCCACTGACCTTCGCCCCCCAGGCGGCGCCCTGCGCGGTGGGCGGCGCCACGGCCGTGCAGGTCACCAGCTCCGAGGTCGCGGAGAACGCACTCCGGCGCTGGCAGCCCGGGCTCTGCTCCGCCAGCCCGGGCGCGGCCCCGGTAGACGCCGCGGTGACGGTCCTGGACGACTTGACGACGCGGGCGTCGATCGGCGCCGCCACCGGCGCTGACCTTGCCGTGGTGAACCGCGCCCTGCCCGCCGCGGTCCCCGGCGGCGTCACCTATGCACCGCTGGTCGGCGCCGGAGTCGTCATCGCTTTCAACATCACCAACACCGAGACCCATCGACCGTTCACCGAGTTGCGTCTGTCGCCGCTGCTGATGGCGAAGCTGCTCACCCAGAGTTACTGCGGACTGGTCTGCGGCGACGCGGCGCAGTACCCCGGCGGCGACCCGAACGTACGCGGCAACTACGGGTCGATCACCGAGGACCCCGAGCTATATGCGTTGAACCCCTCCTTCCGCTCGTCCGACGGGCTGTCGCTGCTGAGCGGCGCATCATTCCCTCCGGAGGTCGCGTACAACAACAGCGACGTCTTCTACCGGCTCACCCGGTGGATCGACGCCGACCCGGTCGCACGGGCGTGGCTCGACGGAAAGCCCGACGGCAGGATGAAGGTGAACAGGAGGTTCCGGAAGTGGTTGTTGCCGCTGCAAGGTCCGGAGAAGCGAGACAACTACACACTGCCCAAGAAGCTGCCCGACCCCGACGCCCAATTCGCCGGATACAACTACCTCGACCTGACCTACCAGTTCACGTCCAGCCTCCGGGCTGCATCGCAGAACGTGCTGCTCGGTTGGAGCAGCGCGGCGATCGACGTGCAGACCGACCCGGCTGACCAACACAAGGTCACCGGGTTCAAGCGGGTGAGTGCCGAATCTGTCGCGGGTCAGGACACGTTCATCCTCGGCATCATGGGCTCGGGCCAGGCCGCCGCCTTCGGTCTCCCCATGGCCTCGCTGCCCACCGGAAAGGGCAGGTTCGTCGCGCCCGACAGTGCTGGCCTGACCGCCGCGATGGGATCGATGACCAAGGACGCGAAGACGGGGCTGTGGGCGTTGCCGGCCAAGATCGCCAATCCCGCCGCCTACCCGCTGACGGTCGTCGAACATGCCGTGGGCAGGAATCACGGGCTGTCCGCAGCAGCCGCGGCCGGCGCATCCGCGTTGGTCCGGTACGCCGCGTCCAAGGGTCAGGTGTCGGGTCCTGATGCCGGCCAGCTCCCCGTCGGATACGTAAAGCTCACCCCCGCGATGGCGACGCAGGCACTCGGGGCCGCGGACGTCTTCGCCAAGGCGGCGACCACCCCGACGCCGAAACCCCCGCGTGCGCCGAATGCACAGCCTGCGCCGAAAGCCCCGCGTACGCCTGCGGGGGTTTCGAACCCCGCCGCACCGCGCCCGACCACGCCGGCGCCGCCGCGCTCCTCGACCGACGGGTCCGGCGGCGCAACCGGAACGAATTCCGGGGGCGGCGCTACCGTCCCTTTGGCGGGCAGTGGGTCCAGCGTCAACGGCTCCGGGACCACCGGCTCCGGGACGGGCGGCTCCGGGACGGGCGGCTCGGGGACCACCGGCAGCGCCACCGGCTCCAGTACGGGCGGCTCCAACGCCCGCGGCTCCGGTACGGGCGGCTCCGGAACCACCGGCTCCCACGCCCCAGGCGCGGCGGCCCCGGGAACTCCAGCCGGCGGTAGCAACCCAGGTAGCCCGGCGTCGACGGCGCCACCGGTTCCTGCAGCGGCTGCCGGGGCGGCAGCACCCGGGGTGGCGGTCGCGGGTGTCGCCGCTGCCGCACCGGCCGCACAGCCGTTGCGGACCGCCGACGCCCCGGCCGGGAGCCTGCGGTGGGTCCTGTTGGCGCTGCTGGTGATCGGGCTGGCCGCCGGGATCGCCGCACCGCTGCTGGCGGGGACCCGCCGCGGGGCCGAGGCGCTCGGCTCGGTCAAGAAGCTGTTCGGTCGCTGATCCCGGCCGGGCCTGACCCGCCCCGGCGGACGACGGTCCTGGTCGGAGCCCGTCCGGTCCCGCCTGGGGTGCGCGGTCGGGTCCTGAGCCGCGCCAGGTCGTCCACAGCGGGCCCGGCGGGCCGTCCACAGGTGGTCCACGACGTTCCCGCAGCTTGTCACCCGAGTTCTGTCGGACCGCGGTGGCACGGTTCACAGCAGTCCACAGAAGAGCCGGCTGATCGGTGGATGACACGAGCTCTTGTGGTTGTTGACTGAAGTGCCACCAGATGTAGTGTCAGCCCGGCTGGGCACCGGCTGATCGCCGCGGCGCTCGTGACACCGCACACCGAGGGAGACGACCGTGACCGACACCCTGTCCACCTGGTCCGCCGAGGTCGACGGGTCGTCCCCCGGGGACGGCTGGGACGAGCTCGCTGCCGGCACCCCCACGCCGGGGTCGCCGTCGTCGGCCGGGGCCGAGACGATCACCGTCGTGCGGCGGGACGGCGAGGTCGTGCCGTTCGCGCCGTCGCGGATCGCGGTCGCCATCTCGAAGGCCTTCCTCGCCGTCGAGGGCCGTCAGATCGGCGCATCGTCCCGGTTCCGCGCCCTCGTCGTCGACCTGACCGACCACGTAGCCGGCGCACTCGCCCGGCGCACCGCCGGCTCCCGGACGGTGCACATCGAGGACGTGCAGGACCAGGTCGAGCTGGTGCTGATGCGCGGCGGCCACCACAAGGTCGCCCGTGCCTACGTCCTCTATCGCGAGGCGCACGCCCAGGCCCGCGCCCAGCTGGCCGAGGAGGCTGCGGCCGGACTGCTCGACACGCCCGAGCCGGACACCGCGGGGCCGGACATCCCGGCGTTCGGCGTCCGGCAGCCGGACGGGGCGATCGCCCCGCTGGACGGGGCACGGCTGCGCGTCGTGGTGGCCGAGGCGTGTGCCGACCTCGACGGTGTCGACGCGGACCTGGTGCTGACCGAGACGCTGCGCAACCTCTACGACGGGATGGCCGCCGACGAGCTGGCGACCGCGCTGGTGATGACCGCGCGCACGCTGGTCGAGACCGAGCCGGCCTACACCTACGTCGCTGCCCGGCTGTTGCTGGACAAGTTGCGCACCGAGGCGCTGACGTTCCTGCTGCCCGGCGAGCAACGGGCCAGCGCCGCCGAACTCGGCGAGCGCTACCCGGAGTACCTGCGAGCCTACGTGGCCCGCGGCATCGAGCTGGGCGCCCTGGACCCGCAACTGGCCGCCTACGACACCGACCGCCTCGCCGCCGCCATCCGGCCCGAGGGCGACCGCGACATCACGTTCCTGGGTCTGCAGACGCTGTACGACCGGTATTTCCTGCACAGTTCCGGCACCCGTTACGAGCTGCCCCAGGCGTTCTTCCTGCGGGTTGCGATGGGCCTGGCCCTGTCCGAGCCGCTCGAACAGCGCGACGAGCGCGCGATCGAGTTCTACCGGCTGCTCAGCTCGTTCGACTTCATGGCCAGCACCCCGACGCTGTTCAACGCCGGTACCACGCGGCCGCAGCTGTCCAGCTGCTTCCTGACCACGGTCGACGACGAGCTGGAGTCGATCTTCGGTTCGATCAAGAACAACGCGATGCTCGCCAAGTTCTCCGGCGGCCTGGGCAACGACTGGACCCCCGTCCGCGGGATCGGCGCGCACATCAAGGGCACGAACGGGCTGTCCTCCGGTGTCGTGCCGTTCTTGAAGATCGCCAACGACACGGCAGTCGCGGTGAACCAGGGCGGCAAGCGCAAGGGAGCCGTCTGCGCCTACCTGGAGACCTGGCACGTCGACATCGAGGAGTTCCTCGACCTGCGCAAGAACACCGGTGACGAGCGCCGGCGCACCCACGACATGAACACCGCCAACTGGGTTCCGGACCTGTTCATGCAGCGGGTCGAGGCCGACGGGCAGTGGACGCTGTTCTCCCCTGACGAGACCCCGGACCTGCACGACCTGTACGGCGCCGCGTTCGCCATCCGGTACGCCCAGTACGAGGCCGCCGCGGACCGCGGCGAGCTCACGGTGTTCCGTCGCGTCCAGGCGGTCGACCTGTGGCGTCGGATGCTGACCATGCTGTTCGAGACCGGCCACCCGTGGATCACGTTCAAGGACCCGTGCAACCTGCGCTCCCCGCAGCAGCACACCGGTGTCGTGCATTCGTCCAACCTGTGCACCGAGATCACCCTCAACACCTCCCGCGAGGAGGTCGCGGTCTGCAACCTGGGGTCGGTCAACCTGGCGCGGCACGTCGGCCCGGACGGCCTGGACGCGGAACACCTGCGCCGAACGGTCACCACCGCAGTCCGGATGCTGGACAACGTGCTGGACATCAACCTCTACACGGTCGACGAGGCGGCGCGGTCCAACCTGCGCCACCGCCCGATCGGGCTGGGCCTGATGGGGTTCCAGGACGCGCTCTACACGCAGCGGATCCCGTACGCCTCCGACGCGGCGGTGGAGTTCGCCGACACCTCGATGGAGGCGTTGAGCTACCACGCGATCGCGGCGTCGGCCGACCTGGCCCGCGAGCGCGGCGCGTACGCAAGCTTCGAGGGTTCTCTGTGGAGCAAGGGAATCCTGCCCATCGACTCGATCCAGGCCGTCGCCGACGCCCGGGACAGCGACCTGGACATGGACCGGACCCAGCGGCTGGACTGGGCCTCGCTGCGCGAGCGGGTCCTCGGGGGTGTCCGCAACTCCAACATCATGGCGATCGCGCCGACCGCGACGATCTCCAACATCAGCGGCGTCGCCCAGTCGATCGAGCCGACCTACCGGAACCTGTACGTGAAGTCGAACATGTCCGGCGACTTCACCGTCGTGAACGATGCTCTCGTCCGGGACCTCAAGGCCCGCGACCTGTGGGACGAGGTCATGGTGTCGGACCTGAAATACTTCGACGGGTCACTGACGCCGATCGACCGGATCCCGGACGACCTCAAGCAGCTGTACGCGACGGCCTTCGAGGTCGACTCGTCCTGGCTGATCCGTGCGGCGAGCCGTCGGCAGAAGTGGATCGACCAGGCGCAGTCGCTCAACCTCTACGTCACCGAGCCGGACGGCCGGAAGCTGGACAGCCTGTACCGGCAGGCGTGGCACAGCGGGCTGAAGACGACGTACTACCTGCGCAGCCAGGCGGCGACGCACGTGGAGAAGTCGACGCTGCGCGGCACGGACGGCCGGCTCAACGCGGTGTCGTCCGGCCCGACCACGTCGCCGGCCATGGGGTCGGCCGCCGCGCCGAGTGCGGCGGCGATCCCTACCACTGCAGTCCCCGCCAGCGCCGTCCCGGCCGCAGTCGTCCCGGCCGCGGTGGTGCCGGCGGTTCCGGTTCCCGTGCTCCCCGCGGTTCCGGTGTCCGTGTTCTCGCTGCCGGCGTCGTCGGTGGCCGAGGTGCAGGCCTGCTCGATCCTCGATCCGGAGTGCGAGGCCTGTCAGTGACCGGCTGCCACGCAGTCCCCCGGACCGCCGTCCCGACTCTCGAAGAGGCCCGCCGATGACCGACACCCTGCTCCCGCCGAGCGTCACCGTCGTCCCGGGCGGGGACGCGGGCGCGGACACGACCGGGCTGGGCGAGATCGCCCGGGGGGCCGGGCGCGTCCGGGTCGACGACAAGTCGATGATCAACGCCCGCGCCGACGTCAACCAGCTGCTGCCGATGAAGTACCGGTGGGCGTGGGACAAGTACCTCGCCGGCTGCAACAACCACTGGATGCCGACCGAGGTCTCGATGCAGGCCGACATCGCGCTGTGGAAGAGCCCGAACGGGCTGACCGCGGACGAGCGGCGGATGATCAAGCGCAACCTCGGCTTCTTCGCCACCAGCGAGTCCCTGGTCGCGAACAACATCGTGCTGGCCGTCTACCGGCACCTGACCAATCCCGAGTGCCGGCAGTACCTGCTGCGCCAGGCCTTCGAGGAGGCCGTGCACACGCACACGTTCCAGTACATCTGCGAGAGCCTCGGCCTGAACGAGGGCGAGCTGTTCAACATGTACCGCGAGGTCCCGTCGATCACCGACAAGGCCGCCTGGGCGCTGAAGCACACCCAGAACATCGAGGACCCGCAGTTCCACACCGGGACGTCCGAGACCGACCAGGCGTTCCTACGCGACCTCGTCGCCTTCTACGTCGTGTTCGAGGGCATGTGGTTCTACACCGGCTTCGCGCAGATCCTGAGCCTGGGCCGGCGGAACAAGATGGTCGGGATCGCCGAGCAGTACCAGTACATCCTGCGCGACGAGTCCACCCACCTGAACTTCGGTATCGACTGCATCAACCAGATCAAGATCGAGAACCCCTACCTGTGGACCCCGCAGCTGCAGGCCGAGATCCGCCAGATGCTGGTCGACGCCTGCGCGCTCGAGGTCGCCTACAGCCGGGACACGATGCAGGCCGGGATGCTGGGGCTGAACGCGGACCTGTGCGAGCAGTACATGCACTTCATCACCAACCGCCGCTGCGTCCAGATCGGCCTGCCTCCGGTCTTCGCCGAGGGGGAGAACCCGTTCCCGTGGATGTCGGAGATGATGGACCTGAAGAAGGAGAAGAACTTCTTCGAGACCCGCGTCACCGAGTACCAGTCCGGCGGCGGCCTCAAGTGGTAGCGCCGTGTCTGTCCCGTTGTGCGCAGGATGGGAACGAGGCTTGATGTCCCACCGGCATTTGCGATCGAGGGACGTCGCCCGCGGAACGCGGCTCGCTGGCTATTCGCATAGCGGGTCGCCGACTCACAGCTCCGTGACACAGCGCAGAGGCGAAGGGCCCTGCGCCGTGGACGCCAGTGGATGGGATGAGAAGTTGCCGCTCACCGCCCCTATCGAGGATTGGGCAGCCGACGAGAATGGTGACGCCAACACGAAAGCATCCAACTTCACCTCCCGCTTCCCCGGCCCCTCTCCTGGCGTCCCCAAGTCCGTGATGGGCGACTACACCAAGCAGTTCGCCGGACTCCACAGCCTCGCCACCTCTGTGCTCAAGCCCAGGAACACCGATCTGACGGCCATGCTCTCCGGATACAGCAAGCCCCTCAACGCCAACCTCAG
>JAABVA010000219.1_pt1 | contig 74990 bp, 78 predicted proteins | sample 5560331 | NCBI WGS metagenome assembly JAABVA01 (sample SAMN12812661, study PRJNA571458) | rock metagenome | isolation source: Antarctica rocks | place: Antarctica: Victoria Land, Mt New Zealand sud | collected 2016-01-07
CGTCCTCCTCGCCGAACCACGAAGTCAGCTCGTGAAAGCTGTGCGGGTAGTCGACCCCCGGCTGCGGCGCATCTGGCTGCACGCGGTCACGCTACGACCCCAGATGGACGGAAGTGGATAGCCCACTAGCTGAATCACGCGTGCCGGCCGACTCGTTGGCCCGGCGCCCCGGCTCACCGACCGGGTCTGTGAGGGGGAACGGTTCAGTCCGCGGTGGCGGCCGCCCAGAGAAAGCAGGCGAGCTCGTGCGCGCAGGCGACGACGGTGAGGTCGTGAGGCTTGCCGCGGGCGTGCATCCGCCGGTTGACCCGGTGCAGGCGCTGCTGGGCGCGGTTGGAGACCGCGAGGATGTGATCGGGCTGGCCGTTCCTCACGTCGTCGCGCGGGAAGTAGTAGTTACCCTCGACCTTCGGTCCGGTCGCTCTCGGCTACCACGGCACCGTTCCAGGTCGCCTGCACTGGTCCGGTCTCCCCGTTAGCGCCGACCAGTTGGCGCGACTTGCTGGTGATCGTGCTCATGTCGGTCTCCAATCCGTGCATTGCAGGTCGCCGAATGGACTGGCAGCACCCGGGTGGCGCGTGCTCACGTCGGTGGATCCTCAATCGTTGGACCGGGTAGCGCCATCAAAGGATTCAATCGCGGGATCCGGTTAGGTCGACCGCCAGGCTTCGGGGGCTGGGAGGCCTAAATCGACAGACTGGAGGTGGTGATGGCAGAGGTGCCCCGACGATCGATGCGTTCTTCGTCCCCGACTGACGCCCCCGGCGGCGGGTTCTCGGGTCGCGTGTGGTCGCTGGTGCGCCTGGCCGGTCTCGGCGTCGTGGTGGCGCTCGTGTTCTCCGCCGGCCTCCTCGCCGCGCCTGGCTCGGCGCATGGTCTGCGCAATCAGCTCGCCGGTCTTGGGCTCTGGGGTCCGGTGGCGATGATCGCCACTTATGCGCTGCTGACCTGCGCGATGGTTCCCGGGCCGGTGCTCGCGGGCGCGAGCGGTTTGCTGTTTGGCACCGCGCTGGGCACCTTGATCGCGATCGTCTCGGCGACGCTGGGCGCGGGTGCGGCATTTCTGATCGCACGTGGCCTGGCCCAGCGGCCCTACGCAGCTCTGGTCACCGGGCGGTTGCGGGATTGGACACAGCGGATCGAGCGCCGCGGCTTCCTTGCCGTGCTGTACGCGAGGATCGCGCCGGGCGCTCCGTTCGCGCTGGTCAGCTATGCCGCGGGCATGACGCGAGTACGACTGCGGGAGTTCGCCGCCGCAACCATGATCGGCGCCTCTCCGCGCGCGTTTGCCTACGCGGCACTGGGCGGCAGCATCGGCAACTACTCGTCCCCGCAGGCTCTGGCGGGGCTCGGGGTGCTCATCGTCATGTCGCTTGGCGGTGCTCTGCTCCTGTGGCGGACACGCCGAGGACGGGCGGCGGGTTAGCGTCGGAGGGCGGTCGTCGGAATCCTTCGGGCACCCGCGGGGGTCTTATGAGGGATGGTTGCGTCCGATCAAGCGGTGATCACCGTGTATACCCTTCCGACCTGGTTCGCTGTGTGCGCGCCAAGGCGCTGCTCGCCCGGCGGGGCATCCGCTACGAGGAGGTCGATGTCAGCGGCGTTTCGCGGTTTCGGCACTGGCTAGAGGAGCAGACAGGTGGTAGCACCGTGCCGCAAGTTGTCATCGACGGTATTCCGATCGGAGGTGCTGACCGACTCGCCGGACTTGACCGGTGGAGCATTCACCGCAATCGCTGAGACGAGCAGTTCCCGATCGCGCGCGAGCGGCGGCGAATCTCCCCGGCGATCCCTGGCGCACTGGGCGGCAGCACGGGTCAGAGGTCAGCGCGGAGTGTCAGCGGCGCAACGACTTGAGCTCAAGCTCGACCGCGCGGGTCGGTAGTGGGTCCCTGACCCACTACCCGCGGGTCGGATCGTCGAGGCCAAGCGGGCGGACCCCCCAAGCTCAAGCAAACTGACCCACTACCCAACGTCGCGATCACGCAGGTGGATCGTCAGCCGCCCGCGGACCACGAGGAAGAAGTCGTCGGTTTCGTCATGCTTGTGCCACACGAAAGGGCCCTGGACTTGACGACCCCTCCGGCACCGTGCCCGGAGCGCGGGGAGCGCGATGGGCTGGCGCCGTTCGCGCCGGCGGGTGACCGCCGCCCGGGCGCCCCGCCGCTTCCCGCGTCGGCGCGGCTACTGCGAGGCCCTCGGGCGGCTGGACGGCACGGCCACGACCAGGCGATGAAGCGCCCGACCCCCGCGATGAGGGGCGCCCACGGCGACGCCGCCCTTCACCGAGGTCTTCACGCCCCGGCGAGCCATGGAAGGCCATCAGGGCGCCTGCCGAGCACCAGCACGCATGCATCCGCCTGCAGCAAGCCGGCCGTCCCGAGACCGGCAATGATCGCGCGAAGAGAACGCATACCAGTCAGTTCTTTCGGCGTCTCGCCCCGGTCCTTTACCGCTGCCGTCGCTGCGGCGTGGGGGTGCGGCGTCGCCGCCGGCGGTGGTCAGCGCGGGCGGTGGTCCTTGGGTCGGATCTCGTTGCGGACGGGCGGCAGAGTCGCCGAGCGGGGCGCCGAGCCGGATGCGGCCGCCGCGGCGGTGGCCGTCCTAGAGCTGGCGCTTCGTGTCGTCCAGCTGACTGCGGCGGCGGGGTAGCGCAGGAGCGCTCTCCACGATCCGGCGTCGATGCGGCCGCTCGCGCGAAGGCCGTGGGCGCGTTGGAAGCTGGCGACGGCTTGCTGTGTGCCCATTCCGTAGACGCCGTCGACGGCGGTGGAGACGTGCGCGGCACGCAGGTGCTCCTGCGCCCAGACGACGAGATCGCCACGCGCGCCGCGGCCCAGAGCCACGGGACCGGGGGCGGCGGGGACGCTCGCGGGGTGAGTCAGCGACCCTGATAGCGCGCGCCAGGCGTAGGGCAGCGCCTCCTGCCAGTCCCACCAGCTCAGCCCGGGCGCGCCGTAGGCGCTCGCGAGGACGCGGAAGCGTCGGATGTCGGCGCTGCGCGGCGAGGAGTAGAGCTGGCCGAGCGGCACGATGGTGCGCGCGTAGACGGAGTTCTCGAGGTAGGTGTGCTGGTAGACCTGATCGACGCTGACGCCGATGTCCTTCCAGTACATCTGCGGCGCGTTGTACTGCGCGCCGCCCGGCCCGAGGAACACCGAGTATGGAAACGCCGGGTGGTAGTCGACGTAGGGGAACCCGGCGAGCGCGACCGGGAAGCGCTGTCCCACCCGCTGGCGCAGGGTCTGCAGGTAGCGCTGGGCCGAGGCGTAGCGGCCCTCGTACTCCGTCTCGGCGTCGATGACCAAACACTGTGCCCCGAGTCTGACCGCGCGTGCCCCGAGCGCCGCTTCGGTCGTGGGGTAGCGGCCGTAGACGTACTGCCAGGCGCACACGCGCAGGCCGCCGTGCTTGAGCGCGGCGACGAGAGCGGGGGAGAACTGGCCCCACGGCGAGGATCCGTCTGAGCTCTTGATGAAGACGGTGCGGATGCCGTTGGCTCGCGCCTTGGCCACGATCGCCTGCGCGCTGCCTCCGCTCGAGAGAGGCAGCTCCCAGATCCACATGGCTCTCCCGGCGAACGGGCTGACCGAGCGAGGGGCGCTGTGGATGGAGCCGGGACTCGACTTCTGCGACGTCCCGGGCGACGGCGGCGCCGACGCGCCGCCCGCGCTGCCCGCGCTGCCCGCGCTGCCCGACGAGGTGGCCACGCCACTCACCGTTCCCGATACCGCCATCAGCGCTGATACGCCCAACGTCGCGGCGGCACGCTTGCCCGACTCCCGCATTGCGGCTCTCCCTCTGTCTGCCTCGTTCGCGCCTACGGGGTGAGCTGTCGGGCTCGCGCAGCGTCCTGCTTGCTGCGCGCCGGCCGGTTCTGCGGCTGGTTCGCCCCCGCCGCCGCCGCTCGCGCAGCCTTGGCAATGGGTCCCCCGCTCCACGACGGCATGGCCATCGCGGACTCGGCGTCTCAGTTCATCCCAGGAACACCCTCCCGCGTAAGGAGTCTCGGGCCGGGAGCGATGAGAAAGCATTCAAAGCGGGCTCGGCGTGAGCGGCGTCTGGCACGGTGTCGTATGAAGGGACCTGAAACATCGAAGGAGCTCTCGTGGCCGTGCGCCATCAAGAGAAGACAAGTCGACCGCCGCTGGTTGCGGGGACGCGCCGCTCGGCTCGTCGTCGACATCGAGCGCGCGGGCGTAGACGGGCCATCGTCGGCTTGGTCGTGTTGCTGGCCCTGCTGCCCGTGCTGTGGTCCTACGGCTCGGCGATGCTCAAGCCCTCGAACGCGGGCTTCGGCGTGCGGTCGGTCGAGTGGCTGCGAGACAACGGGATGGCCTGGCTCGTCAACGATGTCGAGCACGGCTACTACTCGCTCACCGCACCGGACAAGGGTGGTAAGCCGTTGCGCTCTCTACCTGCGGTGGGAGTGGCGCCTTCCTCGGCCGCGCGCGCCGCTCGACGCTCGCACGCTCGGCAGGACGGTACGACCTTCCGGCCGCCGCCGATTTCCCCCATCGTTCATCCGGCGCTCGCGGGCGAGGGCGCCTGGCGGGCGACTACGCGCGGCGGCGGGGATGCTTCGCCCGTGCTGGTCACTACCTACCGGCCGGACCCAAGCTACCCGCGGCTCATCGCCGGGGTGGCATGGATCGACACGCACCGGACGCGCCTCGCGCTCTATCCCGGGCGCTACGAGCCCCCGAGCGGCGGGCCGCCCGGGCCGCTCGAGGTGCCGCTGAGCCAGCGCCCCAAGCTGTTGGCGACCTTCAACAGCGGCTTTAAGCACAAGGACTCCGGCGGAGGGTTCGTGGCCCGGGGACACACGTATGCCCCGCTTCTCCCCGGCGCTGCCACCCTCCTCGAGAAGTCGAATGGGCACGTCGACGTACGCGCTTGGCCGGGCGGAACGGCGGCCGCCCGGGGGGTCGTGCTCGCCCGGCAGAACCTGCCGCTCATCGTCTCGAGCGGTCGCGCCAATCCCAACCTGTCCGACGGGCCCGAGTGGGGCGCGACGCTGGGGAACGCCATACGCGTTTGGCGCTCGGGCGTCGGCGTCGACCGACACGGCAACCTGCTCTACGCGGCGGCGAGCGACCAGACGGTCTCCAGCCTCGCCGCCATCCTGCTTCGCGCCGGGGCTCGCCGGGCGATGGAGCTCGACATCAACTCCGAGTGGGTCTCGTTGATCACCTACGCGAGGGCGAACGCCGTCGACCCGTCGAACCTGCTGCCCAGCATGAGGCGTGCCGCCACGCGTTACCTGACCCCGGACGACCGGGACTTCTTCGCCGTCTACCGCACAAGCCGGCCGTGAGCTTTCCGCCCCCTCCGCCGCGCCGACACCGCCGACCGCCGGCGCGTCCGTGACGCTCGCCGCGGCGCTTCTACGCACCGCGCGGCAGTGGATCAAGAACGGCGCGGTGCTCGCGGCTCCGGCCGCCGCCGGAGTCCTCGACACTGGCGCGACGGCCGGGAGGCTCGCGTGCGCGTTCGGGTGCCTCAGTGCCGTGGCGAGCGGTACCTATCCTCCTCCAACGACGCCGCCGACGCCGACCGCGACCGGCGCCACCCGGTCAAGCGGCTGCGTCCCGTCGCCGCCGGTGGACCTTCCGCCCCGAGTCGCGGTGCTCGCGGGTACGGGTCTGATGGCCGCCGGGTTGCTCACCGCGTGGCTCACGATCGGCGCGGCGTTCCTCGCCACGGTGGCCGGCTACGTCGTGCTTACCGTCGCCTACACCCTCTGGCTCAAGCGCGTGCCGGTCGTCGAGCTCGCGGCCGTCGCCGCCGCCTACATCCTCCGGGCCGCCGCGGGAGGCGTGGCCGCCGATGTTCCGCTCTCGCGCTAGTTTCTCATCGTCGTCTCCTTCGGAGCGCTGTTCCTGGTGGCCGGCAAACGCTACAGCGAGTACGTCACCCTCGGCGACCACCGCGGTCACGCGCGCGAGACGCTCGACTCTTACACCGCTTCCTATCTGCGCTTCGTGTGGAGCATGGCCGCGACGGTGAGCGTGGCTGCGTACTGCCTGTGGGCTTTCCGGGAGCCCGCGCGGAGCATGGCCGACCCTCACCATCGTTCCGTTCGTGTTGGGCGTCCTACGCTACGCGCTCATCCTCAACTCGGGCGGCGGAGCCGCTCCCGAGGAGCTCATCCTGGACGATCTCACCCTCAAGCTCATCGCCGGCGCCTGGATCGCGCTGTTCGGCACTGGCCTCCTTCTCGCGTCTTGAGCTCGGCGAGCTCAGGCCGGTCGCGTCTGCTCACCGGCTGGGGACGGACCGCTCCCACCCGCGCGGAGGTGCACCGACCCTCTACCGCACAGTGCGACGGTGCTCGAGGAGGGGAAGTTGACGCTGTCGTGTTCTCCTCGCTCCGATGGCAAGGGCTTATCGGTTCAGAACGAGGGCGGCAAGCTCGTCGCGGTGCTCACCGACCATGGCGGCCGACGAGGAAGGCGTCCGTCAGCTCACGATGCGTTTGGGGCAGTTCCGCACCAAGCGAGCCGACATCGTGCTCGCAGATGGGCGCGAGCTGAGCATCCAGGCGGTTGGCAAGCCACCTGCGGGGCGCATCCTCGCGGGGGACGGAGGAAGGACCCTTGCCGAGATCACTGACGCAGGCGACGGAAAGCTTCAGATCGCCGCGGAGGAGCTCAGCACGATCGAGTTGCTAGGCGCAGTCGGACTCTGGCGTCTCGCGCACAGCTACTCCAGCGCCGCCGGCCAAGCCGGCCAGGCGGCGAACGCGAGCGCGGGCTTCTAAGCATAAAACCGTACGTGGGTCCACCCACCCATCAAGGAGTCATGCCTGCAGTGCGGCTTGATGCCGTCGGCGGGTGAGCGGGGTTGGATGGTCGGGCGCTTTGAGAAGCGTGCGGGCGAGCCGTTCCGCGTGTGGGGCGACGGCAGTCCGCAGGGCCGGCGCGTGAGCGGCAAGTTCCCGCGCTACCGCCGGTCCCTCCGGGTTACTCTTGTGCGGGCGGAGGGCCGCGACGCGATCTCGCGCGCTTCGGGAGCGTCGTTCACGATCGGGAGAGCTTTGGACGCGTCCTGCGAGTTTCGCCTGCATGCATAACACTCGGAGTGGGGTCGCCTTCAGCAGGCTCCGTGCACCGGGCGCCGTATGCTCAGGCCGTGAGGTTCTTCGTCTTGATTGCGACTGCCGCGCTGCTCGTCCTAGCGGGCGTGGCCGCGCTGGCCGGCGGTGGGGTAGTGAGCCTTGTCGGGGTTGTTCTGCTCGCGGTGCTGCTGGGGGTGGCGATCTACGACCTCGTGCAACGCAAGCACTCGATTCTGCGCAACTACCCGGTCGCGGGGCATCTGCGGTTCGCGTTCGAGGCGATTCGGCCGGAGATGCAGCAGTACTTCATCGAGCGCAATTACGACGGACGTCCGTATGACCGTGACACGCGCACGGTCATCTACGAGCGCGCGAAGGGTATCCACGGTGAGCAGGCGTTCGGCACCGAGCGCGACATGGCCGAGCCGGGCTACGAGTGGTTGCTGCACACCAACGCCGCGCTCGACCCGCCCGACGACCGCCCCGGGTACGCATTGGCGGCCCGGACTGCACGCGCCCGTACGACATGGCCCTGCTCAACGTTTCGGCGATGAGCTTCGGTGCGCTCTCGGCGAACGCGATCCGCGCGCTGAACGGTGGCGCGCAGCTCGGCGGGTTTGCCCACGACACGGGGGAGGGCGGCCTGACGAAGTATCACCTGGAGAACGGCGGCGATCTGATTTGGGAGATCGGCAGTGGCTATTTCGGCGCGCGGACGAAGGACGGCCATTTCGATCCTGAGATGTTCCGCGAGAAGGCCGCTCACGAGCAGGTCAAGTGCGTCTCGCTCAAGCTCTCCCAGGGGGCGAAGCCGGGGATCGGCGGGGTGCTGCCGGGCGGCAAGGTGACCGCTGAGATCGCCGAGGCCCGTGGCGTTCCGAAGGGCGAGAAGTGCGTCTCGCCCTCCCACCACAGCGTCTTCTCCACTCCCCGCGAGCTCGTGCGGTTCATCGCTCACATGCGCCAGCTCGCGGGCGGCAAGCCGACCGGGTTCAAGCTGTGCCTCGGCGCCCGCCACGAGTTTCTCGCTATTTGCAAGGCGATGGTGGAGGAGGGGACGGGCCCGGATTTCATCGTGATCGACGGGTCGGAGGGCGGGACGGGCGCCGCTCCGCAGGAGTACGAGGATCACGTCGGGACGCCTCTGACGGAGGGCCTCATGATGGTCCATAACGCGCTCGCTGGCACGGGGCTTCGAGACCGCATTCGCGTCGGCGCGAGCGGCAAGGTCGCGACTGGCTCGGACATCGTCAAGCGGATTGCACAGGGCGCCGACTACACCAACGCGGCGCGGGCGATGATGATGGCGGCCGGGTGCATTCAGGCCCAGCGCTGCCATACCAACACCTGCCCGGTCGGTGTGACTACGCAGGACAAGCGCCGAGCCCGCGCCCTGAACGTTCCTGACAAGACCCAGCGCGTGCACCGCTTCCAGCAGGGCACGGTCGCGCAGGCCCAGCAGATCGTCGGCTCCATGGGGTTGCATGACCCGTCGGAGGTAGAGCCGTGGATGCTGATTCGCAGGGTCGACGCGGTGACGACTAGCTCCTACGCGGATCTCTTCGAGTGGCTCGAGCCCGAAGAGCTTCTCGCTTCGCCGCGAGAGTCGTGGGCGGCCGACTGGCAACGCGCGGATCCCGACTCGTTCAAAGCTCGCAGCACTCGATGAGGAGAGCGTCATGCCCACGGTCGCCGAGCTGATCGTCGTAGGTCTCGCCGACCTCGGCGTCAAGAACGTCTGGGGGGTCGTTGGCGACGCGCTCAATCCGGTTACCGACGCGATCCGCCGCGAGCCCCGGCTGGAGTGGATCGGGGTGCGACATGAGGAGGCGGGCGCCTTCGCCGCCGGCGCGCAGGCGCATCTCTCGGGAACCCTCGGGGTCTGCATGGGAACGGTCGGCCCCGGTTCGATCCATCTCCTCAACGGCCTCTACGATGCGAAGAAGTCGCGCGTTCCGGTGCTCGCGCTCTGCGGTCAGGTGCCGCTCCCCGAGATCGGCAGCGACTTCTTCCAAGAAGTCGACAACGACCAGCTCTTCGCCGATGTCGCCGCGTTCTCCCGCACGATGATGAGCCCTCAGCAGATGCCGCTGCTCTTCGAGCAGGCGGTGCAGACCGCCCTGGCGCAGAAGTCCGTGGCCGTCCTCACGCTGCCTGGGGACGTCGGCGCGATGGACGTCCCGAAGGGAACCGCCCAGCCGCACTTCACCCAAGCCGCCCCACCGACGATCCCGGACCCGGACGGTCTTGCCAGCGCGGTTCAGCATGTCGAGACGGCCGGCTCCGTGGCGATCCTCGCCGGGCAGGGCGCCCGTCACGCGCGGAAGGAGCTGCTGGCGCTGGCTGAGCGCCTGTCCGCGCCGATGGTCCTAACGCTGAAAGCGAAGGACGGGCTCGAGCGCGACAATCCCTACGAGCTGAGTCAAACCGGGATGATCGGCAACCCCGCCGCCCGCAAAGCGCTGGAGGCGGCCGAACTGCTGCTTATGGTCGGCACGGACTTCCCGTACGTCGACTGGTACCCGGAGGGCAAGGTCGTCGTGCAGATCGACATGCGCGGCGAGCACATCGGCAGGCGCACCAGCGTTGACGTCGGAGTGGTCGGGGACGCCCAGTTGGCCTTGGCCGCACTGCTGGAACGGGTCACCGAGAAGACCGACCGTTCGATGCTCGACAAGCATCGCGGCGAATACGATCGCTGGCACGAGCGTCAGCTCGAGCTCGCCGACCCCAGCTACGACGAGCGCCTCGCAGGCCGGGCGCGCGCGCTTCTCGACAACCCCGAGCACCGTGTCCGACCCGAGGCGCTTGCCGCCGCGATCGATACGCACGCTGCCGATGACGCCATCTTCACTTCGGACACGGGCATGTCGACGGTCTGGCTCTCACGGTTCGTGACGATGCGCGGCACCCGCCGCCTCCTCGGCTCCTACAACCTCGGGTCGATGGCCAACGCGATGCCGCAAGCGCTCGGCGCCCAGGCTCTCGACCGCAGCCGCCAGGTCATCGCCTTCTGCGGCGACGGCGGCCTGACCATGCTCCTGGGCGATCTTCTCACCGCCGTCGCCTACGACCTTCCAGTCACGTTTGTCGTCTTCGACAACGGACGCCTCGGCATGGTCAAGCTCGAGCAGGAGCAGGGCGGGCTGCCCGAGTTCGGAACCAAGCTCCACAACCCTGACCTCGCGGCCGTCGCCCGCGCCATCGGCCTCACCGGCGTCCGCGTGACCGACCCGGGAAAGATCGACGGCGCCGTGCACGACGCACTGGCGACACCCGGGCCGGTTCTGCTCGACGTCCTCACCAACCCGGAAGAGGTCTCGCTCCCCCCGAAGGTCACGCCCGGGGATGCTTGGGGCTTCGCCGTCGCCAAGCTCAAGGAAACGGTGACCAGCCGAGAGGCGTAAATGACAGCACCGTCTTGGCGCAGACAACGCAGATACATCGGACCCAAGACGGGCACTTCAATGAAGCCGCCGGCGCCGGCGCCATCGCCTTCTGCGACGTTCTTCGAGATGCCAGTGGCTTGCACCACCTCGACGGAGCGGACGTCGCCGGCGCCGCTTTAGGGGGCGCGAAGCCGCCAATCGTCCTCGCTGCCCTCACGACGAAGGACGGACGAACGCACATAAAGTGCCGTGAGGAGGGCGTCGAGGTCGGCGAGCACGAGGCCCTCCTTGGCAGCGCGGCTGATCTGGTGCTACGAGGAGTCGAAGGACAAGCCCGGCGACATCGAGGTCCCCATCGACGCCGACGGCAAGGTGGTCCCGCTGAACGACGACTAGGAACCCGGCGGCGGGCTAGCTGCCGGGCTGGCTCGCCGCGGTTCTTTGAGGAGCGCCAGCAAGGACGCTTCCCTAGTCGGCTGCGTGTCGACGTTCATTTGATTGTCACAGCGCGTTCACGCCGTTGTCGTTAGGGGGCGCCGTCGTGGATGACGCGGGGTTCGAAGCCCCGTAGCGGTACTACTGAAACCCCTGCAGAGTCGGCGGTTTCGTCGCTTTCGGCAGGTTCAAGGGGCAGGCTGAGGGGCAGCGATCCCCCCTTGAATGTTGAAGTCAACGGACGACTTCGGCAGGTGCGCAGGTCCTTCTGACCAAGAACGAGGCCAGAACGCGCTCCCCTGCGCACCCGTCGGATTTCCCGCGCTCGTTCGGCACGCCAGCCACCCGGCGGACGAAGAAACTCAGCCCTTGAGCAACTTCTCGGCCAACAAGAAGAGGCCGACCGTGACCAAAGCGATACCAACGAACTTCTCAGCGACCTCGCGGACAGACTCCTTGACTCGGCTGCCGAGCCGTAACCCGATCTGGGCGACAACGAAGGCTTGTATGCCGATGAAGATAAGCGCCGCCGCTTTCGGTAGGTGAAGCAGGCCGAGGCTGAAGCCGATGGCGAGCTCGTCGATGCTGATCGACAGGCCGAGGAGGAGGGTGCCGTAGCCGATTGGCCCAAGGAGATGGCTGACCTTGGCCTCTTCCGCTTCCTCGTCTTCGACAACGAGGACATAGATCCCGAACGCCACCAATAGACCGATGGCGACGTATTCGGCGGTTGAGCCGATGGCTGCACTCAAGGACGCGCCGAGGCCTAGCCCGACGAGCGGCATGCCTCCCTCGAAGAGTGTAAAAAGCAACGAGATGCGCAGCCGATGCTTCGCTGGCAGCCCGCCCGCGCCGAGTGCTGTCGAGACGACGAACGTGTCGAGAGCGAGAGGGATGATGAGCGCGATCAGCTTTAGCATGCCTGTGTAAGCGGGCTAGCCCAGAACATCAGATCATGCTCGACGCGTCCGAAGTGCAAAGTGACCGTCGAGACGCCTGCCCTAACCGCCATCTCAGCTATACCGGCGATGGGCGCCGGAGAATAGGCCGCTCGGCTCCTTATTCAGGCGCAGGTGTAAACATTGCTTCACAGGGTCGCTGCCCTGCGGCCCCGACGTTGCTGCTTGCAACGCTGCGAAGTAACCGTCGTCCGCTGGTCCGCCAACAGAGTCGGAAGCGCTACAGCTCGACCGCCTCACGCTTGAACTCCGGCGGATACGGCCGCCGCCCCTGATGATTCGCCATGCTGGACATCCTCCAGCCGGCCCCGACAGACCCAGCGTTCAGGTGTCCGTCAAACCGGGGGCACTCCAACGACCGTAACGGCGTACCCTAGGTTGTGATGAGCATCGCGTCTCGCACCATGCATCAGGAGGTCAGCGTGTTCGACGTCGTCGAGCTCCCGGTGTCCGTCGGCGCCATTGAGGCGGGGGCTCGCGGCGGCGTGCTTGAGCTGTCGCGAGATGATCTCGCCATGGTCGAGATTACTAGCCCTTCGCTCGAAGGCATAGACCGAATCGTCTTTGTTCCCGCCGCAGGTCTACGCGTAATCGCGTAGCCGCCGCGGTTCCCGTCGGTGCCGGTTTCGCAGCGCTGACGTCGCGGCCGTGGAGTGCGCGGCCCGACCGCATAAGCCAGCCTTAGCCGGTCATCATGAGGGGATCCCTCGGCCCACGGGCCGATAACGTGCCTGCACTCCACCAAGAGCGGTCGAGGGGTCCGGCCCTGTGACGCGGTCCGCAACCGGCCCGATGGGCACGGTGCGAAAGCTGGCACGATGGAAGGAGGGCTGCCATGGTCTGTATCGATCGGCGGCGCGTGTATCAGACAAGCACCGTTACTACTAATCTGCGGGTGGCGAGACGCTGTCGATGCTCTACAGCCGCTCGGCCATCGGGCCTAAGCGCATTCCGCGCTGTAGCGCCGACGTCGAGGCCTCCGCCTCCGCGATTCAGAGGCGGCGATACGCCGCACTCCGGCTGCCCGACACTGACGCGCGTATGCGGCTCACGCGGAACGGCGCTCCGCATCGCCGAGAAGCGCCGACAGAGACGTTCCTAGCGCATGGGCGAGCTTCGCGACAGTCACGACGCTGGGACTGCGTTCGCCGCGCTCGATCCCTCCGACGTACGAGCGCGCCTTGGTAGATGACTTCAGCGCGGTCGCGCTGAGTGAGGCGGCCTCCGCGGCGTGCGGCCCGGTCTTCCTCGTTCTCGTGGATGGCGACGATCTCGCGGCCTTCGGCGCGCAACCGTTGGAGGAACGCGCGCTCATGGCGCATGCCGCCCTCGACAACGAGGTCCGCGTCGGAACGCGGCGCCTTGTCCGGCGTGATCTCGCCGCGCCCACGCCGGAGGTCGAGTCCGGTCGCGTGCTCGCACGCGAGGAGCGTGTTGAGGTCGCTGGGGGAGTGGCGGAGGTGGCCGTCAGTCAGTCGCAAGCTGCTCCGCTTGCACCGTTCCGCCGGCCAGCGCCGCGATCTCCTCCACCGTCCGCGCCAGCTCCTCGGCCATCGCTCCCGGCCTCAGCCGCTGGAACGCCTCGGCGAGCGAGCGGTAGTACCAGAGCTGGTCGAACCGGCCGGCGCTGAAGCGGCTCCACACTTCGTCGCCGTGGGCGTGGAGGTCGGCCCGGATCGCGCGCGCGTTGTGCAGCTTGTCGGCGAGCGAGACGAGCAGCGTGCCCTCGGCCAGGTCGGCAGCGACAAGATGGGCGACGTAGCCTTCCTTGCGCGCGCGCCACGGCGGCTTCGGGACCTCGTCCGTGTCGCTGCAGGCGGCGACGATGGCCGCCACCCGGGGGCCGAAGCGTTGCTCGATCGCCGCGAGGGTCGCCGGACCGCCCTGGTCCTCGACGGCATCATGCAGCAGGCCGGCGATCGCCTCGTCCTCGTCGCCACCGCCCTCGAGAACGAGCGATGCCACGCCGAGGAGATGCGCGAAGTAGGGAATCGCGGTGCCCTTGCGTTGCTGGCCGGCGTGCAGCTCACGCGCCATGGTGACGGCGTCGTCGAAGCGGTGGCCAAATGTCTTGCGCCGGGAAGGTGCGTCGAGCCCGCTCATCGTCCCACCGTAACGGGGTCTGCGCGCCAGGGGTAGCCACCATCTGCGCAGTGGTGACGGAGGAGTTCCTCGAGCACCAGCGCCGCATCGGCAACCTCGCTACTCCGGTGCCCGAGTACGGCTTCCCCGGGCTCGTGCCGGCGACCGCTGATGCGTGACGGCGGCGAGCGGATCCGGGCACCCTGGGCGGTTGAACCGCGCCTTCTAGGCGGGTGCCGTCGCCGGACGCCCGGGGCGCTGCCTCCCGAGCCCTCCGGGCCGCCCGTCGAGGGTGGGAGCTTGGGAGATCGCGTGCGAGCTGATGCGCGGCTATCCGGTCGCCGATCACGTGCGTGTCCACGCGCCGTACTAGCGCGACGCCGGGCGCGACATGCTTCTACAGGTTCGCTACCTCGGTCTGCGCTTTCACGTCGGCGTGCGGGTCGGCGGGGTCTACGACGAGACGCGCGACATCGGCGACCGCCAGGCGCGCGTCTTCGGCTGGAGCTACCGGACCCTCGAGGGACACTTCGAGCAGGGCGAGATGCACTACGAGGCCTGGAAGTGCCTGGACACCGGCAACGTCGAGTTCCGACTGCGTGTCCGTGAGTACATAGACCGGAGGAACCGGAGCTCAGCGCGACGAGTCGCGGTGCCGCCGCTTCTCGGCCAGCAACTGCTCGTAGGGGCTCGGGTTGTCACGGGCCGCCTTGTAGGTGAGCTCGTTACGGTCAGCCACTTGCCGCTTGAGATCGCCGAACGTGAGCTTGGGCGCCGTCGGTCCGGCCAGACGGTCGGGTTGCTTATCCATGTGGATGCTCTCCTCAGATGGCTTCCGTCATAGGTCTGTGACCAACACGGGATGCGGGAGCCAAACACCCAACGATGGAACCGTCGCATACGGACTCTACTCACGCTGTCGAATCGCTCGGCGGGAAACGCTCAGCTCAGCGCGCCCGGCGGAAGCACGAAGCGGAGAGGCGTCCGGTCCTCTCCGCTAGCGCGATCGTCGATCCGCGACGCGTGCAGCCCGCGTCCGGGAGCCGCCAAGGCCATCGCCTCTGCCTTGCCTCCGCGCGCCACGACCACGCCATCACCTCGTCGAAGTCGGCCCCCTCGGCGAGGATCGCCGCGCGCTCGATGACTGGCCTGCCACGTCTTGCGCTCGCCGACGGCCTTGCCTTCGCCGTCGTCGTCGGGCCGGCGACTTCGTGCGGCGGCCGAAGATCCGCCGCTCGGCGGAGTCGCGCTTGTAGCACGAGTGCTACCTTCGTGATGCATGCATGATGTCTCGGCCCGCGACCTCCGCAACTGCACCGCCGCGCTCCTGCGTCGCGTCGAGGCGGGCGAGCGCCTGCGCGTGAACGTGAATCGGCGGCCTGTCGCCGAACTCGTTCCGCTCGGCCGCCCGCAATGGGTGAGCGGCGCGGCCATGGCTCGCGTAGTGCGCGAGGCTCCGACCGATCCGGGGCTGCTCGCCGACCTGGCGCCGGTACGCGATCAGTCCGTCGCTCCGGGATGAGCGCGATTCTCGACACGTCGATCTTCGTCGCCGGCGAGCAGGGCCGCGAGTTGCGACGGACGCTCCCCGACGAGGTGGCCGTCTCGGTCGTCACGCTCGCCGAGCTCGAGCTCGGCGTGCTCGCGGCCGGCGATCCTGAGGCGCGCGCGCTGCGACTCGCGACTCTCACGCGCGTTCGCGAGCAGACCGCAGGACTGCCCGCCGACGAGCGGGTCGCCTCCTCCTACGCGCGCCTGGCCGCCGGAGAGCTGGCCAAGGGACGCAAGCCGCGAGTGCACGACACCTGGATCGCCGCCACCGCGCTCGTGCACCGCTCTCAGGTATGGACGCAGGACGGCGACTTCAGCTCGTTCGAAGCCGTCGACGTCGTTCGGGTATAGGCGGCCGGGCCGGCCTACGAGGCGACGCTCGCCACCGCAGACCCGCTCGGCCGGGAGATCGCCGTCCGGCTCGCGCCCGACGCAGACGGCGTCATCGCCCTCGACGCGCGCGTGACGGGGACCACACTGGCTGACGTCAGCGCGGTCGGCATCTCCTTCGCGGCGACGGGCACGGAGCGGTTCCTCGGCTTCGGCGAGCGCTCCAACGCCGTCGACCAGCGCGGCGGGACCGTCGAGAACCGCGTCACCGAGGGTCCCTATCAGCCGAACGAGCAGCCCTTCGTCGCGGCGTTCGTGCCGCCGCCCGGCCAGAACTCCCGCCCCGACGCCACCTACTTTCCGATCCCCTGGCTGCTCTCCACCCGGGGCTACGGGGTGCTCGTGGACAACGACGAGATCTCGAACTTCCACCTCGCGAGCGATCGCGCCGACGCCTGGACCGTCCAGGTGAGCGCCACCCGCCTACGGCTCCGCATCTTCGCCGGGCCGAGGCCGACCGACGCCCTGCGCCGCATGACCGCGCGCCTCGGCCGCCAGCCGAGTCCCGCCGCTCCCTGGTACTTCGGCCCGTGGTTCCAGCCGGCGAAGGGCCACGACGAGGCGGCCGACCTGCGCACGCTCCAGCGCGCCGACGCACCCGTCTCGGTCGCCCAGACCTACACCCACTACCTCCCTTGCGCCGACCACCTCGCCAAACGCGAAGAGCAGCGCGAGCGCATCCTTCGCTTCCATGCCGCCGGCCTCGCGGTGACCACCTACTTCAACCCGATGCTCTGCACGAGCCATCCCGCCTACGCGCGAGCGCGCTCAGAGCACCTGCTCACGCGCAACGAACTCGACCAGCCCTGCGAGTACCGCTACACGGGCTCGACCCAGTTCCTCGTCGGTCAGATCGACTTCTCCGCTCCCGGCGCCACCGCCTTCTACGGCAGCCTCCTCGGGGAGGCGACCCATGACGGCTACGACGGCTGGATGGAGGACTTCGGCGAGTACACGCCCACCGACGCGCGCTCGGCCGACGTCACCCCGGGCGACCAGATGCACAACCGCTACGTGCTCCTCTATCACCGCGCGGCCTACGACTTCTCCCGGCGCTCGGGGCGAGCCCTCGCGCGCTTCAACCGCTCGGGATGGCGAGGGTCCGCGCGCTACTCCCAGCTCGTATGGGGCGGCGATCCCACCACCGACTGGGGCTTCGACGGCCTCGCCTCGGCGGTGCGCAACGGTCTGTCGATGGGCGCGAGCGGAGTGAGCCTGTGGGGCTCCGACATCGGCGGCTTCTTCGGACTGCTCGGCCAGCACCAGCTGACGCCCGAGCTACTCGACCGCTGGATCGAGCTCGGCGCCGTGTCGGGCATCATGCGCACGCAGGCCAACGGGTCCCGCGTACCCGAAGACGGCAAGCGGCGGGCGCAGATCTTCGACCCGGCCGTGCTGCCCGTGTGGCGCCGTTACGCCAAGCTCCGCATCCCGCTTCTCGCGCCGGACGTCGACACCCTGACGCGGCTCGGTCACGCCCGCGGACTGGTGCACGCCGCCGACCGCGAGGGCAGCCGGCAGCTGCTCGCCTTCCCGCGCGGCCGCACCCGCGGCGCCCTGGGCGTGGGCGAGCGCTGGAGCTCGGCCGAGGGGCGCGCGGCTTGGAGGCTCGGCATCGCGGGGCGCGGCACGCGCCGCTACGCGCTCCAGGCGTCGCTCTCGACGTTCGCGCACCCGTTCCGGCCGTGCTCGGTGCGGATCGGCCGGCGCAAGCTCCCTCGGCGCTCCTGGCGCTATGACCGCAGGACGCGCGTTCTGCGGGCGGGCTTCCGCGCGCGAGCCAGCCGGATCTCGATCGTCGGCCATTGCTCGAGTATGGGGTGATCCGCGGGCGCCTGAGGGCGGCAGCCATCGCCCGGGTCACGCCTTGAAGCCGAGCTGGTCGAGCGCGGACTGGAGTGACTCCTTGTAGGACTCGCTCGTGTAGCTGGCGCCGGAGACGCCGTCGATGCTCGCGCTCTGCGCCTGAAGGGCCTGCTGGCGCAGCTGCGGCTCGGCGTAGGAGCTGATCTCCTGCGACTTCGGATCCTGCATCGGGAGGTCCAGTGCCGTGACCCTGGTGATCTTCCCGCCGCTGACGCTCACCCGGACTCGCACGTCGCCGTACTGGTTGCTGGCGACGGCGCCCGTCGCGGTCTTCGTGCTCGTGCTGGCGCGCTTGGTCGTGCTCGTGCGCCTGGTCGAGGCGGAGACGGTCGCCGCGGCGGTGCTGGGCTGCGTCGCCGCCGTAGGCGTCGAGCTGGGCGCCGCCGCCAGCGCCGAGTGCTGCGCCAGCGGGTGGGTCGGGAAGCCGACCACGCCGGCCAGGCCGGCGACGGTGGCGCTCATGACGATGGGTGCTCGCTTCATCACGTTCTCCGGTCGTTCGTGGCTGGGCTAGAAGGCGAAAGCTTCGTGGTGGATGCGCTCGTCGGTGACTCCGAGCGCGCGCGCTGCGTGGATGACCTCCGCGGTGAAGCCGTCGGGTCCGCAGGCGTATGCGTCTCCCCGGGCAAGGTCTGGAATCAGGCGGCGAAGGGCGGCGGCGTCGAGGCGAACGTCCGATCGCGGTCCTACGAGCTTGTGCACGCGACCACCACGACGGCGCTCGACCAGGTCCGCCACCTCGTCGGCGAGCACGAGCTCCTCCGCGGTCGAGGCCCGGAGCAGCACGTCGACGTCGACGTGCGCCGGCAGGTCTTCGAGCAGGGCGCGCACGGGCGTGATGCCGACGCCGGCGCCGGCGAGCGTCAGCGCATCCGTCGCTCGCGCCTGGCTCGTGAAGGCGCCGTACAGACCCTCGATCGCGATCCGGGTGCCCGGCTCGATCCGGCCCAGGCGCCCGCTGAAGTCGCCGAAGTCCTTGACGGTGAACCGGAGGTACGGCGCTCGCGGCAGTGCCGAGAGCGAGTAGGGATGCGCCTGCCACCACAGGCCTCGCTTGAGAAAGCGGAACTGCAGGAACTGTCCTCCTTGGACTGGCAGGCGGTCGAGCCGGCGTCCCTTGCAGACGATCGAGATCACTCCCGGCCCTTCTCGCGCCACGGCGACGACCTTGAGCTGGTGGCGCGTGCTGCGCCACACGGGTAGAGCGACTCGGTAGAGCAGCGCGGTTCCGGCGGTGGCGATCCAGAGCGAGGTCCACCACGTCCGCGCGACCGGATGCCCGACGAACGCCGCCCCCGTCGCGATCTGGTGGGAAAAGGAGAGGGCCAGCGCGAGATAGGTGTAGAGATGCACCGTCCACCAGGTCTCGTAGGTCATCTTGCGATGGGCGATCCGGTAGGAGGTGAAGCCCGCCGCCATCAGCAGGACGAAAGCCGCCGTCGCCGGCAGCACGCCGGGAAAGGACGCGACGAGCACCCACAGCTCGTGTAGGGAGCCGGTCCGCGCCGCGGCGGCGTAGCCGAGCGTGATCAGGATCCCGTGCGCCGCGATGAGCACGAGCGGCCACGGTCCGAGCCGGCGATGGCGCGCGACGAGCCGGTCTTGGCCCACCACGCGCTCGACCGCGGGCACTCGGGCCACGAGCAGGACGACGACCAGCATCACGTAACCACCGATGAGACCGGTGAGCCGCCCGAGCGCCGTCAGCGCGCCGCCCGCCGCGCTCAGCGAGGTAGCGCTCTCTGAGGTCACGGCCAGCCCGGCGGTGATCCCGAGCCCCAGTCCCGCGAGCGCCAGGAAAGCCGTCACCAGACGGGGCCTGCGCGCAGGGCGAGGACCGCTCGACGCCGGCCGGCGGCCTCGAGTCCAGAAGCTCTGCGGGATGCTCCGAACGGAGTCCTCTGCCACCCGCGGGCGGTAGGGGGTCGCCGTCTCTGTGCCTCTGGAGGGATGGGTCGTAGGGGACATGGGCAGGAGTGTCGACCCGCGAGCTGAGCGGAGCCTCGCGCGAACCTGAGAGCTTCCTGGGTGCCCGGGCGCTCAGCGTTCTCTCAGGCGGCGCCGAGCTTCCTCCCACCACAGCGCGGCACGATCGGCGCAATGCCGCAATCCGCCCTCGTCCCCCCGCGCGTGCGCCATACCGAGCCCGTGATGGGAACGGTCGTCTCCTTCGACCTATGCCCGGGCGCCTTGTCAGCGGAGCAGTGCCGGCGCGCGCTGCGCCGGGCCTGCGGCGTGCTCCACGGCGTCGACGCCATGTTCAGCACGTGGAAGCCCGACTCTCCCGTCAGCCGCCTGCGACGAGCTGAGCTGCGATTCGACGAGCTCCCCCCCGAGGTGAGCGCTGTCCTGCGACGTTGCCGGGAGGTGCGCGAGCTGTCGGGTGGGTGGTTCGATCCCTGGGCCATGCCCGGCGGCGTCGACCCCACCGGATTCGTGAAGGGCTGGGCCGCGCAGCGAGCCTCCGACGTACTTGCCGAAGCAGGCATCGCCGCCGCCATGGTCAACGCGGCAGGCGACGTCGTCACCTTCGGCACGCCCGAGGACGAGCGGCCGTGGAGGATCGGCATCCGCGGCCCGCTGCGACCGGACCGTCTCTGGTGTGCCGTCGACCTGAACGGAGCCCTCGCCACCTCGGGCCACTACGAGCGGCCCGGCCAGGTCCTCGATCCGCACACGCGCCGCCCCGCCCACGGTGCCCTGTCGGCGTCGGTCACCGGCCCCGACCTCGGCACCGCCGACGCCCTGGCGACCGGCCTGCTGGCCGCCGGCGTCGAGGGTCTGCGTCACGTCGCCGCGGCCGACGGGTACGCGGGCTACGTGATCCGGCGCGGAGGCGTCGTCAGCGTGACTCCCGGCTTTCCGGCGGCTTTCCGTCCGCGGAGGTATCCGGAGAACGCGCAGCCGGAACCAACGCGCTGAGGTTCTGTGTCGCTAGGACGGGCACACGGCTTTCAGGAAGTGGGCGGCGTGGCCGCGCGGACCCGGACCGCTCAGAAGAGCTTGTATCCCTGGGCGCTGATCGTGAAGCCGTGCCCGATGGTGGAGTTGGTGCACCTCATCCCCGAGAAGCGGCTCATGCAGATGAAACCGTCGACCTGCGTCCCCGTGTCGTACGCGAGCTTCGGGCTGCTCGGGTCGCGTGCGGTGTCGCTGGCGCAGACGAACCTTGCCGCGCCCGCCTTGCCGATCTCCAGGCCCTGCCCGAAGTTGACCTGTGGTGAGCAACTCGACGGGCGAGGCGGTGGGGTCCAGCTCCGCTGAGAGATGTCGCAGCGGGCCGCTCCACCCGCGATCGCGCATCCGATGTTGCCCGTAGGGCTCCGGACGTTGGCCACGTGAACGAGGCGGGTGGAGGGCCTCCTCTTCGGAGCGTGCGACGCCGCGACGGGCGGGGTCGGCCTCGGCGTCGAAGCTGCGGGAGGGGGCGCGGCGGCCGGCACGGTGACGGTCTTGGTGGCACCGCCGCACGCCGCCAGACCCAGTCCGCCGCAAGCGGCGAGCGCTACCACGGCGGTTCTGCGCACGGCGAGCACGGTCCGCACGATACGTCCTTAAACCGTCGGGATGAGCCGACCCGCGCGGTCGACCTCGGACGAGGTCAATCCGCCACCCGTCGGGCAACAGCGCTCTAGCTCAGAGCGCCGGTCGGAAGCACGAAGCGAAGAGGCGTCCGGTTCGCCCCTTCGGCCCGGTCGTCCTGTCGTGCGGCGTGCAGCCCCCGTCCGGGAGCGGCCGAGGCCATGGTCTCCGCTTTGCCTCCGCGGGCGAGGATCCAGCTCATCACCGCTTCGAAGTCGGCGCCCTCCGCGAGGATCGCGGCGCGCTCGACGACCTGACCGCCGGAGGGATGAGGACGCGCGAGGCGGACGACCAGGGTGCGAATCGCGTCGTCTTCCACGTCGGCCGGATAATACCCTCACCCGTCCGCGCCGCCCCGACAGGAGCCTCGATGCACGACTGGAACCTGAGAACCGTCGACGCCGAGCCGCATCACCCGCTCATCCTCTCCACCACCACCGACGCGCGCGCGATCCTGCTGCACATTCCGGCCGGCGAGCGGATGCAGGAGCACGAGGTCCACGAGCGGGCGTGGGTCCTCGTGATCGAGGGGGAGATCGACATGAGCACTCCGGCCGACGGCGCGAGCCGCTCCGCCGGTCCCGGGCACCTCTTCGAGTTCGATCCGCACGAGCGCCACGAGGTCTCGGCGCGGGCCGACACGCGACTCCTGCTGCTTCTCACGCCGTGGCCGGGCGCCGGTCATCCCGGGGCGATGACGCTCGAGGAGAAGGCCGAGGCGCGCGCGCACGCCGCCGAGCACACGGAGAGATGAGCGCGCTCGTGCCGACCCTGTGCACCATCGGCTACGAGAAGATGTTCCCCCAGACGCTGGCCACCGAGCTCGGGGCCGCGGGCGTGCGCCGCGTGATCGACGTGCGCATCCGCCCCCAGTCGCGCCGGCCGGGGATGTCGAAGACCCGCCTCGCAGCGCTGCTGGACGAGCACGGCATCCTTTACGAGCACCGGCGCGAGCTCGGAACCCCGCTCGAGATACGCGGGCTCTACCGGTCGGGCCACCTCGCCGAGGCGGCCACCGCCTTCCGCGAGCACGTCGAAGCCGAGCGGGGCGAGGAGCTCGACGCGCTGGCCGCCGAGCTCGAGCGCTCGCCGCTCACGGCGCTGCTCTGCCTGGAGGCCGATCCGGCAGCCTGCCATCGTCGGGTGCTGTGCGACGCGCTGCGCGCGCGGCGCCCCGATCTCGAGGTGCTCGACCTGTAGGGAGCGGTAAAACCCGACCTCAGCGCGCGTTAGGGCATCATGGACGGCATGCCCACCCCTTCCTCCAGCCGCAGCATCCGGATCGGCGACGACGAGCGCGGCGGATGGTCCTCGGATCGCCGCGACGGCGCCCCGCCGCGTCCCGCCGACATCTCGGTCCGCTGCCGCGTCCTCAAGCCCTCCGACCGGATGCGCTACTCGCCCGGCAGTCTTCTCCTGCTGGTCTCCGCCTCGGCGAGCGAGCGTGACCGCTTCGCCCAGCGGCTCATCACCGACCGCTCCGCGCTCCTCTCCCTGGACAAGGTGCGCGGGCTGCTCGCCGGTCGCGTCCCCGAGGAGGAGGTCGAGACGCGGGCCGGCGAGCTCCTCCACGCCGCGCTGCTCAAGCGACTCGACGCCGGCGAGACCGTCGTGGTCGCCATGGAGGGGCTCGACGGCGCCGCGCGTGAGCCTTACGTGCGGACGGCCGCGCGCATCCGACGCCCGCGTCACATCATCCTGCTCGAGACGGGGCGCGACCAGGTCAGCGACGAGGACCGCCCGGCGCTCAACGATCTGCGCCGTCGCCTCGACGCCGGCGAGCTCGGAGCGGAGGGCATCCAGACCGCCCTGCGGCTGAACGGCGCCTCGATCTCCGAGCTCAAGCGGATCGTCTTCTCGCCGCCGCCCCGCGACGAGTAGCGCACGTGGCCTCCTCCTCTGCGACGACGGCGCTCGAGGTGCAGGTCGATCCGGCGGAGCTCGGCTTCGACCCGGCCCGCCTGGCGCGGATCGATCGCCACTTCGACGCCTACGTCGCCGACGGGCGACTGCCCGGGTGGCTCGCGGTCGTGGCACGGGACGGGCAGGTCGCTCACCTCGCCGCCTCGGGCCGGCGTGACGTCGAGGCCGGGCTGCCGGTCGAGCTCGACACGGTGTGGCGCATCTACTCCATGACCAAGCCGATCACGGCGGTCGCCGCGATGCTGCTCTGGGAGGAGGGAGCCTTCGAGCTCAAGGACCCCGTCTCGCGGTTCATCCCCGCGTTCGCGCGCGCCCGGGTCTTCACGGGCGGCTCGGCGCTCAAGCCCGTCACCGAACCGGTGACCGAGCCGATCCTGATCTGGCACCTCCTCACCCACACCGCGGGGCTGAGCTATGGCTTTCATCACTCCCACCCGGTCGACGCCCGCTACCGCGAGGCCGGCTTCGAGTGGGGGACGCCGCCGGGCCTCGACCTGGCGGCGTGCTGCGAGGCGTGGGCCGAGCTGCCGCTCCTCTTCCAGCCGGGCAGCGAGTGGAACTACTCCGTGGCCAGCGACGTGCTCGGTCGCGTGGTCGAGGTGGTCTCGGGACAGCCGCTCGACGAGTTCTTCGCCGAGCGGATCTTCGCGCCGCTGGGGATGGCGGACACGTGCTTCTGGGCCGGCGGGGCCGAGCGCCTGGCCGCGCTGTACTCGCCCGATCCGGCCACGGGGCGCGCGACTCGCAACGAGCGCATGGGAGCGAGCGCGCTGCGGGCGCCCGACTGCCTCTCCGGCGGCGGCGGGCTCCTCTCCACCGCGGCGGACTACCACCGCTTCGCGCAGATGCTTCTGCGCGAGGGAGAGCTCGACGGCGCCCGGCTGCTCGGCCCGCGCACCGTGCGGTTCATGCGCGCCAACCACCTCCCCGGCGGCGCGGACCTCGAGGCCTTCGGACGCCCGCTGTTCGCCGAGACGACCTTCGACGGCGTGGGCTTCGGACTCGGCTTCTCGGTGGTGGTGGACCCGGTGGCCAACCGGGTGCCGAGCTCGCCCGGCGAGTTCTCCTGGGGCGGAGCGGCGAGCACCGCGTTCTGGATCGACCCGGTGGAGCGGATCACCGTCCTCTTCTTCACCCAGCTCCTGCCCTCGAGCACCTACCCGATCCGCTCACAGCTGCGCCAGCTCGTGGCCCAGGCGCTCGTGGACTGAGGGCGCAGCGGCGCGAACTCTGGCGGTTCGCGCCGCTGGCCTTGTACCCCGAGCGCGGTTAGGCGATCTGCCTAGGAGCCCGCGGGGTCCTGCGTGTCAGCCGGCTCGGGCTGCTCGGCCGGATCCGGGGTGTCGGCCTGCTCGTTTGCGTCGTCGGCCTCGTTCTGGTCGGCCTGATCGCCCTGGTCCTGGGTGTCGCCCTGCTCGGGCTGCTCGGCCTGGTCGCCCTGGTCGGTGGTGTCGGCCTGGTCGTTCTGGTCGGCCTGATCCTCGTTCACCTCGGCGGCGACGGGCTCGCGCTCGGCCTTGGCGGCCTTGCGCTCGGCCTGAGTGGCCTTGGCCTTCTTGGCGTGCTTGGCGCAGGTCTTGCCGACCGCCTTGCCGTGCTTGGCGTGGCCCTTGCCGCAGTGGTTGCCGTTGGTGCTCTTCGCCGAGCCGGCGGCGGGGATGGCGAGTGCAAACGCGAAAGCCGCGACGGCGGCGATGATTCGCGAGCGTGATGCGAGACGCATGGGGCTCCTCTCGGTGCTGCTGGACGTGGTGAGGTGAACAACCCCTCCCATCGACCGAGGTTGGACGCCGAGCCGCTTGCGCAGATCGATCTTCGGCAGCACCCGCACGGTGATCTTGGCCGGAAGCGGAAAGCGGCCGGGGAGGTCAAGCACGGTGATCCCCCACGGTGGACCGATCTGCGGGGGCACGACCTTGAGGCGAAACAGCCGGTCGAGCTGGAGTCCCGAGGCGAGGCGCCCGCCGCGACCCAGGAAGAGGGCGGTCTCCTGGCCGCCGATCGCCACCACGGGGACGATCGGCGTGTCGGTCTCGAGCGCCAGCTTGGCAAAGCCCGTACGCCCGCCGAAGTCGATCCGGCTGGACTCCCACGAGGGGCGGTAGGTCTCGTGATCACCGCCGGGGTAGACGAGCAGAGCGGAGCGCTGCTCGAGCGCGCGTCGCATGTTCTCCGGGGAGGCGGGCACCGTCCCGTAGCGCGAGAGCATGGCGCGCAGGCCGGGCAGCTTGAAGACGAGGTCGTGCGCGAGCTGGTGGAAGCGGCGCTCGGGTCCGAAGTGGCGGTAGAACGCCTCGGAGAAGACGAAGGTGTCGGCGATCAGCGTTCCGCCCGAGTGGTTGCCCACCAGCAGCACCGGCTTGGTCTTGGGGATGTTCTCGAGCCCCCGGACCTCGCCGCGGAAGTAGCCGCGCGAGAGGGTCTGCAGCGCCGGGAGCGTGCGCCGGATGTACTCGGGGTCGCGCGCGGCGAAGGGATCGTCGGGGTAGTCGTCGTGGTCGGGGCTGAGCGCCAGAACCGACTCGAGCACGTCGGCGCCGACGGCGCCGGCCATGCGCAACGTTCCCTCCACCGGGCCGGGCGCCAGCCCGAGGGCACGGTCGATCAGAGATTCCGTCATCCGGGGTCCCTACCCAGGGAATCGGCTCGCCGCACGTCGGTTCGCCGCCGCTCTCGAGTTCGGCCGCCGCAGTGCCTTCTGGCGTCGCAACGCCGGTCGCTTGGGCATGATGGACCCGACAATGGCCCAGATCAACCTCGAGACCCAACGCACTGTCTCCGCCGACATGTCGCGCGTGGCCGCGTTTCTACGCGACTACGCCCAGCGGCCACGAATCCTCACCGACCACTTCCACGACTTCGCGGTGGAGGAGGGCGGCCAGGGTGCGGGCACGGTGTTCTCCTACCGCCTCCAGACCGGTCGGCGCGAGCGCTCCTACCGGATGCGCGTCGACGAGCCGACGTCGGGCCGCACGCTACGCGAGAGCGACGCCGGCTCCTCGCTCGTCACCACGTGGACGCTCACCCCGGGGGGCGAGGGCCGGGAGACCCGCGTGGTGATCTCCAGCACCTGGCGGGGCGCCGAGGGAGTGGGCGGGTTCTTCGAGCGGAGGTTTGCCCCCGCCGTTCTGCGCCGGATCTACGCGCAGATGCTCGAGCGTCTCGAGGGCGCGCTCCGGGATACGGCCGCCCCCACCGCGGGACCTCGACCCTGAACGACGAAGGAGTCATCCGCCGGCTGCTCACCACGGCCGGCACGTGGGCGGTGGTGGGCTGCTCGCCTGATCCCGCGCGCGACTCGCATCGCATCGCCGCCCTGCTCCAGGCGCGCGGGCACCGGATCGTGCCGGTCACCCCGGCGGCCGAGAGGATCCTCGGCGAGCCGGCCCAGGCAAAGCTGGGCGATGTGGACGGAGAGGTCGACGTCGTCGACGTCTTTCGCCGCTCCGAGCAGGCCGGGCGCCACGTCGACGAGGCGATCGAGATCGGCGCCCGCGCGGTCTGGCTCCAGCTCGGGGTCATCGACGCCGAGGCGGCCGCACGCGCGGAGGTTGCCGGGCTCGACGTGGTCATGAACCGCTGCCCGGCGATCGAGTATCGGCGCCTCGGGCTCTGACCCGGGGCGCCGGCCGGCCGCCTACGCCGTGGGCTCGAGCTCCACCTTCATCTACCCCGGCCGGCGCTGGTCGAAGGCCCTCGTAGGCCTCCACGGCCGAGGTCACGCCCTCGAGCTGGGTAAGGACGCGCGAGGGGTCGACCTTCCCGGAGCGCACCATCTATGAGCTCGGGGATGTAGCGGCGGTGGTTGCAGTTGCCCATCTTGATCGTGAGGTTCTTCTGCATCGCCTCGCCGATCGGGAAGGAGTCGTGCTCGGGCGGATAGACGCCGATGATCGCGATCGTCCCTGCCTTGGACACAGAGCGCACCGCCCAGCGCAAGGCCATCGACGGCCGCTCGGCAGTAGGTCCTCGTCTCGTCTGGACCACCGGGTAGGTCTCGTCGCTCTGCCCGGGCGGCCGGCCCTCAAGCGCTCAGCTCCGGCCGCGCACCCCATAGTGCTCGGCGAGGTCGGCCGGCATCATGTACGCGGGCGGTCGTGTGAAGATGGTCCCGTTGCGCACGAGCGCCTCGGCGGCGAAGCCCGAGCAGATCGCGGTGCCCACCCGGCCGACGGTGAGGCGCGAGCCGGTGAGCAGCGTGAGCGCGAGCCCGAGGATCGTCACCCATCCGTAGCGCCAGCGAGCGAGGAGCACCGACTCGGCGAAGAGGAGGATCTCCCGCTCGTCCTCGGTCGTGCTCTTCACCCGCACGAGGTCGTAGTCCGTGCACTCGTACTTGGCGATGTTCGTGCGCACCACGCCAGAGCTGAGCGCCTCGGCGAGGTCGCCGCTCGGCCCGAGCACGAGCGCGACGTGGTTCCAGTAAGCGAACGGCACGCGCGGGCCAGTGAAGCGAAGTTTCTGCCCGAAGCGGATGAGCCGCGCGGGCCAGTGCCTCCCGTGCGTGAAGACGAGGTGGCCCGGGCGCAGGTCGGCCGCGGAGGCGCCCGTGCCGAAGCGCTCCACGGAGGTGGTGCTCGAACCGGAGGGCGCCATTCCTCGCGGAAGGTAGGGGAGCGGCACCGATCGCGCGCCGCGAGGACTAGCTTGGGCGCCCGACGGGAATCCGCCCTACACCCGCTTCGTCGACCGGAGAGCACCGTGCCCAGCGACCGCCTCACCCCACTCGACAGCTCGTTCCTGCACCTGGAGGATCGCTCCACCCACATGCACGTGGCCAGCGTGATGCTCTTCGACGGGCCCGCGCCGAGCTACGAGGACTTCGTCTCGCGCATCGAGTCCCGGCTGCATCTCGTGCCGCGCTACCGCCAGAAGCTCGCCTGGGTGCCGCTGCGCCAGGGGCGTCCGCGCTGGGTCGACGACCCCGAGTTCGACCTGCGCTATCACGTCCGCGCCGCCGCCCTGTCCAGCCCGCAGGGGGAGTACGAGCTGCAGGTGCTGGCGGGCCGGGTCTTCTCCCAGCAGCTCAACCGCGAGAAGCCGCTGTGGGAGCTCTGGCTCGTCGAGGAGGTGCAGGGCGGCCGCTTCGCCGTGCTCTCCAAGACCCACCACGCGGTGGTCGACGGCATCTCCGGCCTCGACATCCTCTCCGTGCTCTTCGCCTCCGAGGAGCAGGCGGGCGGCAAAGCTCCGGCCCGCTGGAACCCACGGCCCGCGCCCTCGGGCGTGCGCCTGCTCGCCGACGCGATGGTGGAGCGCGCGACGATCCCCGCCGAGATGGTGCGCCCGGCGCGCGCAGTGCTCCGCCGTCCCCTCCAGCTCCTGGCCGGCGCCCGCGACGCGGCGCGTGCCTTCGGGGGGCTCTTCGTCGACGACTTGAGCCCCGCGCCGGCAACCCCCTACAACCGCGGCCCGATCGGCGGGGATCGGCGCTTCACCTGGGTGCGCTGCTCGCTCGATGACATCAAGGCGATCAAGAACGTGCTCGGCGGCACGGTCAACGACGTCGTGCTCACCATCGTCACCCGGGCGCTGCGCCGCCACCTCGACCGCCACGGCGAGCTCGAGCCCGGCCTCTCGCTGCGCGCCTTCGTGCCCGTGAGCGTGCGTGCGCCCGGGGCGGAGGGCGATACGGGCAACCAGGTCTCGGGCATGGTTGCCTCGCTGCCCGTCTCCTGCCCGGAGCCGGTCACGTGCCTGCGCCGGGTGAGCGACGAGATGCGCGCGGTCAAGGAGTCCCCGCAGGCGGTCAGCGCGCAGGCGCTCACCGAGCTCTCGGGCTTCGCCCCGCCGACGATCATGAACCAGGCGGCGCGGCTGCTCGCGCGCCAGCGCTTCTTCAACCTGGTGGTCACCAACGTGCCCGGTCCGCAGTTCGCGCTCAAGCTCGGCGAGCATGAGCTGATCGACATCTTCCCGATGGTGCCGCTCGCGCAGAGCCAGGCGTTCGGGGTGGCGATCCTCTCCTACAACGGCAAGATGAACTTCGGCCTAGTCGGCGACTTCGACGTCATGCACGACCTCGAGGAGCTGGCCGTGGACTTCGAGGAGGCGGTGCGCGAGCTCGCCGCGGCGGCGAAGGTGACGCTCACGGGCGAGGAGGAGCTCGCCCTGTCGGAGTCGGAGTCGGAGTCGGACTCGGGCCCCGCCCTGGTGCCGGGGGCGCCTCGTCCGCGCCGCTTCGTGCGCGAGAAGGCGCCCGCTCCGGTGCGCCGCCCCGACGCGCCCGATCTCACGTTGATCGTGCAGAGCGAGGAGGAGGCCGGCGAGAACGGCGCGAACGGCGCGAGCACTGAGCTTCGGGTCGACGAGCCGTGGCCGGGCTATGACGAGATGAACGTGCGCGAGATTCGCCAGCGGCTGAGCGGGGGCGGCGAGGCGCTGGCCGCGGTCGTCGAGCTCTACGAGCAGACCCATCGCGGTCGTCGGGGCGTGCGCGACGCGGCGGAGAAGGTGCGGGCGGGGTCCTAGCGGTTCGGTGCGGCCGACGCCGCACCGAAAAGCGTCGCACTTTGCGGGTTCTCCTCCGGGCAACCGGGGCGAGCCTGCGTCCGGGTGCCCTTTCATGAGCGGCCTCTCAGAAAGTGGCTGCCGCGATACGCGCCCATGTGGTGCGGACTGCGGCTCGCGAACCGCCGCTCGACCCACGGAGACACGATGCTCACCGCCCTGCAACACCGTCGCCCGCGTCCGTTGTCGCTGTGCGCCGCCCTGGTCCTCGCGCTTCTCCTCGGCCTGACGGCCGCCTCCTCCGCGAGGGCGCGCACCTACTCGGTGCCGGCCTGCGACGCGCCGGGAGGCGTGAACCGTTCATGGCTCCCGCGGGCGAGCAGATCCATGCGCGTCGCGGTCCTGTGCCCGAGCCGCGGCAAGCCCAGCGGCGGCATGGTGGTCGCGAGCGCCACCAACGGGCCGAGCGTCGTCCCGGGCGGGTCCTCTGCCGAGTTTCGCTTCACCGCCCCGGAGGGGACCTCCGTCGTCGGGTCTAACTTCGGCGCCCGGCTCACCCGCTCCGCTCCGGGATGGTGGGTCGGCATCGACACCGACCGCGGGCCGACCTACGACTGTGGCAGCGTGCCGGGACGCTGTCCTCGCCTGCATCCCGTGGGCGCGACGGCGCGGCCCGTTGCGCATTCGCGCTGGATCCGGCTGATCGCGGTGTGCACGCGGGTCCGCGGCTGCGATACGAGGGGCCCCGGCCGAGTGCCCGCGGTCGAGGCGAACCTCTACGACGCCCGAGTCACGGTGGAGGATCGCGCGGGGCCGCGATTTGCCGGCCTCTACGCCGGTGACCCGTTCGTGTGGTACCGGGCGGTCGGAGCGGTGTTCTACGGGCTGGCGGATTCCGGCGGCGTCTCCTCGACGCGCGTGGAGGTCAACGGCCAGAGAGTGGCGGAGACGGCCACGCGGGGCTGCGACTCCACGCGCCCGCAACCGTGCCCGGACTTCGTATCCGGCGCCTTCTCGCTCCACACCGCCGACGCGCCGTTTCACGACGGCGCGAACCGCGTGCGGGTGATCGGGGCGGACACCGCGGGCAACGAGTCCGCCGGCGAGCGCGTCCTCTTCGTCGACAACCATGCGCCGGCGCCCGTGTCGGACATCCATGTGGAGGGTGGCGAGGCCTGGCGCTCGCGCAACGGCTTCTCGGTCGCCTGGCGCAACCCGGAGGGCCAGGTCGCCCCAATCGTCGCGGCGCACATCGAGATCTGCGCGGCGGCGGGAGGCTCCTGCTTCAACGCGCGCATCGCCGGGTCGGGCATCTCCCGCGTGGACGGGCTGCGCCCGCCCGTCGGCGACTGGGTCGTGCGCGTTCACCTCGAGGACGCGGCCGGCAACGGCACGCGCGACTCCCAGAGCCTGCCCGTGCACCTGCGGTTCGACGACACGGCGCCGGGGCAGGCGCGGCCGGCGGAGCGGAACGGGTGGATCAACGAGCGGGAGGCGGCGACGCATCCGGAGACGATCGGCCTCAAGATTGATGCGAAACGGCCTCCCTCGAACATCAGCGGCTACTCCGTCACGCTGGACGGAAGCGAGCCCGACGGGACCATCGACGTGCCCGGCGATCCCGCGAGCTACCCGATCGACGGCCTTCCCAACGGCATTCACCACCTCAAGGCGCGGGCGATCTCTGGAGCCGGCGTGCCGTCCACGTCCGTCGGCGAGACCGATGTCCGGATCGACCGGGCGCCTCCGAGCGCCGGCGTGGACAGCGCTCCCGATCCGAGCGCCTGGCAGGCCAAGCCGGTGACGCTGCGTCTGACCGGAACCGACCAGCCCGAGCTCTCGGGCATGGGTGGGGCCGGTCCGAGCGACCCTCAGATCGAGCACGGGGCGTACATGAGCTACCAGGTCGACAACGGCCCGGCGCAGCGGGTGCGCGGCGCGACGGCCGAGGTCACCGTCGACGCCGACGGTCAGCACACGCTCACCTACCGCGCGACCGACGCGGCGGGCAACGACTCGGTCGAGCGCGCCGTCGCGTTCAAGGTCGATCGCACCGCTCCGGAGACGATCGCCTTCCACCCGCCCGATCCGGCCGACCCGCGCCGCGTCCTTGTCGACGTCGGCGACCGCACGAGCGGCGTGGCCGGGGGAGTCGTGCAGATCCACCGCGCGGGGTCTCCTGACTGGAGCTCTCTCCCGACCCGGCTGGCCGACGGCCGCCGGCGCTTCTCGTTCCGGGTGCCCGCCGGGCCCTCGGGCAGCCTGTCGTTCTCCTTACGCCGGCACGAACACCACGCGGCCGGCGGAGAGCGTCGCGACCCTGCTCGTCTTCGCCGGCACGACGCTGCGTGTCGACCGCAGCCGGGTGCGCAACGGCGACAGCGTCCTGTTCACCGGACGGCTGCGCGGCGGATACATCCCGCCGGCGGGCAAGCTCGTGACGCTGCAGGCCTACGTGCCCGGGCGCCACCGCTGGATCTCGTTTGCCACGCCGCGCAGCGACCGCCACGGCGTGTGGTCGTTCTCCTACCGCTTCGAGGCCACGAGCGGCGTGGTCCGGTACAGGTTCCGCGCGCTGGTGCCGCGGGAGAGCGGCTACCCGTTCGAGCCCGGTGGCTCGGGGCTGGTCGCCGTCGTCGTCCGCGGGCCGTAGCCGGTTAGGCGGCGCGCAGCGAAAGAGAACGCGGCAGAATGAAGGAGTGCGGATGGGGCAAGGCAGGCGTTCGCTGCGGCGCGCCCTGAGGGGGGCGCGGCGGCGCTTGCCGCCCTGGTGGCGGTGCCGACGTTCGCGGACGCGAGCCTTACGGGGCAGGACGACGCCTCCCTCGAGGCGCGAGCACGCGACCGTTCCTGAGCATCGCATACCGCGGGCCGACATGGTGCGAGTCAGCGTCGAGCCCCGTGTCTCGCTCCCGGTCGCGGCTCCGATCGGTCGGGGGCAGGCCGCTGCGCTCGCGGGCCGGCTGAGCCGCTCAGAGCTCGCCGAGCTCAGGAGAGGGCCGGATGGTCGTGCGGCCGGCGCATTGTTCGCGCGCAAGCAGCGCGAGCGCAGCGGCGCACTGCGCGAGCTTCAGCGCCCCGCCGCTGCGACGGAGCACACCCTGCGTCCGGTCATCCAGGCGGTGAGACACCTCGGGGGATCGGTCGTGAGCGTCGACCTGCTCGGCGCGAGCGTGACCGCGCTCGTGCCCCGCGCGACTCTGGCAACGCTGAGGCAGGACGAGGCGGTCGGCCGCGTCGCGCCTGCGCTCGCGCTGAAGCGCCTGGGCCTCGACACCTCGACCGCGACGGTGGGCGCGCCGAGCTTCTGGCAGGCCGGCTTCCTCGGGGGCACGGGCCGCAGCGACCGCCTACCCGCGAACCTGGCGATCCTCTCCGACAAGATCGACGAGACCCATCCCGCCTTCGCCGCGCGCTCCGACCTCTTCGAGCGTCCCGACCGCACCCCGGCGGACGGCGACCTGCACGGAACGGGCGTGGCGAGCATGGCGGTCAGTCAGGGCACGACGTCCTGCCCGCAGAACTACACGTGCCAAAGCGACGACGTAAGCCCTTCGTATATCGGGGTGAGCTACGGGGTCCACGGCAACTGGTCATTCGCTGTAGAAGCCGCGTTAGCAGGCGGCGGCCTCACGCAAGCGGCAGGCTTCGCTGACCCCTGCGCTCACGCGCACTCTCGATGAGCTGCGACGCAGACGGCTTTGAGTCGCGGGGCGGAGCGGGGTAGAACGGGCGGAGCTGGACAGGCTGCTGAAGGGCGCTGAACAGGCCCATGAGGTCGGGGGTCACGCTGTCGAGCCGTGGCGGTCGCCCATCGCGGTCTGCCGAGTCGATCAAGTCCCCGACTCGAACCAGATCAGCGACTGTGACTAAGACAATCTCCGGTCGTCCCTCTCGTTTCGCGCGCGCTACTTCCTCGCGCGCTCCCTTCGTGAAGCTGAAGGCGACGATGTAGCCCCTGTGCTTTCCTGCCCGCTCAACGGCCGTCTCGAAGTTATCGATCACGTTCCGTCCCACATGCTCGGACTGCTTCACCTGGATGGGTAGCTGCTCGAAGAACGAGTAGCCATCGATCCCCATGTCTGAGACGTTGCGCGGCGACGGCGTCCCTAGAACGCGCTGGATGATCCAGTGCTGGAACTCGAACGGTCCTAGCTTGCGTAGGTCATCGACGCTCGTTGCCAGCCCTAGCGTTTTCGGGGCCGCGCCGAGCTTGTTCAGCCGGAGCTTGTTGATCTCTATCGCCTGCTGGCTGATATCGAAGCCGATCCACTGCCGTCCGAGTTTCTGAGCTACGGCAATCGTGGTGCCGCAGCCGCAGAACGGGTCGAGCACGATCTGGCCTGGGTTGCTACTGAGCCGAATGATCCGCTCAAGCAACGCCTCGGGCTTCTGGGTCGGGTATCCGAGACGCTCGCGTGCGCGCGAATTGATGGGCGCAAGGTCGGTCCACACGTCCTGAAGCGGCACACCGGGCATTTCGTCCAGATACCGCTTGAACTGCGGGACCGTGCCCGGTTTCGTCTGAACAATGCGTCCGGCGGCGATCAACTCCGCCATCCGCGCTTGCGAGTAGCGCCAGTGCCGCCGCACGCCCATCACTTCATATTCAGGATTTCCTTTCGAAGCGCCGCCGGGACCGGTGAGGTTGTCGAGCCGATAGCGTCGGCCCGTCTCCGGCTCAACGTGACGATATTTCGACTCCACGTACGCCTCGTCATAGGGCGTGAAGCTCGGGTTCCACGTCCACTCGTCGCCCTTTGTGTAGAAGAGGATCGAGTCATGAATGCTGCCGAGTTGCGACCGCCCCTGCTTCGTGTCGCTGTGGGCCGTGCTCCGCTTCCAGATGATCTCCGAACGGAAGCGCGGCTGACCGAACACTTCGTCGAGCAACACCTTGAGATAGTGGCTCGCATGCGGATCGCAGTGCAGGTAGAACGATCCCGTCGCCTTGAGGACGCGGTGTAGCTGGCGCAACCGCGGCTCCATCCAGTCGAGGTATACGTTGATTCCACCCTCCCAGCGATCCTCGAACGAGCGCACCTCGGCTTCGTCGCCCCAAATGACTTCGTAGTTGCGGTTCGAGAAGAACGGCGGGTCCAGGTAGACGAGATCGATGCAGTCATCCGGCAGCCGCGACAGCGCCTGGACGTTGTCCGCGCATTCGATAACACCGGTCTCTAGATACGCCACGGGGGTCACGCTGGAACCCATTCCGCGCCGAGGCGCGTATTCCTGCGGCCTCTCGTTGAGTGTCAAGCCCCTTGAGAATCGCTCCGGCGTCAAGTAGGTTGACACTGTGCCTCCCGCCAACCGCCACGATCCGGTTCGTACACCGTGCTCGGATTCACAGTTCTCCCTCATGGAGTTCATGCGGCAGTTCCCCGACGACGCCGCGTGCCTTGAGCACCTGTGGCGCACGCGCTACGCGGCCGACGGCGAGCACGCCCACTGCCCGAAGTGCGATCAGGAGCGATCCTTCAAGCGCTACGCGACCTCGCAAGCGAGGCAGTCATGGACGTGCACCGGCTGCGGCCACCATGTTCATCCGACGGCCGGGACGATCTTCGCGAAGTCCTCGACCTCGCTGCACCTTTGGTACTACGCGATGTATCTCATGGCAAGCACTCGCTGCGGGATCTCCGCCAAGCACCTAGAGCGCGAGCTGGGCGTCTCCTACCGCACGGCATGGCGGATGCTGAACAAGATTCGCACCGAACTCATGGCGCAGGACGACGCGCCGCTCTCCGGCGAGGTCGAAGTAGACGAAACCGCATGGGGCGGAGGGCCGCGCCTGGGCGAGATCACCGGGGAGCCGGGGCGCGACCTGAGTTCTGCGGGTGGGGCCTGGCGGCAGCGAAAGAAGAAGACCGTGTTCGCGATGGTCGAGCGCGGCGGCCGCGTGCGCGCCGACGTGGTGCCGAGCAGGAAGGCCGCGACGTTGCAACCGCACGTCGTCAAGTACGTGCTGCCCGCGTCCACGATCTTCACCGACGAGTGGCCCTCCTACATCGGCCTCTCACGCACCTACAAGGGCCACCATCGCATCCGGCATACGGAGAAGGTCTACGTGAGCGGGAACGTCCACACGCAGACGATCGAAGGGTTCTTCTCGAACGTCAAGCGCGGCATCGGCGGGACCTACCACTCGGTATCGACCAAGTGGCTCCCGTCCTACCTCAACGAGTTCTGCTTCCGATACAACGAACGCAGCAACACCCAACGCTCAATGTTCGGGACGCTGCTAGATCGAGCCGCCGTATGAGCGACACGACGATCAAAGCGATCCGGCAGGCCGCAAAGCGGCGTGCCCGCGCCGATGCCTCACGGCGAACCGCTACCGCAGAACTACGCGAGCAGGTCCGTCAGGCCAAAGCCGAAGGCATCCCGATCAGTCAGATTGCGCGGGAGGCCGACCTTTCACGCCAGGGCGTTTACGACCTGCTGGCGAACCGACCACCTTCCTGACGAAACTGTCGAACGCACCCCGCGTCGGCACCGGAATCTCGACCGGCTCGCCCTTCTTCGGGCGCGTTTTCTGAGTGTGCTGCTTGTCACTCATGAGCCTTGCCGCCGATCACGACTTCATGCTTTGAAGGGTAGGCCCAAGCCCACCGTTCGATGCGGCACCGTTCACAGCGGCACCGTTCGACGGAGAGGCTTGGGACACCCACAACCAGGAGGTTCGCGGTGTCACGCGATCCGCCCATTCATCTGCCGGGAGAACAAGTCCCGGCGCAAGCCCACTACGCGGTCATAGACCGCTGGGGCAAGTGCGTTAGCTGGGAGAAGTTGGCGAAGGGTCAGACCTTCCCGCCGCTCAGCAGCGCAACCCACGAGCACGGATACGTCGTCATGGACGTATCCGCGTGGGGCCGCCTCCGCTAAAGGGGCGCTTCGGGGTCTGTCCTCTCGCGTTCTCAAGATGCGTGTTGGGGATGAGCCCCTAAGAGGCCGCCGCGACCGAGCCCTAGCAAAGCTCAAAACGGTTGCGGCGGCCTCGCCCATCGGGGCGTAAATCTCTCCGGGATCTCCGCGCCCCGGCTGCGCTCCTGCCACACCGCTCACGGCGGCGACTCCCTTGCCTACAAGAACTTCGGTCTTAGGGACCCTCCTTCCCCCCGACCGCGCAAACCATGCTACGCGCACCGGACGGCAAGCCCCGAACCGTTCGACGGAGACCCCGAACTTGCCAGCTTCTACAGCGAATGACCACTTGCCCGGGGTCCACAAGCTCCTCGACGCGGCGATGCCCGGCGGCTACGACGCGGCCGCCTGGTCGTTGGGCATAGACCAAACCGATCCGCTGGGCGGCATGCCGTTGGCCGGTGCCCACAACCTCGCGAACGTGTTCAGCGGAAGCTACGGCAGCTACGACGTCGGGTTCGACGACGCCTACGGTCTCCAGAGGACCGACGTCCTCCCCTCCCAATACGGAACCGCCTACGCCCTCTCCGCCGGCAACGACGGGCCGAAGCAGTCGGTGAGCAGTCCCTGCATCGCGTACGACACGACCTGCACGGCGGGCGTCGACCCGCAGTTCACGAACGATCCCTCCGACGACAAGGTCGCCGACTTCTCCTCGCGGGGGCCGACGCCCGCCGGCCGCAAGAAGCCCGACCTCGCTGCGGTCGCCGTGAGTCCGGTGGCCAACTCCTTCTGGCGCAGCGAGCACCACATCTGGCGCTTCGAGACGGGGACCTCCTACGCGGCTCCGCAGGCGGCGGCGGCGGCGACGCTCCTCGCCGGTTCGGGCATCACCGACCCGCTCGCGCAGAAGGCGATCCTCATCGACTCCGCGCGGCCGGGCCGAGCGACGCCCTCGGCGCCCATGGGCACCCAGACGACCTGGCAGCCCGACTGGGGTTGGGGCGAGCTCGACCTGGCCGACGCCCTGAACGAGCGGACGAACTTCTACACCGACGGGGTTCCTGGGAACGGCGTTCGCTTCTACGCCGCCACGGTGCAGCCCGGCGATCGAGCGACGCTCGTGTGGAACCGCCGGGTGACGAGCTGCCTCATCGCCGGCTGCATCACGCCAAAGGCCTCCGCCCTGACCAACCTCGACCTCGAGGTGCTCGACGCGACGAGCGGGGCGCGCGGCGCGCTGAGCGCGAGCGACAAGGACAACGTCGAGCAGGTGCGGGCGCCCGCCGCGGGGCCCGTGGTCTACAAGGTCAGGGCGAGCTCGGGCGTGGACGGGCTTGCCGCCGAGCCCTACGCGATCGCCGCTCGCCGCCAGCTCGCCCCGCTCGCCAACCCGCAGCCGACCGTCTCGAGCGCGATCTCGACCCGCGCGGCTCGGCGCGGGCGCGCCGTGGAGCTCACCGCCACAGTCGCCAACCCGTCCCCCGACCTCACCGCCGAAGCGGCGCAGGCCGGCTTGCGGCTCCCCGCCGGCGTCGGGCTCGCGCCCGGCTCGGCTCCGGCCGCCCAGCCCCTCGGGACGCTGGCCAAGGCCGGACAGCCGGGTTCGACGCGCGTCGTGCACTGGATGGTGCAGGGGACGAGCGACGGCCTCAAGGCGCTTGGAGTCCTTGCCACCGCTTCGCGCTACGGCGAGAGCTTCGCGTCGAGCGCGAGCAGCGAGCTCCGCGTCGATGGCACGCCGCCCCGCGTGGCGATCGCCGCCCGGCGCGAGTCGCCACGCTCGCCGACGGTCGCAGTCAGGTGGCGCGGACGCGACGCGGGAGTCGGCGTGCGGGCCTTCGACGTGCAGGTCTCGAGCGACGGGAGCCGCTACCGGCGCGTGCGCTCCAAGGGCCTCAACGTGACCCGCCTGCGCTACCGCGCTCGCCGGGGGCACGTCTACCGCTTCCGCATCCGGGCCTCCGATCGGCTCGGCAACCGCTCGAGGTACGCCTACTCCAAGCGGGTGACCGTCCGCTGAGCATGCCCGCGCTGAGGATCTACGAGAAGCGCACCTGCACGACCTGCCGCAAGCTGAGCGCCCTCCTCGAGGAGCGCGGGGTCGAGGCCGAGAAGGTCGACTATTTCCTCGAGCCGCTCGACGAGCCGCGCCTGCGCGAGCTGCTGCGCAAGGCGGGACTGCGTCCCCGAGACGTGCTGCGCACCCGCGAGGACGCCTACCGCGAGCTCGGGCTCGCTCGCCAAGAGCTGAGCGACGACGAGCTGATCGGTCTGCTCGTCGAACGCCCCGAGCTGCTCCAGCGCCCGATCGTCGAGCGGGGCGAGCGCGCCGTGCTCGCCCGCCCACCCGAGCGAGTGCTCGAGCTGCTCGACTGAGCAGCCGGCCACACCAGAACACCGCCCGCCTCCCCCGGCATTGCCTACCCCGTTGGTAGGATTTGCCTCGATGATCTTCTCCTCCAGGGCGGAGTACGGCGTGCGCCTCATGGTCGAGCTCGGGCGCCAGACACCCGACCGGCCGACGAGCCTGAAGAACATCGCCGAGGCCGAGCAGCTTCCGCTCGCCTACCTCGAACAGGTGGTCGCGAGGCTCAAGAAGGCGGGGCTCGTGGAGAGCGCGCGCGGTGCGCACGGCGGCTACTGGCTCGCGCGCCCCGCGGCGGAGATCACCATGGACGCCGTCGTCGAGGCGCTCGAGGGCCAGGTCGCCCCGATGGAGTGCTTCGTGCCCGACGCGACCCCCCGCGTGCTCTGCTCCCACGGTCTGGACGCCGGCCGCGCCTGCGCCACGAAGCTCCTCTGGACGCGCGTGCAGGGCGGCGTGATCCGTGCCCTGCAGACCACTACGCTCGCCGACCTCGTCGAGTTCTCCCGCCGCGGCGAGCCCGAGCGCGTGATGGCCGTGGCCGCGGCCGCCCTGTCCGCCGCCTGACCATCCCTCCCGAACAGGAACCCATGGCCCAACTCGAGATCCGCAACCTCCACGTTCGCGCGGCTGATAAAGAGATCCTCCGCGGGGTCGACCTCGAGGTCGACAAGGGCGAGATCCACGCGCTGATGGGGCCGAACGGCTCGGGCAAGTCGACCCTGGCCAACGCCATCATGGGGCATCCGAACCTCGAGGTCACCGAGGGGCAGATCCTCTTCAAGGGCGAGGACATCACCGAGGCCGCCACCGACGAGCGCGCCCGCATGGGCCTCTTCATGGCTTTCCAGTACCCGGTCGCGGTGCCCGGCGTGACGGTGACGAAGTACCTGCGCACGGTGATGAACGCCCACCGCGAGTCGCGCGGGGAGGAGCCGATCTCGCTCAAGGACTTCCGCCAGACCGTCGAGGCGGCGATGAAGCTCACCGAGGTCCCCAAGGAGTTCTCGAGCCGCTATCTCAACGAGGGCTTCTCGGGCGGAGAGAAGAAGCGCATGGAGATCCTCCAGCTCGCGCTGCAGAAGCCCGCGCTCGCCGTGCTCGACGAGACCGACTCCGGCCTCGACATCGACGCCCTGCGCATCGTCGCCGGCGGCGTGAACGCGGTCGCGGGCAACGACATGGGGATCCTCATCATCACCCACTACCAGCGCATCCTGCACATCGTCCAGCCCGACCACGTCCACGTGCTCTACCGCGGGCGGATCGTCAAGGAGGGCGGCCCCGAGCTCGTCTCCCTGCTCGAGGAGAAGGGCTACGGCTGGATCCGCGACGAGGTCGAGGCTGAGGCCGCCGCGTGAGCGCGACGGCCGCCACCGCCTCTCGGGTCGGTGCCGCCGTCGCCGCGGAGTTCCCGATCCTGGGCCGCGAGATCGGCGGCAAGCCGCTCGTCTACCTCGACTCGGCCGCGACGTCGCAGAAGCCCCGGGCGGTCATCGACGCGCTCGACGCCTCCTACGAGCGCCACAACGCGAACATCCACCGCGGGGTCTACACCCTCGCTCAGGAGGCCACCGAGCGCTTCGAGGGCGCCCGCTCGACCGTCGCGCGCTTCATCGGCGCCACCGATCCCGAGACGATCTTCACCAAGAACGCGACCGAGGCGCTCAACCTCGTCGCGTACTCGTGGGGGAGACGGAACATCCGCGCCGGCGACCGGATCCTGCTCACTCCGATGGAGCACCACTCGAACATCGTCCCCTGGCAGCTCCTGGCCCGGGAGGTCGGGGCGCAGCTCGACTACGTGGAGCTCACCGACGACGGCCGGCTCGACCTCGACTCGCTCGACGCGCTGCTGGCGCACGAGCCGAAGCTCGTCGCGGTCACCCACGTCTCCAACGTGCTCGGCACGTTCAACCCGGTGGAGGAGATCGTCGCTCGCGCCCACGCCGCCGGCGCGGTCGTGGTGGTCGACGGCGCCCAGGCCGCCCCGCACATGGCGCTCGACGTCAAGGCGATCGGCGCCGACTTCTACGCGTGGACCGGGCACAAGGTCTACGGGCCCACCGGCGTCGGCGTGCTCTACGGGCGGCGCGAGCTGCTCGAGGAGATGCCTCCGTTCCTCGCCGGCGGCGACATGATCCGCTCGGTCGACTTCTTCGAGTCGACGTGGGCCGACCTGCCATGGAAGTTCGAAGCCGGCACTTCCCCCTACGTCCAGGCCACCGGCCTCGGCGCGGCCATCGACTGGCTGAGCGCGCTCGACATGGGAGCGGTGCGCGCCCACGAGGCCGAGCTGACCGCCTACGCGCTCGAGCGCCTGGCCGAGGTGCCGGGCCTCGCCATCTTCGGCCCCGCCGCCGAGCACCGCGGCGCGTTGGTCTCCTTCGCGCTCGAGGGAGTCCACCCGCACGACATCGCGGAGCTGCTCTCCCGCGAGAACGTCTGCATCCGAGCCGGCCACCACTGCGCCCAGCCGCTCATGCGCAGGCTCGGCGTGCCGGCCACGACGCGTGCGAGCTTCGCCGTGCACAACACGCGCGAGGACGTCGACCGCCTCATCGACGGGCTGCACGAGGTGCGGCGGATCTTCGAGCTCTGATGGACGACCTCTACCGCGAGTACATCCTCGAGCACTACAAGCGCCCGCACAACTGGAGCCCGCCCGCGCCCGAGCTCGACCGTGCCGACCTCGAGTTCGAGGACGTCAATCCGCTGTGCGGTGACCAGCTCCGCGTACAGCTCGCCGTCGACCACGACGGCCGCATCGAGGACGTGCGCTTCTCCGGCCACGGATGCGCGATCTCCCAGGCCTCGGCGTCGATGGCCTCCGACGAGGTGAAGGGCATGTCGGTCGAGGAGCTCGTCCGCCTCGACCGCGCCTTCGTGCTCGACCTGCTCGGGATCGACATCTCCGCCACCCGCATGAAGTGCGCGCTGCTCTCGCTCAAGGTGCTCAAGAGCGCCGGGCTCGGCGGCGCGGTCGAGTGGGAGCCGGCCACCCCGGCGTCGGAGGCCGGGGCCGAGTCGCCCTGAAGGGCCCAGGGGCGGAGTGCTTCGACCCCGGTCGCCTAACAAGCCAACTCCGAGTGTGGTGTAGTATCCTACTCCATGCTCACCGTCCCGCAAGCCGCGCTCCGGGTTGGGCGCAACCCCGAGACGGTCCGCCGGTGGATCCGCGCGGGGCGGCTGCGCGCCGAGAAGGTGGGGACTCAGCATGTCGTCGACGAGCGCGAGCTCGACCGGCTCGTCGACACTGCGCCGGTTGCGATCCCGGAGGCATGGAGGAAGTTCGCCGACGGAACGCCGCAGCCCGACTGGGAGCGCATCGTCCGCCGCGGCCGGCTCGATCGCTGAGTGCTCGTCCTCGACGCGAGCGTCGTCATGCGCGCGTGCGATGCTCAAGACGGGTTTGCCCTCCTGGGGGACCCCGCGCTCTTCGCCCCGGCTCTGATGTGGTCGGAGGTGCGCTCCGCGCTTCACGAAGCGGCCTGGCGCGGGGAGGTCTCGGCCCCGCGCGGCCAGGACATGCTTCACGCGCTCGAGAGGAGCCCCGTTCGGCTTTGTGCCCACGCGTCGCTCGGCCGCGAGGCGTGGCGCGTAGCCGACGAGCTCGGCATGGCCAAGACCTACGATGCGGAGTACGTAGCTCTGGCGCGCCTTCTGGGCTGCCGACTCGTGACCCTCGACGGTCGCTTGCGCCGCGGCGCCGAGCGTCTCGGCTTCGTGGTCGGACCCTCCGAGCTGTGAGCCCTGCAGCGCCCGGCGCATTGCGCCCGAGCCGCTAGACTGCGGGGGCAAATCCGATCGTCGAACTAGGACTTGAGCGCACGTTGTCGCAAACCACGCTGATCGACGCCTGCCGACTCTCCGAGCTGCCCCCCGGGACCGTGCGCTTGGTCGAGTGGGAGGATCTCGAGATCGGGGTCTACAACTGCGACGGGACCCTTTACGCGATCGAGAATCGCTGCTCGCACGACAACGGTCCGCTCGTCGAGGGCGAGCTCGACGAGGCCGCCTGCAAGGTCGAGTGCCCGCGCCACGGCTCGCGCTTCGACCTCAAGACGGGCCGGCCCGACACCCTGCCCGCCTACGCGCCCGTCGACACGTTTCCCGTCCTCGTCGAGGACGACATGATCAAGCTGGAGGTTGACTGAAAACCATGGCCACGCCCGAAGTCATCCCCGCTCCCACGGAGAACGAGCAGCTCGCCGGCATCAACTCGGACTACACCGAGCGCTTCGGCTTCCACGACGCCGAGGACTACCTCTACAAGGCCCCGAAGGGGCTGAACCGCGAGATCGTCGAGAAGATCTCCGAGCTCAAGTCCGAGCCGCAGTGGATGCGCGACTTCCGCCTCAAGTCGCTCGACTACTTCTTGGCGCGCGAGATGCCCACGTGGGGCTCCCCCCTGCTCGCGGGCGTCGACTTCGACAACATCCACTACTTCGTGCGCGCCTCCGAGCGTGCCGAGCGCTCGTGGGACGACGTGCCCGACGACGTCAAGAAGACCTTCGACCGCCTCGGGATTCCCGAGGCCGAGCGCAAGTTCCTCTCCGGCGTGGGGGCGCAGTACGAGTCCGAGGTGGTCTACCACCAGGTCAACGAGGCCCTCGAGAAGCAGGGCGTGATCTTCATGGACATGGACACCGCGCTGCGCGACCACGAGGATCTGGTGCGCGAGTACTTCGCCTCGATCATCCCCGCCAACGACAACAAGCTCGCCGCGCTCAACTCTGCGGTGTGGTCGGGCGGCTCGTTCGTCTACGTGCCGCCGGGCGTCGAGGTCGAGATGCCGCTGCAGGCCTACTTCCGCATCAACACGGAGAACATGGGCCAGTTCGAGCGTACGATCATCATCGCCGACGAGGGCTCCTACGTGCACTACGTCGAGGGCTGCACCGCGCCGACGTACTCGAGCGACTCCCTGCACTCCGCGGTGGTCGAGCTGATCGCCAAGCCCGGGGCGCGCATCCGCTACACGACGGTGCAGAACTGGTCGCAGAACGTCTACAACCTCGTGACCAAGCGGGCGGTCGCCGAGCGCGACGCGACCGTCGAGTGGGTCGACTGCAACCTCGGCTCCAAGTTGACCATGAAGTACCCGTCGGTCTACCTCATGGGCGAGCGCGCCCACGGGGAGATCCTCTCCATCGCCTTCGCCGGCGAGGGTCAGCACCAGGACGCGGGCGGCAAGATCGTCCACAACGCGCCCAACACGACGTCGAACATCTTCGCCAAGTCGATCTCCAAGGACGGCGGCCGCGGCTCCTACCGCGGGCTGCTCGAGGTGGCCAAGGGCGCGACGGGCTCGCGCTCCAAGGTCGTCTGCGACGCGCTGCTGCTCGACGAGAAGTCGCGCTCGGACACCTATCCGACGATCCGCATCAACGAGGACGAGGTCGACATCGGCCACGAGGCCTCGGTGTCGAAGATCGGCGAGGAGCAGCTCTTCTACCTCATGAGCCACGGGCTCGAGGAGGAGGAGGCCTCCAAGCTCATCGTCAACGGCTTCATCGAGCCGATCGTCAAGGAGCTGCCGATGGAGTACGCGGTCGAGATGAACCGGCTCATCGAGCTCCAGATGGAAGGCTCCATCGGCTGACGGGCGTCTGGACGCCGCTGCCGGTGTCAGGGCAGTCGGGTCCGTGCAGAGCACTGTCCCCTCCCGACTTCTTTCCTCGGCAGGCACGTCGATCCGACCGTCAGGGCGTGGGCGGCGGTTCGCCGTTCGACCGTCCGTCAGCCCTCCGGTTCGGCGTGACGCTTTCCACTGGGATCCGGCAGCTACGCCCCGATGCACCGGAAGGTGCCGCAGTGCGATCGCCTCCAGTCGGAGCTGTTGTCTGCCTTGAGGACCGCGGGGCTCTGATCAAGCCGCGATCTCAGGTGTGGACATCCATGGGTGCCTGAGACCCATGGAGGTCCTCGACGCCCTGGGCGTCCGCGCGCGCGTCGAGCTCGTCCGCTGAGCCAGCGCGTCGTCACCCTCTCCACGGAGTGCTTCGCGTGCCGTGCGGCCGGGGGCGGCGGCTAGGGTAGGCGGCCGATGAGCGCCGAGACGACCTCTCCTCCGGCGGAGCCCGGCTGGCTCGCCGCGCGCCGGGAGCACGGCGCCGCGCTGAGCGGCGAGCTTCCCCTGCCCGACTCGCGCACCGAGGGCTGGCAGTTCACCGACATCCGCTCTCTCGACCTCGAGGACTTCGCGATCCCCGAGGGCGGCGACGAAACGGCGGCCGCGCGCGCCCCGGTCGTCTTCGAGGGCCTCGAGTCGCCCGTGCGCCTGACCCAGGTGGACGCGCGTCGGGTCGAGTCCGACCCGGCGGCCGCGCTGCCCGACGGCGTGATCGTCGCTCCGCTCGCGCTCGCGGCGCGCGAGCATCCCGAGCTCGTCGAGCGCCATCTCGGCACCGTCGTCGCGGGCGAGGATCCCTTTGTCGCGCGCAACGACGCGGAGTGGGTCGGCGGCGCGTTCGTCTACGTGCCGCGCAACGTCACCGTCGAGCGGCCCATCGCCGTCACCGTCGTCCAGGATGCCGAGCGCTCCGCCCTGCACTGGCGCACGCTCGTCGTGCTCGAGGAGGGCGCGCGCGCGGAGGTATGGGAGCAGTACTCGTCCTCCAGTGAGGAGCTCGAGGGCCTCTTCAACACCGTGGTCGAGCTCGCCGTCGGGCAGAACGCCCACCTGCGCTACGTCTGCGGTCAGGGACTCTCGGAGCGCTCGTGGATCTTCGGCTCCCAGCGCGCCGAGGTGCAGCGCGACGCCGAGCTCGACTGGGTCGCGCTCGGGTTCGGCTCGGCCCGGGGCAAGGTACGGATGGAGACCAAGCTGGCCGGCCCCGGGGCTCGCGGCAAGGTCACCGGCGCCTACGCAGGTCATGCCCGCCAGCACCTCGACTTCGACACCACGCAGGAGCACGCGGCGCCGAGCACGTTCTCCGACCTCGCCTTCCGCGGCGTGCTCCAGGACCGCGCCAACGCGGTATGGCGCGGCATGATCCGGGTGGACCCGGGCGCGCAGCAGACCGACGCCTTCCAGGAGAGCCGGAACCTGCTCCTCTCCCGTCGTGCCCACGCCGACGCGATCCCCGGCCTCGAGATCGAGGCCAACGACGTGCGCTGCACCCACGCCGCCGCGATCGCCCAGGTCGACGCCGAGCAGCTCTTCTACCTGCAGTCCCGCGGTCTCTCTCCCGACGCCGCGCATCGCCTGATCGTCGACGGCTTCCTCCAGGCGCTCGTGGAGCGCTTCGAGGAGGGGCCGGTGCGCGAGGTGCTCGGCGGCGCGCTTGAGCGGCGGCTGGCCGCCGTGCTCGGGCACTAGCTCAAGGCCCTCGCGAGCTCAGCGCGCGGTCGAGCGCCGCGTTCAGCACCGGCGTCCACGTCGCGTAGCCGCGTGCGTCGGGGTGGAAGCGGTCGGCGGCGAACAGCGTCGCGTCCTTGCGGAAGAGCGGACCGGTCCGCGCGGCGATGGGCGCCAGGGTGAGCCCGCGCTCGGCGACGACCTTGGCGATGGCCGCGTTGATCTGCTTCGTGCGCCAACCGGCCACCCACCGGAGCGGTTGCGCGAGCCGGCGGGCCGAGCCGACGTCGGGAGAGGCGGTGACGACGATCCGCACCCCGGCGTGGGCGGCACACAAGCGGTCGATGAGCGTCCGCAGGTCGCGTTGGACCGAGGAGGTCGAAGTGAGGTTGGTCACGTCGTTGGCTCCGGCCGCGATGAGGACGAGATCGGGACGAAGAGCCGCCGCCGCTGCGAGTTGGCCGTGGACGAGGTCGCTCATGCGCGCGCCGGAGACCGCGAGGTTGGTCAGCTCGATCCGGTGCGCGAGCGCCAGATGCCTCGCCGTGGCGAGGGCGATGCCGCTCTCGTACGGGGCGCCGCGACCGGCTCCCGTGCTGTCGCCGAGCACTACGTAGGTCAGGGGCGGGCCGGTGCGACCCAGGGCGCGCGGGGCGCGAGAGGGCCCGACGAAGCGCTCCGTCGGCCCGAGGCGCGCGACGACGGCCTCCACGCCGAGGAGCCCGATCAGCGCCACGATCGCCAACAGCGCACCCAGAGTGAGCCTTCGCACGCCCCGAGACGCTAGCCGCCGAAGGTGGCCCCGCCTCAAGGAGCCCCGCACGCGAGCCGATCACAGCGCGTGATGGCTCGCCGTCTTCCTGCTCCCCTCCGCGCGCTGGTGCTCGTCGTGCTGGGCCTTGCCGCGCTCGCCGCTCCTGCCCATGCCTTTCCCGCCGTCTTCGGTCCGGTCGCTCAGAACCCGGCCGACCGGCTCGCCTCGCAGCCGATTGACCCCTACAACTACGACTACGCACGCCATTGCCTGCACGGCCCGCAGCGCGGCACACTCGCTCTGCAGTCCTGGCTCGGGCGCCACGCGCGCGGCCTCTCGTGGGGGATCATGCGCTGCGAGAAGCTCGGCCGCACGCTGGCGACCGGCGTGAGGCCGCTCGGCTGATCTCGCTCTTCCTCGCTTCCGATCGGGCCGGCAACGCGCACGCGCTCGCCCGCCGCATGGGGATCCAGGAGATCATCTGGAACTGCCAGGCCTGGTTCGACGGCGACGGCGGGATGCAGCCCTACTCCGTCTGCTACGACAGCCACGGCCATCGCAAGGCCCACGTCGACCCGACCCTCGGGCACCGCAACCACATCCACCTCGGCCTGAACTGGGCGGGGGCGCGCATGCGCACCTCGTTCTGGCGCTCCGGGCTGCGCTGAACCGCTTCAGCGCCGCGGGCGCACGCTGCGCTCGCTCATTCCCGCGTCCTCGAGCGCGGCGGCGATCAGCGGCTCGTAGCGCTCGGCGCCGAGGTCTCCGAGCGGGTCGGGCGTGTGGCGCAGGAGGAGACCGTATGGAAGCTCGAACGCCGCTCGCATGGCCACGAGGCGCCGGCGCTCGGGCTCGAGCGCGCCGGCGAGCACTCTCCGCGCGGCGGTGAGTCGGCGAACCTGGCGCACGCGGGGCGGGAGCCACTGGCCGAGGAGGAGCAGGGCCGGCAACCCGAAGGTGAGCCAGCCGAGCAGGTTGGCCAGGCGGTGCACCTCGCCCTCTCCGCTCGTGCCCGCCGCCGCGACCGAGCCGCCCGACGCCTGCCCCGCGCTGCGGAGCCCGTCGCTCAGCTTGCCGCCGATCACCGGGATCCCGCCGACCGCTCCCGCGGCTGAGTTGAACCCCTGCTGCACGGAGGTTCCCGCGTCGCGCACGCCGCGCCCGAGCCCGGCGAGCTGGTCCACCCCATCGTGCACCTTGAAGCCGAGCCACGCGAGCACGATCAGGGCGAGGAGCACCGCCGAGTCGCGGGCAAGGGTGGCCAGGAAGGGCGAGGCGGTGGCGGGGTAGAGGCGCATCGAGGCATTGTGGCGCCGCCGAGCGGCCGCCAAGCGCGCCGGTCGGGGATGATGCGGCGTATGGCTCGGCGCTACGACCTCATCATCGTGGGCATGGGGTCGGGCGGCATGGTCGCCGCCGAGTTCGCCGCCACCCTCGACGTGAAGGTGGCGATCGTCGAACGCGGGCGCGTGGGCGGCGACTGCCTGTGGACGGGATGCGTGCCGAGCAAGGCGCTCCTCGCCTCGGCCAAGGCGGCGCACACCATGCGCCACGCCGACTCGTACGGGCTCACCCCGGTCGAGCCCGAGATCGACACCGCCCGGGTGTGGGAGCGGATCCGTCGCATCCAGGAGCAGATCGCCGCGAGCGACGACGACCCCGAGCGCTTCCGGGACCTCGGCGTCGATGTGCTGAGCGGCGCCGCGCGCCTCACCGGCCCGAGCACGGTGGAGGTCGACGGCGAGCCGCTCGAGGCGCGCTTCGTGCTCCTGTGCACCGGCTCGCGACCGGCGGCTCCGCCGATCGACGGGCTGCGCGAGGCGGGCTTTCTCTCCAGCGAGAACGTCTTCGAGCTACAGCGCGCGCCGCAGAGCCTGACGATCATCGGTGGAGGCCCGATCGCGGTCGAGCTCGCGCAGGCCTTCGTGCGCCTGGGCACGGAGACCACCGTGCTCGAGCAGGCCGACGGGATACTGGGCCGCGACGAGCCGGATCTCGCGCGGCGGCTTGCGGCCAAGCTCCGCGAGGAGGGCGTGCGGCTCGCGACCGGCGTCCGTATCGAGCGCGTGAGCGAGGAGGACGGCGAGAAGGTCGTCCACGGCACGCACCAGGGCCAACCCGCGAGCTGGCGGGCGCAGGAGATCCTCGTGGCCGCCGGCCGCGCGCCCAACGTCGAGGGGCTCGGGCTCGAGGAGCTCGGCGTGCAGCTCGGTCCGCGCGGGATCCAGACCGACGAGGGGCTGCGCACGAGCGTCGCCTCCGTCTACGCTGCCGGCGACGTGGCCGGGCGCTTCCTCTTCACCCACTCCGCCGGCTTCGAGGCCGTGCGGGTGGTGCGCAACATGTTCTTCCCCGGCTCGAGCAGAAGCGAGTACGCCGTGCCGTGGTGCACGTTCACCGACCCGGAGCTCGCCCACGCGGGGTTCACCGTCGCCGAAGCGCAGGAGCAGCACGGCGCGGACGCCGTCGAGGTCTTCCGCCATGAGCTCTCCCATTCCGACCGCGCTCGCGCCGAGGGTGCCGAGGAGGGCGCAATAGTGCTCGTGACCGCCAAGAAGCGCCTCGTGGGCGCGCACGTGCTCGCTCCGGGCGCCGGCGAGCTCATCAACGAACTGGCGCTCGCGATCGAGCAGAAGCTGAAGCTCGCCGACCTCGCGAACACGATCCACGTCTATCCCACGCTGTCGATCGGAGTCGCCCAGCTCGCCGCCGAGGCGGCGTTTCAGTCCGCGCAGAAGTACCGCTTCCTCGTGCGGAGCGACGCTTGAGCTCGCTCTTCAAGGGCGCGAGCGGGCGCCTGGATGCCGCCGTGCGCCACGCCTCCGTCTCCGAGGACACGCTCGAGCGCCTGCGCCTGCCCAAGTCGGTGCTCAAGGTCTCGATCCCCGTGCGGATGGACGACGGCAGCCTGCGCACCTTTCCGGGCTATCGCGTGCGCTACGACGACTCGCGCGGGCCGACGAAGGGCGGCATCCGCTTTCACCCGGGGGTGAACGTTGACGAGGTGCAGACGCTCGCCTTCTGGATGACCTTCAAGTGCGCCGCACTGGACCTTCCCTTCGGCGGCGGCAAGGGCGGGGTGACGGTCAACCCCAAGGAGCTCTCCCAGCTCGAGCTCGAGCGACTGAGCCGCGGCTACGTCAACCAGATCGCCGACTTCATCGGCCCCGATGTCGACGTGCCCGCGCCCGACGTCTACACGAACCAGATGGTCATGGGCTGGATGATGGACCAGTACGGGATCATCAACCGGCGCATCGTGCCGGCGGTCATCACTGGCAAGCCGCTCTCGATGGGCGGCAGCGCCGGGCGCACGAGCGCCACCGCCGACGGGGCCTTCGACGTCATCGTCGCCCTGCGCGAGGAGCTCGGGCTCGGCGCGCGCCCGACCGTTGCGGTGCAGGGCTTCGGCAACGCGGGAGCGATCCTCGCCGAGCTGCTGCACCGCGCCGGGTTCCGAGTGGTGGCGGCCAGCGACTCGCAGGGGGCCATCCATCGGCCCGAGGGCCTCGACGCCCCGAGCGTGCGCCGGGTCAAGGAGGAGACGGGGGAGCTACGCGCGGTCTCGGGCGACGGGTCCGAGCCCGAGGAGGTCGACCACGAGAAAATCTCGGGCGAGGAGCTGCTCGCGCTCGACGTCGACCTCCTGATCCCCGCCGCGCTCGAGAACGCGATCACCGAGGAGAATGCCGACGAGGTGCGCGCTCGCGCGATCGTGGAGGTGGCCAACGGGCCCGTCAGCCCGGAGGCCGACTCGATCCTGGCCGACCGGGGAGTCGCGGTCGTGCCCGACATCCTCGCCAACGCCGGGGGCGTCACGGTCTCCTACTTCGAGTGGGTGCAGAACCGCTCGGGTCTCTACTGGACCCTCGAGGAGGTGCGCCAGCGCCTGCGCGCGCGGATGACGAGCGAGGCCGAGCGAATCGGCGCGCTCGCCGCCGCGAAGGAGATCGACCTGCGCACCGCGGCCTACGCGCACGCCCTGTCGCGTATCTCCGATGCGGTCGACGCCAAGGGCTCGGCCGAGACGTTCCGCCGCTGAACCTGCTCGTTTGATCGCGCCCGAGGCGGGCAGACATGTCCGGAGGAGCTACCGGACGAAGGCGAGGCAAAGATGAAGGCTGTCGTCTATCAGGGACCGTTCGAGGTGAGCGTCGACGACGTCGATGACCCCGGGATCGAGGCCGCGACGGACGTGATCGTCCGCATCACCTCGACCTGCATCTGCGGATCGGACCTCCACATGTACGAGGGACGTACCTCGGCCGAGCCCGGCATCGTCTTCGGCCACGAGAATCAGGGCGTCGTCGAGGAGGTGGGCGACGCCGTCGTTCGCGTCAAGAAGGGCGACCGGGTCAACCTGCCCTTCAACATCGGCTGCGGCTTCTGCTTCAACTGCGAGCGCGGCCTCACCGGCTTCTGCCTGACCGCGAACCCGGGCTTTGCCGGCTCGGCCTACGGCTACGTGTCGATGGGCCCGTACAAGGGCGGTCAGGCCGAGTACCTGCGGGTGCCCTTCGCGGACTTCAACTGCCTCGAGCTGCCCGAAGGCGAGGAGCACGAGAAGGACTTCGCGATGCTCTCCGACATCTTTCCCACCGGCTATCACGCCACGGAGCTCGCCGAGGTCAAGCCGGGAGAGACCGTGGCGGTGTTCGGCGCGGGGCCCGTGGGCCTCATGGCGGCGTACTCGGCGATGATCCGCGGCGCCGCGGCCGTCTACGTCGTGGACCGGGTGGCCGAGCGGCTCGAGGCAGCGGAGAAGATCGGCTGCGTGCCCGTCGACTTCTCCCAGGGCGACGCCGCGGAGCAGATAGTCGAGATGCGCCACGGCGACGGCGTCATGAAGTCGATCGACGCCGTGGGCTATCAGGCCCTCGGCTCCGAGGGCGACGAGGAGCAGCCCAACGCGGTGCTCGAGGGGTGCATCAAGGTCACGAACCCCACGGGCAAGATCGGCTGCCCGGGGCTCTACGTCCCCTCCGACCCGGGCGCCAAGGATCCGCATGCCGCCGAGGGCGCGATCTCGATCTCCTTCGGCAAGTTCTTCGAGAAGGGACTCTCGATCGGGACCGGTCAGGCGAACGTGAAGAAGTACAACCGCTACCTGCGCGACCTCATCGTCGCCGACCGGGCGATACCCAGCACCATCGTCTCCCACGAGATCCCGCTCGCCGAGGCGCCCGACGCCTATACGAAGTTCGACAAGCGGATCGACGGCTACACGAAGGTCATCCTCAAGCCCGCCGCCTGACCGCGCACGGCTGCCGGCGACCGACGTGATCGACAACCACCTACAGGAGGAACGGATATGCGGACGGCGTGACGCTCAGCCAGGTGCAGGCCGTGGTCACCTCGGCCAGGCAGAAGGCGGAGGAGATGGGGGTGCCCATGAACATCGCCGTCGTCGACGCGGGCAACGACCTCACGGCGTTCGCCCGCATGGACGGCGCGTGGCTCGGCTCCATCGACGTCGCGCGCAACAAGGCCTACACCGCGCGGGCGTTCGACATGGCCACCGCGGACCTCACGCCCATGGTCCAGCCGGGCCAGCCGCTCTAGGGGATCGAGACCAGCAACGAGGGTCACCTCGTGGTCTTCGGGGGCGGCATCCCGCTCGATACGAGCGGGACGATTATCGGGGCGATCGGGGTGAGCGGAGGCACCGTGGACCAGGACGTCGAGGTCGCCCAAGCCGGCGTCGCCGGCCTTTGAGTGCTGCGCGCGGGTCCCGCGTCTAGCGCGGGGCCCGACGCGACCAGTGGCCCTCGGGCACCTCCGTCTCGGCGAGCTCGAAGGTCGTGCGGTAGGCCCCGAAGGTCACGTGGCGCTTGACGGCGTAGAGGGCTTGGGGCGCGCAGAGGAAGAGCGCGAGCGACTCGTCGTGGCAGTAGGCGTCGATCTGCTCGGCAAGGGCGACGGCCCGCTTCGTATCCAGCTCGAGAAGAACTCACGGTGCACCGCCGCCAGCGGCATCTCGGAGGAAAGGTCGCCCCACGCGTGGAGGAGTACGTCCCGCTTCTTCTCGATGAGCGCCCGCGTCCCGGCCGGCATCTTTTCGGCGGGGCGACGATGACCTCGGCCTCGATCCCGAGGCTCTCTCGCGCGTGCTGATCGGCGAGTACGCCTCGACGAGGGTGAAGGGTCCGGTGCCCCACGGGCCCGGTGCGTCGATCACTCACCAGTGGCCGTCGCCGCTGCCCGTCTTCTTGTAGCCGAAGCCGTGCTCGTGCCAGAACGACGGGCTCGCGATGTGGAAGCCGAAGCCACGCCAGGGGCGGGCATCGTGGCGTCGCCCGCCGGCGGCGCTTGACGCGCGCGGTCCGCGGGCATAGCCGCCGGGAGACGCCACGCCACCCCGCCATCCATGGAGCGCAATGATCGACCGCGAGCACGCCCACCACGGACCCGGCTACGCCTCGCCCGAGGAGGCTCGCGGGCAGCCGCCCGAGGACTTTGTCTACGTCGCCTGCCTCTACGAGGGCACGGGCATCAACCAGCCCGACTTCATCGCGGTGGTCGACACGAACCCCGAGTCGAACACCTTCAGCCAGATCGTCCATCGCACGCCGATGCCGAACGTGGGCGACGAGCTGCACCACTTCGGGTGGAACGCCTGCTCCTCGGCCTGCCACTCGGGCGCCACGCGCGACACGCTGATCGTCCCGGGCTTTCGCTCCTCGCGCCTGCACATCCTCGACGTCTCCGAGCCGCGCGCTCCGCGCGTGACCAAGGTGATCGAGCGCGAGGAGCTCGTGGAGAAGACGGGCTACACCGTGCACTGCATGCCGGGCGACATCGTGACGGTCTCCATGCTCGGCGATGCAAATGGCGAGGCACCCGGCGGGTTCGCGGTGCTCGACGCCCGAGACTTCTCCGTGCTCGGCCGCTGGGAGGAGGACAAGGGCGCGCAGGAGCTCATGTACGACTTTTGGTACCAGCCGCGCCAGAACACGCTCGTCTCCAGCGAGTGGGCGGCGCCCAACACGTTCACGGACGGCTTCAACCCCGCGGACGTGGCCGCGGGCAAGTATGGCCGGAGGCTGCACTTCTGGGATCTCGAGCGCAAGAGCAACGTGCAGACCCTCGACCTCGGCGACGAGGGCATCATCCCGCTCGAGATCCGCTGGCAGCACGATCCCGATTCGGCGCAGGGCTTCATCGGCGCGACACTGTCGAGCAACGTCCTGCGCTTCCACCGCGACAACGGTTCGTGGGCCTCGGAGAAGGTCATCGACGTGGCCAACGAGGAGCTCGGCGGCTGGCCGCTGGAGGGCGGCGTCCCCGGGCTCATCACCGATCTCGTGCTGAGCATGGACGATCGAGACCTGTTCTTCTCGAACTGGCTGCACGGCGACCTGCGCCATTACGATGTCTCTGACCCGACCGACCCGAAGCTGCGCTCGCAGGTGTGGCTCGGCGGCCTGCTGGGGCGCGACGGCGGTCACCCCAAGGCCAGCGGACCGCTGAACGGCGGCCCGCAGATGGTGCGGACCTCGCTTGACGGCGACCGCGTCTACGTCACGAACTCGCTCTACTCGACCTGGGACAACCAGTTCTACCCCGAGCTGCGGGGCTGGATGACCAAGCTCGACCGCCAGCCCGACGGCTCCTTCGCCGTCGACCCGGAGTTCTTCGTGGACTTCACCGAGCTCGACACGGGCCCGGCGCGCCCCCATGAGGTACACCTCCCGGGCGGCGACTGCACCACGGAGATCTTCCCGTAGGGAGTCGACCGCGGCGCGACGGAGTTCCTGCAGCGACGCACGCCATCGCCGCTACTCGCCCGCTGAGGTCGCGGGCAGCGCCTGCTCGAGCGCGAGCAGGGGCGCGAAGAGATCGCCGTGGACGGCGACGCGCTCGAGCACCTGCGCCGAGTCAAAGGTGAGCAGCTCGGGATCCTCGGAGGCGAGCGCGGCCTCGACCTCCTCCCATCGCACCGGGGTAGAGACCGTTGGGCGCTCGCGCGCCCGCAGGGAATAGACGTTGACCGTGGTCTTGTGCTGGTCGTTCTGGCTCCAGTCCACGAGCACCTTGCCCGAGCGCAGGTTCTTGGCCATGCGGGAGACGACGCGGTCGCGATGCTCGCGCTCGAGGCGCTCGGCCACCGCTAGGGCAAAGGGCTTGGTCTCCTCGTAGCTCGTCGGCGTGTTCAACGGGACGTAGACCTGCAGGCCCTTCGAGCCCGAGGTCTTGACGATGCTCTCGAGGCTCCACCCGGCGAAGAGCTCGCGCACCCACAGCGCCACCTGGGCGCAGTCGATCACGTCGGCGGGCGGACCGGGATCGAGGTCGAAGACCAGCGCGCGCGGGCGCTCGATCGCCGCGGCGAGCGAGAGCGAGGTGTGGAGCTCGAGGTCGGCGAGGTTGGCCAGCCACACGAGCGTGGGAAGGTCCTCGGCCAGGCAGTAGGCGATCTCGCGCTCGTTGTGGCGACTCCAGATCGGCGCGGTCACCACCCAGTCGGGACGGTGCTTCGGGCACTGCTTCTCGTAGAAGGACTGACCCTCGACGCCGTTGGGGTAGCGCTTGAGGGTGAGCGGACGGCCGCGTAGGTGGGGGAGGAGCACCGGCGCGATTCGCACGTAGAAGTCGATGACCTGACCCTTGGTGAAGCCGGTGCGCGGATAGAAGACCTTGTCGAGGTTCGAGAGCTTCAGCGTGCGTCCGTCGACGTCGATCTCGAGTGCGCCTCCGGGCGCGCTCGATCGTGCGGGCGCGGGCCGTGTGGGCGCGGGCGCCGAGGGCGAAGGCTCCACGGCCTCCTCGGGCTCCCGCCCCTCGCGCACCACCTCGGAGGCGGGCTTGTCGGTCCGCAGCCCCTTGAAGGACGGGTGGCGGATCACGCCGGCGGAGGTCCACTCGGTGAATTCGACCTCGGCCACGAGCGTCGGCTCGACCCATACCGCGCCGCGCGGGGCCGGGGCGCCCCCTTCGAACGGGCTCGAGTCGCGCGCAAGCGGCGCGAGGCGCTCGGCCAGGCGCTTCAGGTCCTCCTCGGTGAAGCCCGTGCCCACGCGCCCGGCGAGCACCAGCCGACCGTTCTCGCGGTGGCCCACGAGCAGCGCCCCGATGCGCTCGCGGCGGCGCCCCTCGCCCGGCAGCCAGCCGCCGATCACGAGCTCCTGGCGCGCGTGGTTCTTGACCTTGCGCCACGCCTCGCTGCGCCGCCCCGGCTCGTAGGGAGACTGGACGCGCTTGGCCACCACGCCCTCGAGGCCCTGCTCGCGGGTGGCCCGCAGGAACGGCGCGCCCTCGCCACGGTGCGCGCGCGGCGCCTTCCACCGCGGTCCGTCGAGCGCGAGCTCGTCGAGCAGCGACCGGCGCTCGCTCCACGGCCGCTCGAGGGTCGAGCGGCCGTCGAGGTGGAGCACGTCGAAGGCCATGAAGGTCACCGGCGTGGACTCCATGCGCCGGCGCACTCCGGCCTCCGAGGCGACGTGCATCCGGCCCTGCAGGCGCTCGAAGCTCGGCCGTCCCTCTTCGTCGAGCGCGACGATCTCGCCGTCGAGCAGCACCGGCCGCGCGCCGAGCGCCCGGCCGAGTCCCCGCAGCTCGGGGTAGCGCGCCGTGATCTCGCGGCCCGTGCGGCTCTCGACCTTGATCACCTCCCCGTGCTCGATCCACACCAGGGCGCGCACCCCGTCCCACTTCACCTCATAGGCCCAGCCCTTGTCGTCCTCGGGCAGCTCGCCGGCGCGCGCGAGCATGGGCCGGATCTGCTCGGGAAGGGGCTCGCGCGCCCGCGCCCGGTCGGCGGGCGGGTCCATCCGGTGGATCATCCAGTCCTTGCCGCGGGTCTGGAAGAGGACGTAGCGGCCCTCGAGCCGCCCCCCGTGGAAGGTCACGATCACCTCGCTGTCGCGGAACTTCTCCGCCGCGTAGGTGCCCTGGTCCCAGATCTTCACCATGCCGGCGCCGTAGTTGCCGGCGGGGATCTCGCCCGAGAAGTCGATGTAGGAAAGCGGATGGTCCTCGACGTGGACGGCGAGGTGGTTCGTGTCCGGGTCCTCCGGGATGCCCTTGGGCACCGCCCAGGAGACGAGCACGCCGTCGCGCTCGAGGCGCAGATCCCAGTGCAGGCGGCGCGCGTGGTGCTCGTGCACGACGAAGCGCTCGTGCGGCGCCGCACCGCTGCCGTCCGCCGCCTCGGGCGGTGGCTCGGGGGTCGCGGCGAAGTCGCGCTTGGCCCGGTAGGAGCGCAGGGAGTCGGCCATCGTCGATTGGCGAGGCTAGTGCACCCGGTGGGGAATACTGTGGCTCTGGCAGGAGAGGCATCCGAGAGGAGAGGGACCCCATGCTCGAAGGGCTCGTGCAGCACGATCATCCGCTGACGCTTCAACACGTCCTCGACCGCATGCGCCGCGTGGTCGGCCGCTCCGAGGTCCTCACTCTCGAGGAGGACGGCTCGCGCCGGGCGACCTACGCGGAGGTCGCCGAGCGCGTCGACCGGCTCGCCGCCGGCCTCGCCGAGCTGGGCGTGGGCGCCGGCGACCGCGTGGCCACCCTGTCGTGGAACACCCAGGAGCACCTCGAGGCCTACCTGGCGATCCCGTGCATGAGCGCGGTGCTCCACACGCTCAACCCGCGCCTCTTCCCCGAGCAGCTCGAGTACATCGTCAACCACGCCGAGGACTCGGTGATCCTCGTCGAGGACTCCCTCGTGCCCCTGCTCGAGAAGGTCGCCCCCAAGCTCGAGACCGTGCGCCACTACGTCGTGATCGGCAAGGGCGACGCCGGCTCGCTCGAACCGGCGGTGGGCTACGAGGAGCTCCTCGCGCGCCAGCCCGGGAACTTCGACTACCCCGAGATCGAGGATCGCTCGGCTGCCGCGCTCTGCTACACGAGCGGGACCACGGGCAACCCCAAGGGCGTCCTCTACTCCCACCGCTCCACGCTCCTGCATGCGCTGAGCACGGGCCTCACCGACACTCTCGGCATCAGCGCGCGCGACCGCGTGCTCCCCGTGGTGCCGATGTTCCACGCCAACGCGTGGGGGCTCGCGCACTCCGCCGCCTTGATGGGCGCCGACCTCGTCATGCCGGGGCGCTTCCTGCAGGCCGAGCGGCTCGCGCGCGCGATCGAATCCGAGCGCGTGACGGTGGCGGGGGCGGTGCCGACGATCTGGCTCGACCTGCTGCGCTACGCCGACGAGCAGCACCCCGACCTCTCCTCGCTGCGCCTCGTCGTCTGTGGCGGCTCGGCCGTGCCGCGCTCGCTCATGGAGGCCTTCGAGGAGCGCCACGGTATGTACATCGTGCAGGCGTGGGGGATGACCGAAACGAGCCCGCTCGCGGCCGTCGCCCACCCGCCGCGCGAGCTCTAGGGCGAGGAGGAGTGGTCCTACCGCACCAAGGCCGGTCGCGTCCTCCCGCTGATCGATATCCGGCTGATGGACGACGAGGGCCGCGAGGTGCCGTGGGACGGCGAGTCGACGGGCGAGATCCAGATTCGCGGTCCGTGGATCGCCTCGCGCTACTACGAGGATCCGAGCGGCGACGAGAAGTTCGACGACGGCTGGCTGCGCACGGGGGACATCGCGGCGATGGACGACGAGGGCTACCTGCGAATCACCGACCGCGCCAAGGACGTCATCAAGTCGGGCGGGGAGTGGATCTCCTCCGTGGACCTCGAGAACGAGCTCGTGGCCCACGACGACGTTGAGGAGGCGGCGGTGGTGGCCATGCCCGACGAGCGCTGGGCCGAGCGCCCGCTCGCGTGCGTGGTCCTGCGCGAGGGGGCGCAGGTCGGTCCCGACGAGCTGCGCGAGCACCTCTCCGCCCGGGTGGCCAAGTGGTGGTTGCCCGACGCCTGGGCGATGATCGACGAGGTGCCCAAGACGAGCACGGGCAAGTACGACAAGAAGGTCCTGCGCCAGCGGCTGGCCGACGGAGAGCTCGAGGTCACCGGCGTCGAGAGCTCCGAGGCCGCGGCGCGGTAGGCGTGAGCGCGTCGGGCTCCCAGCCAGCGCCCGCCCCGGCACCCGTGCGCCTGCGCGGACTGCACGCCTCGATCGTCCGCGAGGGCGTCCCCGACGAGGTGGCGGTCGAGGAGCCACTCGAGATTCGCGTGGACGGCGAGCCGCTCGCGGTGAGCATGCGCACCCCCGGCCACGACGAGGAGCTCGCGGCGGGGTTCCTCTTCGGAGAGGCGCTCGTGGAGCGGGCGCCCGCGCTCGGGCCCACCTCGGACTTCGCCGCCAACACGGTCGAGGTACGCGGACCGCTCGAGCGCGACCCCGGCGCGCGGCGCTTCTACACCACGTCCTCGTGCGGAGTGTGTGGGAAGGGGGCGCTCGAGGAGGTCGCCGTGCACGCGCCGCCCGTGCCGGGCGGGCTGCGGGTCCCGCGCGGGCTCGTGGCCGAGCTCCCCGACCGCCTGCGCCAACCCGGCTTCGAGCGCACAGGAGGGCTGCACGCGACCGGGCTGTTCGCTGCCGACGGAGCGCTCCTGGCCGTGCGCGAGGACGTCGGACGCCACAACGCGATGGACAAGGTCGTGGGCTGGGCGCTCGGCGAGGGACTGATCCCGCTGGCCGAGCACGTGCTGTGCGTGAGCGGACGGCTCTCCTTCGAGCTCGTCCAGAAGGCGGTGCGGGCGGGCGCGCCGGTGCTCGTGGGAGTGGGAGCCCCGACGTCGCTCGCGGTCTCGCTCGCCGCCGAGCGCAACCTCACGCTGTGCGGGTTCGCCCGCCGAGGGCGGATGAACGTCTACACGAGCGCTGAGCGGCTCTTCTAGATGCTCTTCCGCCAGCTCATCCACGACGACCTCGGCTGCGCCTCCTACCTGATCGGCGACCCCGACGCCGGCGTCGCCGCGGTCGTCGATCCTCGCTTCGACATCGACGGCTACCTCGAGCTCGCGCGCTACTGCGGAGTGCGGATCGAGCACGTGCTCGAGACCCACACCCACGCCGACCACGTCTCGGGGCACGGGCGGCTGGCCGCGGCCACCGGGGCGAGCATCCACGTCTTCCGCGGCGCCGCGCCCGAGTACGCGCACGAGCCCTTCGACGACGGGTGGGAGCTCGAGCTCGGCAACCTTCTCGTGCGCGCGATGCACACGCCGGGGCACCGCCCCGAGCACTGCGCCTTCGCGCTCGTGGACCGCCGGCGCGGCGATGAGCCGTGGGCGCTTCTCACCGGCGACTCGGTGTTCGTCGGCGACGTCGCGCGCCCCGACCTCGCCGTCGACCCCGAGGAGGGGGCGCGGGATATCTTCCGCTCCCTGCACGAGCGGCTGCTCCGCCTCCCGCCCGAGACCGAGGTGTGGCCCGGCCACCTCGGCGGCTCGCTGTGCGGAGGCGCCGGGATGGACCTCAAGGTGTCCTCGACGATCGGCTATGAGAAGCGCCACAGCCCCCTGCTCGACGAGGCCGACGAGGAGCGCTTCGTGCGGCGCACGACCGCGGGGCTGGGTCCCCAGCCGCCGAACTTCCACCGGATCGTAGAGCTCAACCACGGCCCGCTGGTCACCCGCGGCACCGAGCTCATGCCGCTCGCCTCGCGCCAGGTGGAGGCCAAGCGCGAGCAGGGGGCGCTGCTGATCGACGTGCGCACCTCCGAGCAGTTCGACGACGCACACATCGCGGGCGCCGTCGCCGTCTCCACGCTGAGCGCGGGCTTCGGCACGAAGCTCGCATGGATCGCCGGGCCGGAGGACGAGCTCGTCTTCGTCGGGCGCGACGACGCCGACGCGCGCGCCGCGGCGCGGCTGGCGATGGCGGTCGGCCTGCACGATTTCGGCGGCTTCCTCGTCGACGGGATGACGAGCTGGCGCGCCGAGCATCGTCCGGTGGCGCGCACGGAGCGCCTCCCCGCGGAGCACCTGCCCGAGCGCCTCGAGGCCGACCCGGCGCTGCAGGTGCTCGACGTGCGCGAGGAGAGCGAGTGGCGCGCGGGCAACATCCCCGGCTCCCTCTTCACCCCCTACCACGACCTGCGTGCGCTCCCCGACGGGCTCGACCCCGGGCGTCCCGTCGCGGTGATCTGCGCGAGCGGGCAGCGCAGCGCCTTGGCCGCCAGCCTGCTCGAGCGCCTCGGCGCCCGCGAGGTGATCCACGTAGTCGACGGGGGCGTGGGGACTTGGGAGCGCCTCGGCCGGCCGGTCGAACGCGCCGAGGAGGAGAGCGGAACGCCATGAGGCTCGCGACCTTCCTTCCTCCCGGTCGCGCGACTCCCCTCGCTGGCGAGGTCCACGGGGAGGAGCTCGTCGCCTTCGCGGACGGGAGTAGCGTGCTCGACCGGCTCTCCGATCCCGCCCGCGCCGCGGCGTCAGGAGACGAGCGCTGGCACCTTTCGGAGAGCTCCTCGCCCCCGTGCCGCGCCCGCGCGCGATCTTCGGGATCGGGCTGAACTACGGCGCCCACGCCGCGGAGACCGGGGCCGAGCGTCCCGAGCGTCCCATCGTCTTCATGAAGCTCCCGAGCTCCTCGGCGCCTCCCGGAGGTCCCGTGCGCTGCCCGAGCGTCGTGCGCCGCCTCGACTACGAGGGCGAGCTGGCGATCGTGATGGGCGCGGGCGGGCGGATCGGCGGCTACGCGGTGGCCGACGACGTCTCGGCCCGCGACCTCCAGAAGCGCGAGCCGCAGTGGACGCGCGCCAAGGGCGCCGACACCTTCTGCCCGTGGGGGCCGTGGATCACCACCCCAGACGAGGTCGGCGACCCCCGCTCCCTCGCCCTGCGCACCTGGGTGGGCGGCGAGCTGCGCCAGGACGCGAGCACCGCCGATCTCATCTTCGGCCCCGAGGAGCTCGTCGCCTTCCTGGGGGAGACGTGCACGCTCGAGGCCGGCGACCTCATACTCACCGGCACGCCGAGCGGGGTGGGGATGGCGATGGAACCCCCACGCTTCCTCGAGTCGGGCGACGTCGTGCGGATCGAGATCGAGCGCCTCGGAACGATCGAGCACGCGATCGCCTGAACCCGGGGGCCCGTCAGTGCTTGTGGATCACCCGGTCGATCAGCCCGTAGTCCCGTGCCTCCTCGGGCTTGAAGAAGCGGTCGCGCTCCATGTCGGTGTGGACCTGCTCGATCGACTGCTCGGTGTGGTGGGCGTAGATCTCGTCGATCCGCTGCCGGGTGTTGAGGATCTCGCGCGCGTGGATCTCGATGTCGGTGGACTGTCCCTCGAACCCGGCCGAGGGCTGGTGGATGAGGATGCGCGAGTTGGGCAGCGACATCCGCTTGCCCTTAGCGCCGCCCGCGAGCAGCAGCGAGCCCATGCTCATCGCGATCCCGACGCAGATCGTCTGCACGTCGGGCTTGATGAACTGGATGGTGTCGTAGACCGCCAGGCCGGCGTAGATCGAGCCGCCCGGTGAGTTGATGTAGATCGAGATGTCCTTGTCGGGGTCGGAGGACTCGAGGTGCAGGAGCTGGGCCACGATCAGGTTCGCGATCTGGTCGTCGACGGGCGAGCCGAGGAAGATGATCCGCTCGTTGAGCAGCCGGGAGTAGATGTCGTATTCGCGCTCGCCGCGCGCGGTGCGCTCGACGACCATGGGGACGAGGGGCATGGATGCTCCTTTCCGGGGTGGGCGGCAAGGGTAGGCAATCGCCGCGCGCGGTCCCCGAGCGCGGCGCGTGCGACCTATGATCGGCGCCGCTCGTGTACGCCGACGACCTCCTCCGACCGTGGTTTGCGTGCATCGAGCGTGAGGTCCCCGATCTCGGGATCGTCGACGTCCACACGCACCTCGGCTTCAACGACCCCGACACCTACACGTGCGCGCCCGAGGAGCTGCTCGAAGCCCTCGGCCAGGCACACGCTCGCGGAGTCGTCTTCCCGATGGCCGAGCCGGAGGGATACCGCGAGGCCAACGACCGCGTCCTGCGCCAGGCGCGTGAGGCGGCAGAGACCCTCACGCCCTTCTGCCGCGTCGACCCGAACCACGGCGAGGCGGCGGTCGCGGAGGCGCGCCGGTGCCTCGAGGCCGGCGCGGCGGGAATCAAGCTCCACCCCCGGGCCGAGAGCTTCACCCTCGACCACCCGACGGTGCGCGAGCTCGTCGCCCTCGCGCACTCCGAGCGGGTGGCGATGATCATCCACGCCGGCCGGGGGATACCGGCTCTCGGTCGCCACGCCGTCTCGCTCGCCGGGAAGTACCCCGAGGCGCGCCTTATCCTCGCCCACGTCGGGCTCTCCGACCTCGGATGGATCTGGCGCGCGGCGGGCGAGTACTCGAACCTCTACTTCGACACCGCGTGGTGGAGCGCGGTCGACCTCTGCCTGCTCTTCGCGCTCGTCCCGCCCGGCCAGGTGCTCTTCGGCTCCGACGTGCCCTACGGCACGACGCTCGCCGCCGCCGTGGGCGCGCTGCGCTGCGCGCTGCAGGTGGGGCTGAGCGCCGAGCAGGTCCGCGGCGTTGCCGGGGCCCAGACCGAGCGGCTCCTCGCGCGGGAGGAGCCGCTCGAGCTCGGAGGGCCCCCGGGCACCGATCACCTTCTGCGCGACCCGCTGCTCGAGCGCGTGCACACCTACCTCGTGCTCGCGATCGGAGCGCTCATCCGCGGCGCCGAGGCCCCCGAGCCGCTCGCGCTCGTCCGGCTCGCCTGCGACGTGGGCGACGGCGGCGCGCCGTACCCCGAGGTCTACCGCTCCGTCCTCGCCCTGCTCGACCGCCGCGAGGAGATGGCCGCCGACCCCGAGCTCCCCGAGCGTGCCCGGCGGGGCGGCCACCTCGTCGTCACCGCGGGAATGGTCGCCCGCACGCCTGATGTCCCCCTCCCGGCGGCCGAGGAGATCGAGGCCCCCGAGCCGCCCCGCTAGCCTCGACGGCGTGAACTCCTCGCCGGCCGCGCTCGAGCTGCGCGGCCTGACCAAGCGCTACGACGACGGGCTGCTGGCCCTCGAGAACTTCGATCTCCACGTGCCGGCCGGGGCGTTCTTCGGGCTGCTCGGCCCGAACGGAGCCGGCAAGACCACGCTGATCTCCGCGGTCTGCAACCTGATCCGCGTCACGAGCGGCGAGATCCTCATCTTTGGGCGCGAGCACTCAGCGCTCGAGGCGCGCAAGCTGATCGGGCTCGCCGAGCAGGACGTCAACCTCGATCGCTTCCTCGACGTGGAGGAGACCCTCCTCTACCACGGCGGCTACTACGGGATGGACCGCGCCCTTGCCAAGCGCCGGGCGGGGGAGATGATGGACGTCTTCGACTTGCGCGGCAAGGCCAGCGTCCGCGCGCCCAAGCTCTCGGGCGGCATGCGCCGCCGCCTGCTCCTCGCCCGCGCGCTCATGCACGAGCCGCCGCTCGTGATCCTCGACGAGCCGACCGCGGGGGTCGACTTCGAGCTCCGCCTCGAGCTCTGGCGCTACATCCGCCGCCTCCACGGCGAGGGGACGTCGATCCTCCTCACCACCCACTATCTCGAGGAGGCGGAGGAGCTTTGCGAGGAGATCGGGCTGATTCGCGACGGACGGCTCGTGGCGCGCGACTCCTCCGCCGGGCTGCGCGCGAGCTACGACGCGCGCTCGCTGGCCGACGTCTACGTCAAGGCGATGGCCGCTGCGCCGCCCGCCTCCGAGGCGACCCCGGCGTGAGCGCCCTCGCGCGCCGCCACCGCGGCCTGGCGTGGCTCACCGCGCGCGAGGTGCTGCGTGTGCTCAAGCTGTGGACCCAGACCGTGGTCGCGCCCGTGGTCTCCTCCTTCCTCTTCATCCTCGTCTTCGGGATCTCGCTCGGGGGCCGGATCAAGAGCGTGCAGGGCGTGCCCTACGACGTCTTTATCGTGCCCGGCCTCGTGACCATGGCGATGGTCCAGGCGGCCTACCAGAACAACTCCTCCTCGGTCTTCCAGGCGCGCTTCGACCGCTACATCCACGACATCCTCGCCGCTCCCATGCGCCCGTGGGAGGTCAACCTCGGGCTCTCGCTCGGTGGCGCGGTGCGCGCGCTGCTCATCGGGAGCTCGCTGTGCGGCCTGGCGCTCGTGGTCACCGACGTGCCGGTGCACCATCCGCTCCTCCTCGCGCTCGCCGTGCTGCTCGCGCTCGTGCTCTTCTCCTCGCTCGGCGTGGTCGTGGGGATCTACGCCTCGACGTGGGATCAGGCGGGCTTCGTCAACAACATCGTGATCCTCCCGCTGAGCTTCCTGGGCGGGGTCTTCTACTCGATCGACCGCCTCCCGACCCCCTGGCGCGAGGTCTCACACGCCAACCCGATCTTCTACCTGATCAACGCCGTGCGCTACGGGTTCCTGGGCCGCAGCGACGTGCCCGTCGCGCTCTGCCTGGGGATCACGGCCGTCCTCGCCGCGGTGATGGTGGGCTGGAGCGCGTGGCTGTTCGCCACCGGGCGGCGCCTCAAGGCCTGAAGGGGGGCCACGGGGGCGCCAACTTTGGTTTCCCGCGCGGGTCGGGCCGGGTAGCCCCCTCGCCATGAACTTCTCAGACGAAAGCCCCGAAGAGCGCGACAACGAGACCGGTTCCGAGGGCGACTCCACCGAGAGCGCCGAGAGCCTGCCCGGCGCTCCGACCGAAGACGACGCCGAGGCCGGGGACACCGACCAGCACTCGGATTCGGACGCCTAGCTGCCCGGAGCCGCCGCTGCTCGACGGTCCGTGGGCGGTCCCCGCCGCGATACGGTGCCGGGCATGATCCCGCTCAACGCGCCGAACCTCCTCACCGGGTTGCGGATCTTGCTCGTGCCGGTGCTTGTCGTCGCGCTGCTCGACCACTCGGCCAACGGCGACGTCCTCGCCGCGCTCGTCTTCGCCGCGGCGTCGCTCACCGACGCCCTGGACGGGTACCTCGCGCGCAGTCGCAACTGCGTGACGACCTTCGGCAAGCTCATGGACCCGCTCGCCGACAAGCTCCTCATCATTGCGGCGCTCATCGCGCTCGTCTCGCTGAACCGTCTGGCGGCCTGGGTCGCGATGGTGATCATCGCCCGCGAGATGGCCGTGACGCTGATGCGCATGGGTGCCTCCCAGCACGGCGTGATCGTCGCGGCGAGCACGCTCGGAAAGCTGAAGACCGTGCTGCAGGTCGTCATGGTCATGGCGCTCATCGCCGTCGCCGAGCGCCCCGCATGGCTCGAGGCGCTCGTGTACCTCACCGTCGCCGTCACCCTGCTCTCAGGATTCGACTACCTGTTCGGGATGCGCCGCCGCTTCGCCGAGGTCGATCGCACGCGGCGGGTGGACACCGCCTGACCGGGAGGCCTCAGCGCCGCGCGGCGGAGCCCGGCATGGACTCGCTCGGGTCGGCGAACACGTTCGCAGACCAGCCGCTGCCCGAGCGTGCGGCCGGCACGCCGAGCGAGCGCCCGCCGTACCCGACGCCGCCGCGCGAGTCGTCGTAGGCGCGCCACGGAAGCGTGCGGCGCTGGTCGACCCCGCGCTTGCTCCAATCGCAGACGCCGGCGGGGAACGTCGCCTGGAGGCGCGCGAAGTCCGCGTCGGTGAGCAGCGCCGGGTAGCTGCTGCGGTTGAGCGGCTTGAGCTGGCACTTGTTGATGTCGGTTGCGACGGACTCGCCGGCCACGATGCGCGGCGTCTGGTAGACGCGGACGATCGCCGGGCACGAGCTGCCCGGCGTGGAGCCGCCCTTGCCGTCGAAGCACGCGTCCTGAACGTCGCTCGGCCGACGCGCGCGGATCTTGGCGGCGAGCGACGCGCGGGAGCGATCGCGCTCAACGGCGCTCAGCCAGCGGTCCATCGCGATCAGGCCGCGCGTCGTGAAGTCGGCTTGGCCGATCAACGGCGCCGGCCCCTGCCAGATCACCTGGTTGGCGTGCGTGTGGTTCTCGCGGTCGAGCCGGGCGCGCACGGCGAAGGCGCGGTAGGCGTCGTGAAAGGAGCCGTCGTCCGAGCCGCGCAGGTCGATGATCGCGATGTCGCGCAGGTTGTTCGTCTCGTTGATCGAGCCCGACTCATACGCGCGCCCGAGCGCCGGGCGGTCGGCCGCGGTGCGCTCCTTCGTCGGGTTGATGTCGATGTCGCCGCCGCCGATCTTGGCGTTCAGGTCGGCGAACTGAGCCGGGGTGATGAGGCCCTGCCCGAGCGCGTTCAGCCCGTACTGCACGCCGACGTTGTCGATCGGCCGCCCCGCGAACCCGTGGCCGATCTTCTTCTCGACGTTGCCCCAAGCGCTCTGCGGCCGCGGTCCGAAGACGTTGATCATGTAGTCGGCCAGCGTGCAACGCGTACCACGCGGATTGCTCTGCGGGTCATACCGCTGGGCGGCGGTGACGCCGGCGCACGGGTTGACCGGGTCGGCCAGCGCGGTCCAGTAGAGCGAGTCGAGGATGACCGCGTTGGCGTGGTTGGGATGGCCCTCGACGGCGGCGATCTGCGCCGGCGTCCACACGACTCCGGCCCCCCACTTCTCCGGGTGCTCGAGGTAGGCGCGGTCGAGGTGGTAGTCGACGAGCTGCTGACCGGTCGACCAGTTGTCGGGGAACGAGCACTGCGGCAGGATCCCCTGGTAGATGCCCGGGTAGGCGTTGGCGACCTCCTGCTGGGCCAGCGAGCCGCCCGAGCAGCCCGTGCCGATCGTGTAGCGCAGGGTGCCGTAGCGCTCGATCAGCCGCTCCTTGGCCATGATCAGCGACTCAGCCATGACGACGTGGTTGCAGTTGTGGCCGGCGTTGTCGAGCGCGGTCGACATGACGGCGAAGCCGAGTCCGAGCGCGGTCAGGGGGCTCGAGCTGCCCGCCGAGGCGCCGGGAACACCGGCGGTGTCGCCCGTGACGCTCGGAGCGCTGCCCGACTGGTGGTCGATCCCACAGCTCGCGCCGTGCGTGATGAGGAGCTTGTGGTTGAACTGCTTCTGCGGGCTCCACGTCCGCCAGCCCTTGCCCGGCTGGAAGAGGACGGCGATCTTGTACTGGTCGCGATCCTGGTAGCCCGTCTCCGTGCGGATGATGAAGGGGACGCTCGTGCCGGTCTGGGTCTTGGTGGTGGAGACATCAGAGGGCGGGTTCTTCGGGTCGTAGGCTTTGAGCTGCCCGCTCGTGGACACGTACTGGAAGGAGTAGGTCGCCCGCTGGTTGCAGTGCGTGTCGCGGGCGCCGGCCTCGCACACCCAGGGCTTGACCTGCGGGCCGGCGAGCACGGGCCCGCCGTTCGGGTGGTTGATGACGGTCAGCCGCGCCTCGCGCGTGTCGGCGCCGCGGGCGCGAAGCACCGTGCGGCCGTTGCGCATGCCGGTGATGAGTCCCTCATAGCGGCCGTCCGGACGGCGTGCGAACCAGCGCGTCTCGTTGCGCCGGCCCGCGGACACGCGCACGCGCCGTGCGCCGCGCGGAAGCCGGACCGCGACGAGCACGTCGCCCGCCGAGATGAGATCGGCGCGGTTGGAGAGGATCTCGATCGCGGGCGCGGAGAGCGGGGGCCGGGCGGCGCTGGCGCGGCGGGCAGGGCGAGGAGCGCACAAAGCGCCAAGAGCGGCGCCACGCGCACGGACGTCCGGAAGCTCATCTGCGGCACCAAGGTCTCCTGTTTGAGTTGCGGAGTCACAAAGCGCCGGTCAAGGCGCCCCGATCGGCAGAAAAGCGTAGCGGCGGAGACGATGCGGCACGCCCGTTGTCGAGCCTCGCTGGGAATGGCGGGAGCAGGATTCGAACCTGCGTAGGCAGAGCCAATCGGTTTACAGCCGATCTCCTTTAACCACTCGGACATCCCGCCGGAGCGGCGTGCATTCTAGAACGCGATCGGCGTGCCGGCGGCAACCTCGAAGCGCTCGTACTTTGGGCCGCCGATCAGGATGCCGCGACGGTTGTCGACATCGCCGGCAGGGAAGCACCAACGCCGGCCGTCGCCCGTGACCACGACCAGCGCGTCGAAGCGGTGCGCGCGAGTGGCGCCTGTCGCCGGCAAGGATCCGTCGAGCACCACGGCGGCTGAGCGCGGCCAGGGTAAGCCGGTCACCATCGGCGCCGATGACTCGGTCGACGAGGCGATGCACACGATGACCGAGCACAGGTGCGCCGCCTGCCGGTGATCGACGGGCATGACCTCATCGGGATAGTCAGCCAGGGCGACCTCGCGGCGAACCTCGACGACGCGAAGGTCGGCGACCTCATCGAGGCGATCTCCGTCGGCTAGCGGGTTCGGCCCACGGCACGAGCGACGCGCGCGGGGCTCGCGCGCGTCGGCTAGTCGCTGGCCAGCAGGTCGTGGAGCGCCGCCTCCGTCGACCAGAAGGCAAGCTCGTCCCAAGGCAGCTCCTCCGGCGCGAAGGCACGTACCTCGGTGGCCTCCTCGGTCGTGCGTGCCTCGCCGAGCGCGCGAGCCCGGTAGACCACGAGCACCACGCGGTCCTCCCGACGCGAGTAGACACCGACGAGCGCACCCAGCTCGGCGTCGATCTCGAGCTCCTCGCGCGTCTCCCGTCGCGCGGCCTCCTCCACGGACTCGCCGAGGTCCACGAAGCCGCCCGGGAACGTCCACCGACCACGCCCCGGGTCGAACGCGCGCCGCAGGAGCCACAGGCACCCCTGCTCGTCGACGGGGATCGTGCACGCGACCGGCTTGGGGTTGTAGTACGCCCCGTATCCGCAACTCGGGCAGGTGAGCGAGCGCGGAAAGGCGACGGTCGCCTCGGCCGCGCACCGAGGGCAGAAGCGAGCCTCCTCCAGGGCCGGGTTCAGGCTCACGGCCGGCCACGATAACGGCGTGCCGGCTAGTAGAACCAGCGGCCCCGTGACGCGCTAGGCTGCGCGCCCAGCGCCCTCTTAGCTCAGTTGGTAGAGCACTTCCATGGTAAGGAAGGGGTCTCCGGTTCGAGTCCGGAAGAGGGCTTTCGGACGAATGCCCTGCAAAGGGCTCGCTTACTTGCGCCTCTCAGCCGCGCTACCGTTCGGCCGCGACCGGCGCGGCGGGTACGAGACGGGTACCGGAGCCTTCGCGAGCGGTCCGGATGAGCGTCTCGGCGTCGGTCCGCTCGCGGCCATCCTGCTCGGCGTAGAGATGCCCGTAGACGTCAAGGGAGAGGCTCGGCCGGTGCCCGGCCTGCCCGGCGACGTCGAGCGGATTGCGGCCCTCGGCCAGGAGCAAGGACACGAACGAATGGCGCAGCGTGTACGGGGTGGCGTCCGGCGCGCCCGCGGCGAGCCGGCGCGACGAAAGGCACGGCGCGCCCAGCTCTTGTATCCCTCATGGCTCCACGGCTTCCCGTCGGACGCCGGGAAGAGGAGCGCATTCGGCCCGGGGCGCCCGCTCGCCAGCCGCCATTCGCGTAGGTCGCCGGCGAGAGGGGCGAGGAGCCGAACACTGCGCCGCCTTCCCGTCTTGCTCGCGTTGACTACGAGCGTTCCGTCGAGCACGTTCCCCCACGTCAGCGCCAGCGCCTCGCCGGGTCGCAGGCCGGCGTAGGCGAGCACGGAGACGAGGCACGCGTCGCGGTGCGGGTGCTCGGAGCCGCCGGCGAGCAGAAACGCACGCATGGCCTCGACGTCACGCGGAGCGAGCGGGCGGACCTCGCCGCGCTCGGGAAGCTTCGCCTTCCGTGTCGCGCGGACCGGGTTGTACGGGATGCGATGCGCCTCTACGGCGCGTTGCAGGATTGCGCCAAGAACCGTGATGGCCTTGCGTACGGCGTGCGCCCCAACGCCGGCCGCGAGCCGCTGCGCCTGCCACCGGGCGACCGTTTCGGGCGTGATAGCGCGGAGCTCGAGCGAACCGAGATGCGGGGAGAGATGGCGGTCGTAGACGTGCGCGTAAACGGCGCGGGTGCTCGCGGCGAGGGCTACGGCGTGCGTCGGCGCCCACGTCCCGGTCACGTAGCCGTCGAGCGTCTCGGCGCCCGCGTCGAGTTGGGCGAGGCTTCCAGCTGCGCCCGGCGACGCACTTCGGTCTCGTAGCGCAGCGCGTCACGCCGCAGGTCGAACGTTCGGGCGCGGTTGCGGCCACCCTCCCGCCAGCGCACTCGCCATACCGGGCCGGCGGAGCGGTTGACCTTCTCCACGCTCATCGGTCAGCCTCGGCAGCGAGAACGTCGAGGACAAGACTGGCGCGTCCGGCGGGACGCGCGGCGGTACGGTGCGGGTGCATGGGAGGGCTCTCCTGTGCCATGGCCCGGGGCGTTCCAGCGCCGCCGGGCCACTCTTTCAGTGGCATGGAGTCTACTCCTCGAGGTGGGCGAGCGCGTCGCGTAGCGGGGCCCGAGGCGTGCTCTTGCGGGCCGGTGACGGGCGGCGTGAGCGTGAGGGCTCGCGGGCGTCGAGCCAGTCCCGCACCGCGTCGGCGGTGATGAGGTAGGAGCGCCCGGAGCGGGTGGCGGCCAGCTCCCCGCGGTGCACCGCTCCGCGCACGGTCTTCGTGCTGACGCCCAGCTCGGCGGCGAGCGTCGCGACCGTATAGCCGGGCGGCCCGCCGGCCGATGTTACGGCCAGCCGGTCGGCGAGGCGGGGCGCGAGCCGCTCGGCGAGCGCGTCGAGGGCGGCATCGTCAAGGTCAGCGAGGAACGCCGCGTCGAGGGGCGGGGCTCACGCCGTCTCCCGGAACCGGAGCAGCGCGAGCAGCTCCTCAGGCGGGAGCGTCGCCCGCCACGGTTCGCCGTCGCGGCGATGTGCGACTACAGGAAGATCCCCCGGGCCGCACGCGGCCTCGGCCTGCCGAATCGCGGCGGGGAGGTCGAGCCGGCCGCCGTGGCGCTTGACCTCGAGCACGACGCCCGCGGGCCCGTCGGTCACGTCGCCGCCGCCGGCCGAGCCCGAACCGAAGTTACGATGCCCGCGAGCCCACCCGTCCGCACGGAGTAGCTCGAGGACCTCAAGTTCCCCGCGGGCGCCCTTGCGGCGCGACCGGGCGCTCATGGTCGGGAACTCCGGTCGAGCGCTTGGCGGGCGTCGAGCAGGGCGGCGTAGGCGGCGCCGCCCGCCTCGGCGGCACGGTCGAGCGCGGCGGCGACGCGGTGGAGGGTGGCGGCGTCGAGGGGTTCGTGGTCGAGTGCTTGGCGGGCGAGGGCGCCCCAGGCGCCGAGGTCGGCGGCTCCTCGGCGAGCTCGTCGAGCAGTGCCTCCGTGCCGAGCGTGCTCCATCGCTCGCCGTAGGTGTCTTCGCCGGCTTCGAGGCGAACGCGGGCGTGGCGCGCCCAGCCGGTCCCGGCCTGCCCGTGCGAGCGGGCGGCGACGGCGAGAAACGCCGTCTCGAAGCGACGGTCTCGGGAGGTCACCGCTGCGCCTCGTCTCGGGCGGCAGGGTTTACCTCGTAGCGCGGGCTCGGCGGCCGCCCGCCCGCTGAGGACGGCGCCCGAGCGGGGAGCGGCCGGGCGTATCCGTGCTCTTCTAGGAGTCCCGCGAGTCGGTCGGCGTCTTCCCGGCCGCCGCGGCCGTTGAGCGGGCCCCGCTCGAGGTCGCGCAGGGTGAACGCGGAGCGCTGGCGGGCCCAGCGAGCGGCACGCTTGAGCTGCTCGTGTTCCGGGTCTCGGTCGAGTAGGGCGCGGCGCGCGTGGGCCAAGGAGGCACTCGCCGATGCGCACGGCAGCGCGCATGGTCGCTTCGCGGATTGGCTCGCTGGCGCTTGAGTCGAGGAGGTGAAGGAGGCCGGCGATGCGCGCCACCCGGCCGGGATGGCGGTTCGCCCACGCACCGATGGATGCGAGGTCGCCGCGGTCGGGGTCCAAGCGCGGCTCGAGCGCGGCTCGCAGCTCGCTCAGCGCGGCGGCCGCTCCGACGCCGAGCGTAAGGCGCACGCCGCTGGGAGCGCTGACAGAACCGACAGAACCCCTCCCTCCGGTCGTTGTGTCGGTTGTGTCAGCACGTTCGAGGGTGGCGAGCGCGCGAAGCGTCCGCTCGTAGCCGGCGCTCACGGTGACGGGCACGGGCGGCGGGTCGAGTTCGCGGTGGCCGAGCTTGGTCTCTGGGAGCAGGAACGCCAGCCGGGCGAGGAACCCCTGCTCGCGCATCGTGGAGTTCCCGGCGAGGGCTTCGAGGACGTGCGGCTGGACGGCGAGACCGAGCGTGAGCAACGGGCGGCGTAGATGCTCGGGCGCTCGGCCGCGACGGTCGATGCGGACCTCTTCCCCCGAGTACGCCTGGCAGGCGAGATGCAGGTTCGCTTGGCCATCGTTGTAGCGGCCGGCGAGGTTGTCGAGCAGCGGCGACTCGGCGTCCAACACGCCGAGCCTGCCATGCCGGGCGAGCAGCCCTCCCAGCGCCTCGGGCGTCGCATCGCCGGCCAGGAGGCGAGGCTCGACCGGCTCCCCCATCGCCGCGAGCCGCTCGACCGCATCGGCGAGCTCGCCGGGGTCACACTTGCCCTTGGCGGCGTCGCGCACGAGCTGGGCGCGTCGCGCCTCGAGCGTCTCGCGCTCGGCCTGCGCTCGGGCGACTCGCGGGCGCGCCTCCTCGATGAACTCACGCTCGATGCTCCGCCGCGGCGCGGCAGCCTCGCGGACCACCGTGCTCTTGCGCTCCCGGACGGGAGCACGACGGCGACATAGAGGGCGAGCTCTTCCTCCCACCCAGGAGCACACTCGACCACCGCGGCACCAAGCGTCGCCGTCGAGGCAGCCGCCAAAGCCATCGCCGCGGCCAGCGCCGGCGGCGTCTGCGTCGCCAGCGCGATGGACTCCACCCACGAGCGCAGCGGCGCAGGGAGCGCGTCCACCGGGAACTCCGGCAGCCGCTCCACGCCCCGAAGCGGCGACAGTCGCGGCCAGCCGCCCGCGGCCTCCGCGGCGCCGTTCCGGGACGTGGGCCCCGCGACGGCGGCCAGCTCCTCATCGCTGAGCACGTCCGCCCGGCTCATGCGGCCACTCGCTCCCTGGCCGCGATGAGCGCGGCGAGCACCCGCTCCCGCGGGCACGCCCGGCACGACATGGACACGGCGCCGCCGGGCCCGGCCTCGGCGATGCTCAGCGCCTCGGCGGTCCCGCACGCCGGGCAGGTCGCCCGCCAGGACCACGCGCCGACGGCGAACACTTGTAGTCGAGCCCGACGGCGCGCAGCGCCCAGAGCAGCCGGTCGGCGGGGCGCGACCACGGGTCGCCGCCGCGAGAACTACCGTGCGGAGTCATGGCGGCCCTGCCTGGCCGTCTCTTGAGCGCCCGGCCCGTCCGCCGGGCGCTCGTCGTCGAGGACCGCGAGCACGCGCTCGAGGGACGGTGGACCGGGCGGGTGAGTAGCCGCCCTCGTAGAGGCCGATGGTGGCAATAGAGCATTTCGCCAGCTCGGCGAGACGTTGCTGAGAGAGCCCGGCGGCCTCACGACGCGCCCGAAGTCTCCCGCTGCCGCCTTTACGGTTAGGAGTCATGGGAGGGGATGCCACCACGCCCGGGTCGAATCCACCACGCAGATGACCCAATCGCCTACGGTTTTTCAGCGGCGCCAGCGCGCGGAGTGCATCCAGGTAGCGGGGCGTTGGCTGCTTGGCCACGATCTGGCGCAACTCAAGAGGTGGGGAGTCGGGACGCGGACGTTCGGGCCAGAGCGCTTGTCTGGCGTAACCCGGGCTACTGACCAGCTCTATGAGGCACGGCGCCTCAGCCTGAGAGCAGCGGACAAGCACGCGACGGCACTCCTGCGGGAGAAGGCTCAGGCGCTCGCCTCGGCGAAGTGGGCGGCGCTGAAGTGGTTCCTACGGGCGGGCCTCGAGTTGAGGCTCGGGTGGTTCGTGCACGACCTAAATGGCCGGCGCATCTACGAGGGGCTTCTACGGGCGGGTGTTCCCGCGCCTCGAGGAATCCTCCCTTGCCGCGCTTGCGGGATCGTCTTTGAGGCGCCGCGCGGGACCCTGTGCGACGGGTGTCGCCACAACCCGCGCACAAACTCGCGGCTCGAGCGCTCCAAGACGGGCGCGTCGAAGTACGTACCCATCTTTGACAGCGACGGCGAGCGGATCGCGCGGTGGGAAGAGACCTACCGGTACAAGTGCCGCGACTGTGGGCGCATCGCTTGCGACGTCAAGCAAGATGGCAGGCGGCGGACGTCGTGTCGTTGGCCCGACCCCCTGAGTTCGGTCCGGTGCTTGTGAGAGTTCTACCCGCCCACGATCATGGGCGAGGGAGGAACGACTCACGTGAAGCGACGCAGGCATACTCCGGAGCAGGTGATCCGCAAGC
>JAABVA010000220.1_pt1 | contig 74985 bp, 76 predicted proteins | sample 5560331 | NCBI WGS metagenome assembly JAABVA01 (sample SAMN12812661, study PRJNA571458) | rock metagenome | isolation source: Antarctica rocks | place: Antarctica: Victoria Land, Mt New Zealand sud | collected 2016-01-07
AGGGAGTGCTTGGCACCTCAGGGCGGCTTCCGGGGCAAATTTTAGCCCTGGAGACCGCCAGGGGCCGCCGGGTTTGCCCAAACACATATAATATATATTCGTTCAAACGGAGGCGATGCCCGATAGCTCGAGGAATTTCCTCAAGGTTAGCTGCTGTAGCCGTAGACCGCGATCAACATCAAGGGTATCGACAGAAGGAAGTAAATCTGCAGCCGTGAGAAAGGCATGCCGGCCACGACCAGCGTCTGTGCTTGGATCCTAAAACCATCCGCAGACTGCGTTAACCTCGTGGCGGAAGTGTTCTGCGGAGGTTGGGCAGGTGCTTCTGAACAAGTTTCCCGCGGCGTGGTTGTTGGTAAGCTAGCGTGATGGTTCGACTGTGGAACGAACATCAGAGACAGCCTCTCTCTCCCACTTCTTCGATGTAAAAGGTTTGGAACTTATTATGGGCCACCTTTAGGGAGAGCTCGGGTCGCTGGAGATTAGTAAAGGTTGGTTGGTAGACGCGGCGGAGATATTTACCACGCCATAACTCGGCCATCCTTCCAATTCACAACATATATACATATGTTTAAAGTAAAAATATTTAGAATCCAATACCTTATGGATTCTATGTACACCCATGCAACCTTTGCCCTACCTGAGCCAATGCACCTCGGCATGACCCAGCTTAAGCGAGCCGAGCGAGGAATCTCCCCAGACGTCTCTTTTTGAATCTTCCTCTGCACCGCTCAGAAGCATGTCAACGGCTCTAAAGATCTTAGTTCCTGTAAAACGGGTGATTGACTATGCGGTGCGTTGTCTTTTCAGTCCATCCCATTCTTGTTTAACCCTCCCCCCAGCAGCGCCCCACTCCTCACAGGCCCGCCCCCCACTAACAACCTTCCTCATAGATCAAACCCCGCGTCAACAAATCCCACACCGGCATCGAAACCGTCGGCGTCAAACATTCCCTCAACCCCTTTGACGAAATCTCCCTTGAAGCCGCCGTCCGCCTCCGCGAAGCCAAATCCGGCCCGAAAGTCACCGACATCCTCGCCATTAGCGCCGGCCCTGCAAAATGCGTCGATGTATTGCGGACAGCCATGGCGATGGGCGCGGACCGCAGCATCCATGTTGAGGTCGAATCCAAGGATGGGGAAGGGGATTTAGAGCCCCTGGGCGTTGCGAAATTGCTTCAGAAAGTTGTGGAGAAGGAAGGCTCGAATTTCGTGATCTTGGGCAAACAGTCCATTGACGACGATTCGAACCAAACGGGACAGATGCTCGCGGGATTATTGAACTGGTCGCAAGCTACCCAAGCGTCTAAGATTGAGTTTGAGGAGGGGAGCGATAATGTAAAGGTTATAAGGGAGGTGGATGGGGGCGTGGAGACGCTGAGGGGAAAGTTGCCGATGGTGGTGACGACGGATTTGAGGCTGAATGAGCCGAGGTATGCGAGTTTGCCGAATATTATGAAGGCAAAGAAGAAGGAGATGAAGAAGGGGAAGTTAGAGGACTGGGGTGTGGAAGGAAGGAGGAGGTTGAAGATATTAAAAGTGGAGGGTAAGTGGCTATTTCATGTTTATTGGGCTTGGGGTGTGAAAGCGTTTATAATTGGAGATCGGCGTACATTCGTCAACAGAACTGGGCTGACTCGACATTATAGAACCACCACCACGAATAGGAGGAGGAAAGGTAGAGAACGTGGATGGTATGATTGCTAAGCTCAAAGAGCTGGGGGCTATATAGTTTCTGAAACTAGAGTGGCCCGTAGCTCATGTACATATGTATATCCTTTCGTACACCTAGACTTTTCCAACCATATGTACCCTGAGCTGCCTTGCCAACTCAGCGATTATACCACCGAGCCTTGGGCGTTCAGTAAGTCGAAGAATGTACAATAAGCTTAGTTAGTCCCGCTAGAATCACTCGGAGCCGTCTGCCAGGAGCGCGCCATGTAGCCTAAACCTGCACCCTTCATGTTCTCGATTATACCCTGTTTGGCATCCTCAGTCTCTGCGGCCATCACTTTCTGCTGGTCGATCAAGGGCATGATTGCTGATACGGCACTAACGAGAGTTTCGATGCAAGCTTTGGGTTTAGGATCGATCTCGCGATACAAATTTTGGGCCTGCTTAAGGAGAGACTCGCACTGTGCATGTAGAGTGACCACAGCTTGAGCGTAAGTATCGTGGCTCTTGTCGACGACACTGTACAAGTCTCCAGCTAGGGCGCAAAGGCTGCCAGTGATGCGTTCGTAGCTGACATCGGAAGCATCTGAATGCGAACGCTGATGGTGGGTACTGGGCTTGTGAACAAAGTTTGGCGACATGGGGACTTGTTCGTGCTGGATATCATTGGGAGGCAGGTAGTGCTCCTTTGAATGCTGTCCGTTGTATTGAGCAGCCTGTACTGCGGCCATATCATGGAGGCTTCCAACCGGGTTCAACATCCGAGTCTGCATGATGGAGGGCATATTCGGACCCACACCAAGATTACCATGCTGGTCACGCCAGTTCTCGTAGACCGGACGTGCAGTCATTGCGTTTCTTCCTGCAACAGCGGGGCCTGGACATTGCCAGTCAGTATCAATGTCAGAGACAGAGTAAGGAATTGACTGACGTCCAGGCTCAACTTGCACTGGTGGATCGGCTATCTGCCCGGTGAAGTAATGAGCGTACAAACAGTCCTCATCGCAGTGCTTGCATTTTCCGTGCGCTTTCCAGAAGTAGCAAGTGAGATGCTTGACAGAAGGTGCAGCCTCAGGAGAGACCCTAGGACTTGGGAGTGCATTTACAGATGGAGTGGGTGAGCCAACGACTCGCCAGGACTGAGCTTTGGATGGAGTCTGCGGCATGGCGGGAGTTGGAGCGTAGCGAGGAGCATGTGATGGTGATAAGTTCATTGAATCGTTCGGCTTGTTCCAGATTGAAGGACGCTGCTGAGTTGCAGTATTTGAAGTAGGCCACTGTCCGCGAGCTTGAGGTGGTGTATAAGACTCCATGATTGCTTGTAAAAGTGCAAACTCTGATACCACTGTTGTTAACACAATTGTATATAGTGCCGGGGTAATATTACGAGCTTGCGGAAAGACGACAGCAAGGTGTTGATTATGGCCGAGGTAGTGACTTACATCACAGTAGCTGAACCGGCGCCTTGATATTGATGGTGTTTGTGAAGAAAGTCGAGGCAATTAGGATTGTAAACGTGGCGAGGTTTCAGACGATGAACGCAGATGCGTCATTGGCATTCAAGTGAATGATTGAGAGTGGCATCAAAAGTAACTCAACGTTACGCCGCCTCAACAACACATACTTTGATGAGAGAGAATCTCGGAAAAGTTCGACAGAAGCTGGCCCCGCAATGGAGTCGAATAACCAGAAGAACACCACAGCACATACGACAAGCTCCCTCCTTGGTTACGTCTAGCATTGCCTTACATTTTTACCCTACTAGGCCATACTGGTGACTCGAAGCTCTCCGACGCATTCGAATCGATACATGGCCTAAGTTTTACCCCAGAATGCGCCTTTGTTTGACTACGGCCGCGAGGTATTTGCAAAGTCTTTGCGGTTATTTCAGGGTGATATCAAAAGCCTGAAGCCAGGGATTGTCGAAATAAGCGGGAGGACTTCCAGGTTGGGATCTAGGCAGTAAGGTCAGGCTCCTATATTGGAAATGAACAGTTAATCAATTCGAGCGGGCCTTCGACTGCAGGAAGTTGAAGAAATCAGCAAAGTATGTGGAAGATGGAGAATGATTTTACGAGGCCGTGATGTTATATGAGAATGCATTCGGCATTTGAATCAAGCTCTTGATATGCACACGCTATTGTAGTAGGTACTGCCATGTGGAATGACGAGAAGCACTCACTCAGCCAGAAACCTTAGAAGCATGACCTTGTACAAGTCCCAGTGTCTTCGCTTCGATACTGACAGCCTCCGGTATCTCGTCGTTGATAGCGTTACCTTTTGGCGACCATCCTAGTAGTTTTCGAGCCCGTAGAGCTCTACCTCTTGAGTTGGATCCCCATAGCAGGGCACCATACGATCTGAGCTGGTTTGCATCATCGCCAGACATAGCAACCACATCATCTGCAGGAATAAAGCCCTGTTCATGAGAAGCTGTGGCTATCGCCTTGGCTACATCTCCCCAAGCATGCTCCCCGTTCTCAGTGAAGTAGTACCCGTCTTTGCCCCAAGTTGCTTTTCCACCACCATCAACTGCAGCCTCAATAAGCTTGAGATAGCAATCGCTTAAATCGTTTACATGCACATTATTCCAGTACGATTTCCCTTCCCCAACCTGGATGCCTACCTTTGTCTCCAGTGTACACTTCACTAAGTCAGGGATTTGAATACTCCTCTGATTTCCTGGACCACGTCCTGTCCCATATATACATGGCGGGCAGACAATTGCAGTCTTAACTTTTGATGGGTCCTTTGTTCCTACATCAAGAATGATCTTATCGACATTGTGGTGAGGAGCGTGGTCTGGTAGGGCAGTGATCTCTCCAACCCCTTCCCAGTCGTCGTAGATCTTAGAAGAAGCTTCGCCAAATATGTTACGCTCCAAATCAGCAAAAGCTAATATACCAGTACCAGATGTATGGATCAAGTAGCCTGGCTTGTCTTGCGAATTAGCAGTGAGCCCTGTGCCTAGTGTCCTTGCGGCTCCTTCATGATCGGCGTTGGCACAATCTGAAAAGCGTCAAATTCTCCTGTTGCTGGATTCCTCGGGAATGGCTATAGAGCCTTACGCAGAATAATGTCTGCCTTCTGAGCCTCTTCATCCAACAGTTCTGCACTGTCTAAATCGCCATAGACAAGTCTTACGCGCAAGTATTGACTGGCTATCTGGGCACCTTTGTCGCTGTTGCGCACGAGACAAGTAATGTCATAATCGGGATGCGCTTACACAAGGCGATAGAGAGCATCTCCACCAATATACCCAGTGGCTCCGGTTCTGACGATGACTCTTAGCTGGCTTCTTTATTATATCAGTTGTAGCGCTTACACAAAGACCTTTGGAGTCATGATGAGTGGCCTTTCTGTGGGAGGGAATCCCCAGAAATTGGATAAGCTGGGTTACCACATGGTCGTCAAAAGGGAGTTCTCTGAGGTAGTTGTTGAAGTATGAAGGCACCGAAGTAGGTAGACAAGGTAAGGTAGAGTAGGTAGGTACCGTACTTTAGCTTAGCCTTACTGTAGCGTCACGGATGACGCATAAAACACTAGTGCTGTGATTGGGTAGAGAATGAGACAACGAGCATCAAATGAAATATTGACGCTAAAACGAGCCAGCCTCACGATACCTTCCATTGTTGTTCGCTGCGTGAATACAGTATGTAGGTATCTACCTTAGTAGCAAAAGATAATGGACAACACTTAGTATACTCCCCGTACACCCGGCACCTTGTACAATTTCTCGGAAACCTAAGCAATCAGACCAGCATATCCTCACCTTTGTTTCAAGCTCGATATCCTTACGCCCAGCTACAACGCCCGACTCTAAACGATAACACCAGATATAGATGCGCAGTGGGATCATATATAAAGCGGCTAGCTGAAGAGCCCGCGTGGGCCTGAGCTAATGGCTCCAGGTGGTGGAGGGAAGCGAAAGCGAGGGGATCGGAATTTCTCCAATGATGATAGGCAGAATGCGTCCAGACCTTCACCCCACCGCCCTGAGAGCTTGAATCTTGCCCAGCAAAGTCCGTCGCCGCAGCAAAACAGCTTCAATAGGGAACAATATGATCTGCGCGGCGGGGCGCGACGACGAGGAAGTCGAGGCGGGCGTGGAGGCGGGCCTCAACGCAGTCCTATGAACAGCTCGAACGCCAACCCGGTTCAATCCAGACCTACAAACCCTCCGCTCAAGCACATGTCTTCTCCCCCTGCGCCAGCGGCGACTCAAGTCGAACCTGCTCCGGAACCTGCACCTCAGCCATCTCCTGCTGGAAACACCGTACCCACTTCCGCTACCAACGCCCCATCGATTTCTAGCTCATCACAAAACCAGCTATCACTACCGCAATATCATTATGATTACGTTATTGACGAGCGGTTGTACACTTGGGCTGACGAGGGGCGAAAAGCTGTTGTGGACTGTGGTGTACAGGCTTGCACTGACAAGGACCCCTTGGTTCTTGGGCTTCTTTTTCAAGAGGTGGTAAGGTCAGGTATCGATAAGCGGTTGGAACCTACAGATGCTGGCTCCCTCATCAGAGAGATCCTTGAGCGAGATGCTTCGAGTCGTGGCTCTCCTAATGCTATAGTCGACCACTCCTCCTTTGATGCGAACTCACTATTTCTGGATTGTATTTCGATTATAACGGAGTTGGCTGGATCGAATGCGGTATTGCAATCCTTGGTCTTAGCAACAGGCGCGTCTCCGCACCTTATGCGGTGCGAGTTGGATAGTACTCTATTGGAAAGCCTTGGAATGATCCGTAATACGTTCGTGAGAGTGGGGATTCGCCAGCAAACAAATCTGCTGTATCGCCAATCGAATTACAATCTCCTACGGGAAGAGACGGAAGGATATTCGAAACTCGTCACAGAACTCTTCACGACTAGCAGTAGCGAACCATTAACCAGTGAAGTCGTCGAGGAAACGTTTGAACGGGTCAAGGGCATGATCGGCGCCTATGACTTGGACGTGGGAAGAGTTCTTGACGTTACACTCGATGTATTTGCGGCTGTGTTAGTCAAGCAATATCGGTTCTTTGTCAAATACCTCCGGGCAAGCTCCTGGTGGCCGCAAGACAGGACCTTCAAGGGAGCTATGAACGGTCTAGCGCCAACTGCTTTACCAAAATGGGCCTTGCCAGGTTCCTCAGGTCGACCCATCAGTGACGAAGGACGGGAAGAACTTGCCAGAAGGAGGGACGAACGGGACAAGCTTTTCTGGAAGAGAACAAAGGAAATCGGTATGGCAGCGTTTTTTGAAATTGGTGGTCGAAGGGCCGAAGCTGAAGTGGCTGTGACCGCCAATAAGAATGCCTCCGATTTGCCCCAATCTGACGAAGACCAGAAATGGATCGAAGCTACCGGTACACTACCGCCTCCCGGCAATAAAGTTGCTGCGCAGGTACTTGGTTTCAAATTGCGGTTCTACAGCTCTTCTGCGCGGGATCCTACTGATGTCCTTCCTGTCAACCTGATATATCTGGCGGCCCTGCTTATCAAAGTTGGTTTCATCTCACTGCGAGACCTGTATCCTCATCTCTGGCCTGCCGACGAAGCCATGGAAGCCGTTAGGATGGAGAAGATGAAGGAGAAAGCCGAAAGAGAGAAGCTTAACCGGCCAGGGGGTGGCACTATGAATGCTTTGATGACTGCGCCAGCTTTGGTAGACGACACTCCGCCAGGTAAGTTGCGAGAAATCGAGAGGTCAAGAGAAGCAGAAAAGGTACGAGCGCTTGAAGCCGCTCGTAACAACTTTCTGAAGGTAGATACCGCCAAAGAATCGACCCCCGCCCCAGTGCTGCCGGAAGAAAAAGAAGAGCTTCCAGAACCAGCAGACCAAAAGGTTCAATTATTGAAGAGCCTTCTCTGCATTGGTGCCATCCCAGAGTCACTTTACATGCTTGGTCGCTTTCCATGGCTCCCAGACGCCTTTCCAGATCTTCCGGAACACATCCATCGCATTTTACACCACTGCATCAGCAAAGTATACGAGCCATTACGTCCGCTCACTGAACGTGCCGACCTGCGAGAACAACAGAAGATTCCGGATCCCGACCAATCAGGTGCAGCCAAAAGTCAAATTAAGTTCGCTGATACACCACCACGCAAAATCATGCGATGGGCACAATTAGACAAGGACGACACGAACGAGAGTATCGACTATCGGTTCTACTGGGATGACTGGGCCGATAATGTCCCCGTGTGTCAATCTGTCGATGATGTCTTCCTATTGTGCTCCACTTTACTCAATTATACTGGGGTCAAAATTGGGCAGGATACCGCGCTGCTACTCAAGTTGTCCCGGATAGGAAGTCACTCTTTGGCTACGAACCCTTCCGAAACGAACATGTCTCGGTGGATCGATCTATCGAAACGATTAATTGTTCCCGCTCTCAGTCTGACGAAGTGCAATCCTGGCGTCGTGAATGAAGTATTCGAGCTCATCAAGAACTTCTCCACGACTACTCGATACTCTATCTATGCCGAATGGTACTTGGGGCAAATTTCTCGCCTACCAGACATGAAGGTGGCATTTGATCTAGCAAGAGCTGAGACCAGGGACGTTCTCAAACGTATCAGCAAGACTAGCGTCAAGCCAATGGCGCGAGCTCTGGCAAAGGTAGCCTACGCATCTCCAGGAATCGTCTTCCAGGTAGCTCTTGCGCAAATTGAGTCGTACGACAATCTAGTAGAAACAGTCGTCGAATGTGCACGATATTTTACATACCTTGGTTACGATGTGCTGACTTGGTCTTTGATGAGCTCTCTTGGTGGGCGAGGAAGAACTAGAGTTCAGGCAGACGGGATGCTAACAAGTAGGTGGTTAGCTACGCTGTCCTTGTTTGCTGGAAGAGTCTTCAAGCGATATTCAGTCATGAATCCCGCACCAATCCTTCAATACGTCGCAGAACAGCTTCGTATCGGCAATTCAACAGAACTCATTATTTTGGGAGAGATTACCAATTCCATGGCCGGGATTGTATCAGAGACACTTTTCAACGACGCCCAGGTCCTGTCAATGGCTGGTGGTGACCTCTTGCAGTCCCAGACGATGTTGCAACTGCTTGATAGGCGGCATGAATCAAAAATCACTGCTAGGCGGCTTGTCAAATCTCTTACAGAGCCGAAACTAGCTGGTCAGATCCTGATATCCATTGCTCATGAACGACAAACATGTATCTTCAAGATCCCAGAGGAGGACGCTCATGTTAAATTACTGGGCAACCTGTTCGATGAGCTCCACCGTATCCTGACACAGTACCTAGACCTCCTGCGAAGTAATTTGTCGATCAGAGATTTCAATTCTCTGGTGCCAGGCGTTTCGCAACTAATCAATGACTTTGGCGTTGAACCCAGTGTCGCTTTCTGGATCAGTCGCCCTAGTATTTCTGCGGCAATGGTAGAGTACGACGCAAGCAATTCGAAGCAGAATCTTGACCAGAGGAAGTCTCCAGCGAGGGAAGTAACCGATGACCTCGTGCCAAAACTAGAAAATTGTGTTTCGGATGTTGATGCAAATTTGGGAGAAGCCACAGGAATGCTCGAGGAGGCTCAAGGCAGCGCATCAATGCCGCTGGTAAATGGGGTTTCATGTAGCGACGGTGTTGATGTAGAGATGAAAGATGTAGCAACGGCTACAGATACTGCACCTCCACCAATTACCACTCAAAGTGATGTCACGAACGAGCCATGGCATCCTGTCCTCCGGAACATTATGGACGAAATCCGCCCTGCACTTCCGGACAAGACTTGGGAAATCTTGAGTCGGCCCTTTTATGTCACATTCTGGCAACTCTCACTCCGTGACATGCTTGTTCCAACCCAAAGCTACGAGGACGAGATTAACCGGCAAAAGAAAAAAATCCTGACGATCAACAGTGATCGATCAGACATCAGTATTCTAGGCACGCAGAAGAAGGACCGAGAGAAGAAGGCTATCAACGATCTACAGGATCGCTTGCGTGCAGAACTCAAAGATCATGTCCAAGTCCATCAACAGAACAGATCACGCCTTGGAAAGGAAAAAGAGCACTGGTTCTCGGGGTCCTGGGGCAAGTGGGATGCATTGAATATAGCTCTAATCGAGCGTTGCTTCTTCCCTCGAATCCTCATTTCTCCGGTAGATGCAATGTACACGTTTAAGATGCTGAAGTTCTTGCATTCCTCAGGAGCCACCAACTTCCGAACCATGGGCGTCCTCGATCAGCTGTTCAAAGAGAAGAGATTGACGTCTATGCTATTTCTCTGCACAGCTAAGGAGGCAGAGAACTTTGGTCGCTTTCTGAATGAGGTTCTCAAAGACCTTGCTAAATGGCATTCTGACAGGACCGTCTATGAAAAGGAGGCTTTTGGTACAAAGAAGGATCTGCCTGGCTTTTGTAGAAAGATGACAAATGAAAAGTCAATTCTTCTTTTTTGGGACTACGAAGAATTTCGACGGGTAGTATACAAATGGCATCGGAATCTGAACACTGCTTTGAAGACCTGCATCAGCAGCAGCGAGTACATGCATATCCGCAATGCGATCAATATCCTCAAAGCAGTACATCAGCATTTCCCGGCTGTGAACTGGATGGGCCAAAGCCAGGTTACTAGTATCACCGAGCTTAGCAGGTCGGAATCAAGGGACGATTTGAAGATTGCAGCGACTTCCTTGTTGGGCAACCTCAAACGACGAGAAAAGGATTGGGTAATCCCGCAAGCTTTCCAATGCGTATGTATTTGAAACGAATGAGCAGTATAATTTCTGCTAACGTCTAGCAGAGCGAAGCTGTTCCGAATGGTACCACTGGCCGTACCGGTTCTGCCAAACCAGCAACTCCGCAACCTGAGAGTGATTCAACAAAGAACTTGAACCCTAAGGCCCCCGAATTTCAACCAAGCCCTCGACCAAGGTTAGTCAATTAGCCAGACTAGCTATGACGTGTCACTGATTCGGAGTCTTACAGTATCAACGGCCCTCTAAAGTCCGCAAAGACTACATCAGGAAGGCTCGAAGTTGAAGATGGCGAGATTGAAGATGCGAAGATGTCCGATACAGCAATAAAGGGGACAGTCCCGACTATTGCAGAACACCATGTCCAACCGATCTTGGTAGATGCTACCGAACAAGCTTCCACATCGATGCAACCTGCTGCTCCGCCAGACCCGATACCTAATATCCCGAGCCAAGAAACAACCCAATCTGAATCTCTTCAAATACCAATAACCACGCAAACAAAATCACAAGGACCAGACACAAAACCTGCTCTATCGGTCCCAATCAGCCACTCTCCCATCCCTCCTCGGCCAGAAGTAAGTAGAAGTGTATCTGATTCTGTTAATGGCCGCCTGCCGCATACCCTCCCTAGTCGCCCTGAAGCGCTCCCAGTCAGACCCACGGAGCATCGAATGCCCGAAAGGCCCAATGACCCGACTTTACGTGATCATGGACGAGATTCGCGATTCCCCGAACGCGGTCGTGTTGATAAACCTGGGGATATACTGCGCGATAAAGTGCCCGAGCGCCATGCTTCTGGGTCATATCCCCGAGGTTACGAGCGCTCTAATGAAAGACACAACATTGGGGATCGAGGTCGCGTTGACCCAGGGTGGAAAGGGGAGAAGGACCTATCAGGTCGACCTGGATTTGACAACGGGCATGGTCTATCGCACTCTCGAGATCCGCGACCGTTGTCGCAGGACAGACCCGAGCGACCTCACAGGGATAGACCATACCCCGAGGAACATAATAGTGCAAGGAATTCCGACACTCAGGGTCCATTTAGCAGAGAGACTGCAATGGCTCCACCGCGATCCACTATCCCTCAACATCCAGATCGAGTTGCTCTTATTCAGGGAAACCAGGATCTTGATCGAACGCCTTCTAGTAGTCGCCATTCCGACCGCCGCCTTGAGCGGCATGAGAATTATCCTGGTACTGAGCGGAGTTCTCGTGGGCCATCTCCATCGAGAGTTGATGATCGCCGTCAGACACGTCAAGACACCCACCGCGATGGGCGTCCACCCCCCGATGCCCGTCGTGGGGCCGTTGATTTGACCAATTCTCATCCCTTGCGATATGATGATTCACATCTCCCAACCGGTCCTCGGACCGATCGCCCAAGCGGAGTAGGCCAGAATGATAGATTCGGAGAATTAAATAAGATTGCATCTGCGGCCTTGCCAGCCCACGATCCAAATCATGGGCGGCTGAATCATGAATCAAGCCACAACAATCGACAGTCAGAGCAATACGGTCGGCTTAATCCAGGCCCTGATGTATCCTCTAGCTCCAGGATGTCAAATGGACATCATGCGCCCTCCATCCGGGGAGCTAGTCGAAATGTCAGCGCGCCGCAACCTCATGTTGCTTCTCACAACTCAATTTCAAGTACAGACGTCCAAGAAAAGCAGGCTCCCACAGGTCCTGCTTCAAACCGTGGCCCACCAAACCGTGGCCCCACGCGTAATTCGGCGCCTTTCCCGCGGTCCGACTATGTACAACCATCAGCGTCTCTGACACCAGTAACTGAAACACCTGATACCGCAGGCATCCATCCGGATCGCCTTAAAGCCATTCAAGGGCCTGGGAATGCTCTCAGTACTAACAGCTCCCACGATCAGAACACTGGTCGTGCACCAAGACCTAATCTTCCACCAGTCGCAGTCCCAGTACCGACTGGCCCTCGTGGATCAAACAGCCAACTCCCGAGTCCCATGGCCCCCTCGCCAGGAAGCCGTGGGCCTCCAACAGGGCCAGCGTTTGCGAACGAAAGGAACCGAGGAGACAAGCGCTTTGCCGGTCTTCAAAATATGCTCCAGCAAGCAGGCACGCCAAATGGCCCTGAGCGCTCAGGTCAAGGCGCGAGCATCCGTGGCAGAGGTGGTCGTGCCAACAATATTGGCCCGCCGGCTCCGCATTCTGGACCACCTACACCTTCTGGGGCTCGACCGGATCCATTTCCTCCCACCCGAGCAGATCTGTTCGCTGGGAGATCCAGTGGGCCACCTACTCCGCAACACGGCGAAGACGACGGGGGCTACGGCAGAGATGGTAGAAGGGAAGGGGCACACGATCATATGCGGGAAGGTGAGCGGCGATCCGAGAGGCACCGCGGCAATGGCTCGCATAGCAGAGACAAGCCACCAGAGCCTTCCATGCCGCCGCGAGAAGAGGAGCGGCCACCACGCAGAGAAAACTTGAGGGAACGGCCACGAGGCGGCGAACATCCGAATGAGAGGGACATGAGAAGACCAACACGAGACGATCCGGGTCGTGAGAGGCGTGCGGACTCTGATCGACGATCTATGAATGATTGGGCAGCAAACGAGAGGCATGGGGCGCAACTTGATAGACGGGACGAGAGGGAGAGAAGGGACGGTGGGAGCATTGGGAGGAAGAGAGGCCGGGGCGGAGAGGAGATGCCGGTCGATCGCTCTCACCCGGACACCAAGAGGCCCAGGAGGATGCAGTAAGGCGGATAGAAGGGGAAGATGGCATGTGGGAGAGGATATACTACTGTACCAGCAGGCATCAGATGGCGTACAACGGGTGCATTCCAGGAAGCTTTAGGATGAGCGTGTCGTGTTCGATATCCATTTCGTGCCCGCCGGCGCTTCGAATGTGTTTTAGTAGCATTGAGAGTTTTTCAGCCACGATTGTTGCTCAACGTGCACACAGCATTGATCTGGCTTTTCCACGTTCTACCGAATTCATTGAGATATAAGACAGCAGTTTTCTACGATCTCTGCTGGACTAGACTTGTGTAGAACCATCTTGTATACGCAAACACCGTTCTATACGACAGCCATATCTTATAGTTCGACTGCACTTTTAAATCAAGGTGCTGAAACACGCAACAGGCGGTAATTTACATGAGATTGGTATCATATTTCCTACCTAGTGACTAACTAAATTTCACTCGCGCTAATGAGAAATCTACATGCTAATTCAAGGTATCCTTTTCATCAAGTAGGTAGAGAAACACTCTCTTATAGACCAGTACCTCCAATATGTATAGCCAGCGGTCCATAAAAATAAAATAACCCTCTTATACGCAAATCACCCCTTATACGAAAGCCATATGTATCTTATATCTCAATGAATTCGGTACTAAAGTATCATCGGGGTACTACAATAAAATCTGGGGTTCTACATACCATCCATCATTCTTGGGTTTTTTAATTGGCCCCAGGTTCCTAATCCTAATCCTGAGCAAGATCTTTGAATCAAATCAGGGCCCGAGGCGTTGGAGGGAAGAGAATCAGGGGCCTCCGGCCAAAGCATTTCCCATGCCTTGAGCAAAAGCTGAATGGGGGACCTTCTCCCAGCTTGTACTGTACATACATGTGAACCCATCCAGAGTTTTTTGTTTTTAATGTTTTAGAAAAGAGTTCTGGAAAAGAGGCTTTGTTCGGGCTGTTTCAGGATCCTAGACCCGCTGGCTTAGAATAGTCATGGCATGCGCGACGGCGGGGTCTTAGGGCAGGGGGGGGGGGGGGTGTGGGTGCAAAGAATCAGTTTATTTCGGTGCCATGTCGATAAATATGTACTCGTACATGCGTCTGTACTCTGTAGATCTGATCATGACACTTGGACCAGTTAATTACCTTTACAAGGGGTGCGTCGATTCGACGAACCCCCCCCTTCATAAGGTATCACCCTTGCTCTCTTTCCCGTGCATGGACCAAAGACTCAGTTCTTGCCCTTCTGCACTAACCTGCGGCACCCAGGGGTGTTTCCACTTTGTTTCCCACTTTACGCGATCCATGTCCCGCACGCCCTGTCATGGATGTCATTGGGCGCAGCATCCGGGGTAATGGCAGACGGACGTTGACGGTGGCACGCGCTTGGGACGCATCTTCATGGGCTGGACCATTGGGTTGACTGCATCTTTGCTTCGGTTCTTCAGGGTATCGCGGTATACATTGTACATAGAACTAGTGGGCGACAGGGGGGAAGGATTGATTGAGGGGTGATTTGGTTTGAGTATTGTATGTACTAGCTAACCACCTAACTAACAGTAATCCGTACGGAGTAGTGAAATACTCATCTCTCCTGAACCGATATCAATAGAATTGGATTTCACTCATAATATATTCTATTCTAGCGAATATACGCCCTCGCCAACCCATCGTACCTGCTTCGTCTCTGGAAAGAATCAAAGTTTTGTCCATCGGCAATTGCTCCCCACCGCCGCAAGAACCCGATATGTACCAACAACCCACGGCCTAGGCACTTCAAGCTTCCCTGCTGCTTCGCCTAAAGCAGGACTCGAGAGGCGCAGAGACAGCCACGAAAATTCCGCAGCATCTCTTTCTTTGGAAACCAACCAACACACTGCTGCCCGAATATTGATTGGAAGCACTTAATTGTGCGACTCACCGTCAGGCTACCCCATCATGAAGCGAAAATTCTCTCTCTCGTCGTTACGACTGGTAAGTGGCTACCGTGTACCCCTCCAGAAAGCTTCGGACCAGTCCGCCGCATGTATATGAAACATGCAGTCATACAAAAGGCTGACATTCACCCAGAGGCTGTCGTCCACAACCGCAGAGGAAACACAGGAATTTGATGGATTAGAGTCACCACCGTACAGCCCAACCCCGTCCGAAATGGAACGTCCAACCTTTTCGCCAGAGATCGAAGCAGAGCTTCACCGCGCATGCGCCGTCATAGTCGGGGAAACCAATCCTTCGGCGGATGAGGACGAAGACTTACCGGCTCACCAGGAGACACTGAGAAAGTATGAGGAATACAAGGCGAAGAAAGCGGCCGAGCAGGCTCGTGCTGCTAGAAAGGAACATCACTCAACTGCTCGCCGCCGGGATGAGCCTCGCCAACCGACCCCCAAAATCGCTCCGTATGTTCCAACCCACGCAGCCAGGGATAACATGGCCAAGCTGCCGTCCTTTCCTTTCGAACCTCTCGAACCGACTCACACCAAACTGTCTGCGGGTGGTCGAAGCAAGGGCAAGGAAGCCGACGATCCTCTTGCTCATGTTCGTGCCTCTCTGGACACCCGACCGAAAACTTCGGCTGCTGCTTGTATAGACTACAACGGTCCGTCGGCTGACACGAGCGCTTCGACATCCCGCACCAACACGACGTATGATGACCGTGGTCGTCCAATTTCCACCGGATTAACCTCGATAGCGTTGACGCCTGGCGATGAAAAGAGAGCCTCGTACATGAATAAGCGCGTTTCGGAACAGGTCCTCCAAGACGGAACGTCCGCCTCGCTTGCAGACGCTACGGCCAAAGCGTGGATGGTGCACGAACTCGCTCGTCGCCGTGCCGAGTATGACAAGAGTGGCAACGCAGGGAGGCCGGGGAGTACGAGATCGGTGCAGACCAGGCAGTATGAGCCCTCTGAACGGCCGTTGAGCCGAGCCGGCAGCATAGCCGGCAGTGTGAGAGACGGGATTGTAGGATACATTCGACCAAAGGCTAGTATGGACAGTATGCGGTCTGGAAGGGAAGGCGGTTTATCGAGGACCCAGAGCCGCTCTAGCAGTGTCAAGAGTGGGAATGGGTCCAAGTTCTCATGGCGCCCCAAAGATTTGAGGAGAAAGGGAAGCTGGAGTTCTTTCCGGAGTGCGAAACCAGAACGGGAAGAAGCAACCGGTGCCGGCGACAAGGGACCGAACCTGAACCGTGCGTTACCTGCATTGCCTGGTTTAGATCAGTACAAGGAGAAGAAGCAGCCCACGCACGTTGCCTTGCTTATGCGGGGTGGTCGTAAAGCTGCTGAGAAGAAGCCGCATGTGGAAGCAACGATCATCGATGATGATGGGATAGAGCGGACGCTCAGCCAGTCCCATGAACGACAGCGACAAAAAGACATGAAGAGAGCAGTGCAAGAGAAGATGAAGAAGGGAGCCATTGTCGCTTCCGAGAGATCGACACATCTTGCCGTCTCGGGCCAACACCAGCAGTCGCTCAGTAGACCTAGTACGACCATGTCTGCTGCCACCAATCCATCCGTCACCAATCTGGAAACCCCAAGGGCAGCAGAGCAAAGCGAGAAGAAGCCAGGTCTAAGGCACAGACTGACTAAATTCTGGAGTATGGGCAGTGATAAGGGAATGGGGGGGCAGAGAAAGAATTTGGGAAACATAGTGGTTGCCAACTGATGGATTCTGGTTTCCCGATGGTTTGGTTCGTATGCATTATCGTTTTCGTTTGGGCGTTCAAGAAGCGGACACTCATTGGTCTGTTTCTGTTTCTGTTTCACCGACTATTTCCATTCTGCCACATACTATCTTTCTCTTCTCCTGTGCATCGCAGTGGGATAGGGCGTTTGCTCGACCTTGTTTGAGGGGCTCTCCGATGATTTCACGAGGATCTTTAATGCACTTAATGTCTATACCGCGAGAGTAGGGCGACTCTGGGCTGTTGCTATCCACCGCATCTTTCAAATCTTTGTCTATATATTAACCGGTATTTACGTTTGGGGGTTGGAAAGGGACTCCTTTTACTCATGTATTTAAATTTAAAATAATGTAGATGGTACATAGTTATGGTATATAAGGTACTTCACTCATCCCACCCCAGCATGCGGCACTTTCTGCAAGTCTGATGGATAGAGCAGCAAGAGAACTCTTCTCATGCCAATCCTTGGATACGGCTAGCCTTATCTCGGCTTTGCTTACTTCGCGGATCAGTCTCCGCTCCACATGTATTACTCTTTCACATAAACGCTTCCATCACTCTTCCACTTATCTCTACCACCGAACCCGATCATGGCTCCCATACCAGCCGTCTTCAGCGTGCCCATTGAGCCCAAAGGCAGCATCATTTGCACCCAGCACGCTCCTAGCACTTACCTCCTCACTTTCCAATCTCCACCAGATAACAGGCTTCTTCCGGCCTTTTGCAAGTCAATGCTCCTTGCCCTTGATATCCTGGATCATCGCTTTCCAAAAGGTGTGGTGGTGACTACGTCTGGGATCATGAAGTTTTACAGCAACGGGTTGGACTATGAATCTGCGATGAAGACGAAGGGTTTCTTTGCCGATAGTTTGTACCCGCTGTGGCGGAGGCTGTTGACGTAGGTTCTTCTCCTTGCATTGACGTCTCGACTTCCATCCGCACTTTTCTTTGTGGTGTTGACAAGCTCGCCGTGGAATAGCTACCCAATGCCCACCATTGCCCTCATGAATGGCCACGCCTTCGCCGCCGGCTTCATGACCGCAATGATGCACGATTACCGCATCATGAACCCCCACCGCGGCTTCCTCTGCCTCAACGAGCTCGATTTCGGCGCTCCTCTCAAACCCCCCATGGCCTCAATCTTCCGAACCAAGCTCCCCAGCCCAAATACCTACCGTACCATGGTCTTGGAGTCCAAGAGGTTCAACGCGTTAGAAGCGCTCAAGGAGGGCATTGTGGATGGTTTGGGGGGCGTGGACGAGGTGCTGGCTTTTGTGGGAGAAATGGGACTGGCGGAAAGGGGAAAGAGCGGGGTTTATGGGAGGTTGAAGGCGGAGATGTGGAGGGAAACGGTCGCTTTTCTTGATAATGCTGAGGGGAGCGATCGACGAGAGGAAAGAGAATTACAGGATCAGAACAGGAGACAAGAGGAAGAAAAAAGGAGGGTTGAAGCTTGGGAACGTGGCCGAGGGAGTGTGCTATCGAAGCTTTGATATCAACATGGAAGCACCAGGAAGAGGGAGTGGTAAGCGCTAGGAAACACTGCACTGGGGGATATCCGATGACGTTATGACGAAAAAGGCAGCTCATGCCGATACCGGACTACCAACGGTCTAAATTGGAACCAACGACTGGCGGCATACGATCAGCACGAGCCTAAAGTCGCTGGGCGATCTTTTGGTCATGATGAAGGTTTTTCATACTGATCGCATATCTACTGGAACATAACCATCCTATCCCTTCCTGAAGGCGTTCCTGTCTATTCCCTATGGCGGCCCCATCTTCCTACGCCAGCATCATCACTCCCACCGTGACCAATCTCCCGCCATCGCCCTTTCCTTCGACTCACCCTTCCTCTTCCCTCGGAGATCTCACGACAACTCTCTTTTCACCCTCCAGCCTCCTTTCCTCTCCTTACCTCGACCCCATATACCACCTTATCAACGCCGCATTCGCCGGCTCCCACACTGTCGGCTCGGTCGAACACCTTCCCGGGGATCTCATCCGCCTAGGCAACCCGCAGCAACTCGTTGAAGAGGTGGGAGAGGACGGATTTACTATTGTTGTATTTGCTTCCAATGCTTATACCAAGGGTGAGCCGGAGAAGAGGCCAATCGCGACAGCGAGTGCCAAACCCTGGAAAGAAGACGCAGGTGAATGTGCCGTAGGAAGCGAAACCAACCGACTTTTCAAACGCAAAACCCGATCCACCCCCTCGGTGAGCACCTCCAACCACTTACCCAACAACGTCCCGCAATGGGAAATCCTCATCATGGTCGTTGACCTCGCCTACCGGAACCGTGGTCTCGCCACCACCCTTATCGATACCGTCGTCCAAGAAATCAAACGCCGCGTCTTTCCTTGTCCTTCACCCGCCCCACCAGCCGGGGAAAAGCAAGAAGGAGGACAAGGACAGGACCGAAAAATCGTCCTGATGCTCACAACAATGAAAGAGAAAAGCGAGGGCTACTACCAGAAAAGGGGCTTTGTAACGACGCAGGAACGGAGGTTTGCCAAGGGCGAAGTCGGGTCGAGAGATGGGTTTGGTGTCGCTGAGATGGAGCGCGTCGGTTAGCAGATGGCGCGGTATAGGGTTTGGATATTGGTGTCTATATATATATTATATACACCCCGAACTTAGGATTGAAGATTGCCATTTTGGTTCGGGAACGGGAGCAGGGCCGCTTTAGAGGGAGCATCGAGGGAGCAGGGGGCGCAGCAAGGGAGCACTGAGGGAGCAAGAGGGGAGCACCGAGGGAGCAAGGGGGAGCACCGGGGGAGCAAGAGGGAGCACTAAAGGAGCAGAGGGGGCTATCGAGGGAACCTGTTCTGACTCCTTGTATGTCGGCTATGATTCCCTATCTGTGTAGACTGCTATTCAACGATGATAGGTCAACGATGTCCATATTGTCATCATCATCATCGACATCATCGCCTAGCTCAGGGAGATTAAACCTTTTATTACCGTAATCGAAGCTCTGGGTTTTCTCGGGGTCGCGAAACGTGTTTAGGCTCACGTCCCGCCTCTCTTTGTCTTTGATGGGGGTGGTGGATGGCGAGGAAAGAATCGCCGACCGTATGACAAGGCGTAAGTATGAGACAATCCTTGAGCCGTCGCCACCTTTCCAATCTAGCTTGCGGCTACGTGTGAGCTGATAAATTGATTTAGCAAACCACTACTCGATAGGAAGAAGTTGATTCAATTACTCACCTCGCTTGAGTTATCCAGACGCCAAAATTGAAACTCGTTGCCGTCTGTGCTTAGCCCATACACAAGCTTGTTCTGCTTGCCTTGACTCTCTCTTGTGCGATGCACAATACCTGTACGTAAATCAATAACAATACAGTGATATAAGTCGAAGAAAACACGATGAATTACTTGCCCATATATGCTACTAGTTTACCATTCGCCATAGAGAGCATGCCTTCTCTTTTCGCCTCGATAAGAATCAAATTCGTCCCCATAGGTTCGTCTTTGTCATACCAGAGCGAATAGTCTGCAATACCCTGCAGTACGCGCTTTTCCTTTCGATAAGTCACAAGGCGGTTGAGCTTGATTTCGAATCGCAAGAGAAGAGGAGCTGGATCGGAAGACGGAGTTGTAGGACGGGCAAGTAATTGCGTTGACGGCGCCGCGTTAGGTTGGTTATACTCCCGAAGAGCAAGTCGCTTCTCTTCGCCGATACAGATGATGAGAATGTCATGAATCTGTGACCGCGCGAGAGCTTCATTTGCCAACGACCCTTCTGTGACAAACAGATACTCATTCTTGATAGCGACTGCAGAAAATTAGTATCAACCAGATCAACCCAGGATATATAATACCTAGAAGGGCAGGTATTTCGCATAGTTCATTATCCGCTAGCGCCCACGCATCAAAGAGCTGGTTGTATCTCAAGTCAAATATCTGGATGGCATCTTTCAGATCAAGACTGCTGGCCGGAAGCTTGGGATTGATATCAGCCACCGATACAACGGATGATAATTAATAGTCAAAAGCCATCATAGCTCACAGAAGTCGGCAGCTGCTTCAATTCATCGAGCAGAGCCTCAAGATCCTGCCTGAGAGTGTCATCGAGCTGAGGTAGGATATGCTGTTCGAGCCACTCAATTGGGACAGCCTTCTTCGGCTTTGTTGTGCGCATGTTGAGAAGTGAGAGTGAGATTGGTGCTTGTCAACTTTGATTGGAGGCGGGGGTGTGGAGGCTGAAGGGAGCCGAAGGTGCGGACCTGCCAGCGCGATCTCGCTAACTTAATGCGGCGCTACTAGTCTCAAAATAACAATCGTCAACACTGTCTAAGTGAGCCTCCTGCTGCCTTAAGTCAGTCCTCAGCCCCTCACTAGATGCCTGCCCGTTTGGTTCTTTGCTCCCCTCGTTGTAGCAGAAGGAATTCAAAAGAGCGCACGTTGGGTATCGAAAACGATAAGAATACGTGATCGAACAGAGGCTATCATCGATTTGATTCTCTTAGCGTATTACCAACCTACTTTTACGGGGTTACGGGCAATGCCCAGCCTGATAGGGCTGGCTGGATGAGGGGTGGATCCTTCTAGCGGCTTCATTACTAAGCTAGATACTTTTTGTGCCAGACCCACTTTTGCATCTGACCTCTCCATTATTCGTCACGCCGTCTCACAAGAACCCCCCGAATATGAGCAAACGACGCATTACCGACGATGGAGTCGAATATATCGGTACACCGCTCGCTTCCATTACGGAAGCTCAGCTTGCCGCATTACAAGAAGCTCGATCTACATTACCTCTCGGCCTGGAAAGCTTATCGCCGCTCCTCGAGAGTATTTTAGCTGCCTGTGGAGAAGTAGTGCCTCCTCACAGAAGACCAATTGCAGTGAGCACTTAGCTTCAGCGCTGGGTGAGGTAATTACTGACGTTCTGCACAGACCCGCACTGCGACAGATCTGAGGGGGACTACAGAGGCCGCTACCATTCTTGGTGTCGATTATAAGCCTAACTCAATGGACTTTGTCCTCGAGCTCAAGGAGAACGAGCAGGAAGCACCAGAGATGAACCCACATTATGGTATGTACGAGTAAATCCCAAAGGACACTTGAGACCATAATAACGCATGGTAGCTGCCGTAATCGAGGACCTCAAAACAAATCAATACGTCTGCTCGCGCACTGATGAAGCAATAACGCGGACCATTCTGGATCTCGTCCTCGTTGATCGCCTGAATCGGCTCGAAGACATGGATGTATCCTGCCGACTACTCCTCTCCGCAGAAGTACCAGTGTCTGTGAAATATGTCGATGAGCGCGGCAAGCCTATACTTCTGAAGGGACGTGCAGACTGGGCTCTAGGTTATGGGACAGACAAGAGAAACACCGGGTCCTTGCTCATCATCGTGGAGGCAAAGCCAGCGGGAAACGCGTCGGTCGGAATGCCTCAGATGTTAGTATATATGGCCGCCATACAAGATGCAAGACAAGATCGGACAAACAAAACAGTATTCGGCATGCTGTCAGATGGCACAAATTATACGTTTGCCTGTCTTAACAATAACAAGAGGCTTCTCATCTCCCGCATTTTCCAATGGCTGTTCGATCGACAAATAATTTTACGGCACATCGATCGCATCCTTCTTGACGCCATACAATCTTCCCCTCATACCACCCCTGTAAAGCTCAACAATTCGAACATATGCGGATATACGCGGCATCTCCAAGGATCCTGGAAATTTGGCGAAGATTCGGATGTTGAGGGAGAGGAGGGCGGCGAGAACGATGAAGAAGGAGATCTGGTCGATGTCATCGACAGGAACGGTCACATCTTTCTCAGGAGCAAAAGAAGTGCTTGAGATTTTATTTCCTCAATAAATACTGCTACCCGTCATAATAGGTAGTACAAAAAAAGGACTTTAATGGGGTAAGACTCTTCCTGGTACTGTTGCACCTTATTACCCGTTCACAGTTGCACTCTCAGCCTCGAACCAGTTCTTTTCACATTTCAAAAAAACGTTCCAGCGTTATGCACGGCTTTAGATCGAGCCCGCGAGCTTCGCGAGACGAGATACCAGCATAGAATCAATTCTCCGCAGGAAAGAAGAGCGAGAGTGAGCGGTAAGGGAGTAGGGAAATGCTAAGGGGGTGCATGAGGGAGCATCAAGGGAGCGTAGGGAAGCCCTAACTCGCGACATCTATACCTAGCCGGAGTTCAGCGATTCCGGTTAACGATGTAAACATAGTTGAGTTGCTAAAAACTGCTAATTAATCGTTAAGCTTTATTACGGTAGCATAGCTTATACAGTCAATAAAAATTATAGTTAAATTTACTTTACAGAGTTGACTCGATATTGTTACGATAATTTCGAAACTGCATCAAAAAGAAAATGATGAAAAAACTGTAAAATATCTGCAGTTAAATTTCGATCATTCTTTCTGTATATTGTAACTCAATAGTCATATCATTGTTTAACTTTCTTATTATTCTAATGATATCTACTGTCACAATGTTGCTTATGTAACAGTATTTACTAACTGTGTTTATCATCATGTTGTCGCATGAGATTCTATGTGTGTATTCTCAATGATACAAGTAACAAATCATTCTCTTTCTTTCTAATGCTCTACAGTCACATTGAGATCATGATGCATCATCACATTTGTTCATTAATTAATATATTGTCAACAGTGAGTCGTTTGAAGGCAGACCTTGTCTATATCTAGTCTAAACCTAGGCTCTAGCTACAGCCTACATCTTTCATAGAAACATCTTGAGATACGGCTGTCTAATTTTAGTTGAAGATAGAAAACAGCTCACATATCTACTGCATCATTCGCTACCTACTCATCGTTCAAATCATTGAGTCATGCAGCGTATGTGTAAAAGCAATACTTTCAGAACGTTTATTCGATTGGGCACTCAGAGCATGATCATCGTCACGTTGACCTAAATCGCATTTTGACATCAAGCCCTCAGAGTCTATGCTGACGGACACAACAGCATCTTACACTTGAAATCTTCTTCGGTCTCGGACCTCCTTCTACAACTTCCATACAGACATGTACTACTTGAGACGGCAAAGGTTGGTCTGGCCGGAACTATGACGACAGAGCAGCATATCCCGAGACCACATGATCTTGCTGTATGTAACATCACACGCCCTTTTTAGGCGCCTCTACCAAACCAGAGCTTGCTCCTATCACGGGCCGGTGCACTGCTTCGCTTCAAATTTGTCTGTTGAAGGCTTGAAGCACATGAGAATATCTCGTGTTGATATGAATAACGCGAGCAGCTACAGCCGGGTACAAGGCAGCCAATTCAGGCTTGCTCCCTCGTGCTCCCTTCGTGCTCTCCCTGCTCCCTTCGTGCCTCCCCCTGCTCCCTTCGTGCTCCTTCGATGCTCCCTCTAAAGTGGCCCTGCTCCCTTCCAAGAACGAAAACGGCAATTGGCAATGCTCAGTTCGACGTGTATATAATCTATATATATACAGCCCATCCTATACAGCCCATACATAATCAACCGTTTCACGATAGAATTTTTGATCGGTCATATTGTCGCTGTGCTTGGTCTTCTCTCTCTCTCACGCGCGCTACTTTCGTGAATTGAAACACCTCTGTGTTACGAAGGTCAAACCTGGATGTGAATAGTCCGGGGCCCGGGACGACCATAGCGCGGGACGGGAACAGGAGAGCCAGCGATGGGTGGTAAGCATCAGAGCAAGGCGGGCAGAGTTATGTGCAAAAGTTTGGGGGGGCAGGGGGCCGGGGGGGCGGGGCCAACAAGGCAGATTGCATACCAGTCTTGGGGCGTGGAGAGGCTTGGCATTTGTAGTTAATGGTGGTGATGGACGTCGCACGGAAGGAAGGATGACACTTCAGTAGGTAGAGCCGGAGGTACCAGGTTTGAGGGAGAGGACAGACACGAACCGGACAGGCGAAGAATGCTTGCGTCGAGATAGCGTGACGCCACGAAATGTCGAGGAAATAACCAGTTCCCAGCCGAGTAGGCTTCCTAAGGAAGTGACAGACTTGCAGAGATGGACGGCGGCGAAGAAGCGATGCATATTAATTGCCATCTCCTACATAAACCGACAAAACAAACCTTGAGCCCCTCATCGTCGCCTCATCAGGCACGCCCTCGCCCACAGCCACAGCGCCCTTAATCGGTTCGCCCCGATTCAGCTGCTTGTTCAATCGCAGAAGTATCAGTCTCAGCACCGTAGCAACGAGTATAGCAAAGAAGGAGGTGACGCAGTTGACGCTTATGGCGACGATGAAGCGTGGACCGGCGCTTCCCTGGTGTATATAGGAGGCATAGATGGAGGAGCTGTTGGAGACTGCGTTGATTGCTGCGAGAGCTGCGGCGCGCTAGAGGTTGCGGTTAGTCAGGACCCGGGGTATTTGGAGGGGAATGGAGAGAGGGGGGCGAGTACCTTCGCAGGAGGCCGTGGTAATGTGTTTGATATCTAAGCTAGGGCGACGACGTATCCCGTATACACGCCTGCGGGCATGAGCATTATAGCGAAATATCTCGGTCCGGTCTTGGTCGTCATGGCGGCAATGATGAACGCGATGACGGCGAAGTATAAGGGGCCAGTGATGTGGAAATAATGTTTATCGGCCCGATCAGCGTGCTAGGAGTGGAGGAAGGTGGTGATGACGGTAAGTATATAAGGTGGGACCGTGAGAAGGAGGGAGATGACGTTGCTGTAGCCGAGGGGCTTGACGACGGTGGGGAAGAGGTTCGTTACTGTTCGCGAGGCTGCAAAGCAAAATAGCAGAACCATCTGTTTGTCGGTCAGCCAAAGCTATTGGGGAATAGTATAGTTGGAGCATACCAGTATCCCTATCTTAATATCCTGAAAACGCGAGCTTCATCCTATGCTAGAACATTTGCTCGCTCGAATCTACTCAATAATCCTCTCTAAGATCCTCATTCAACTGCCAAATAGCCAGTTGTCGCTCGTTCGCCGTAAGCCAGCTCGTCGTCCGAGGGAAATTAGGCCGAGCAAAGTAAGCGTAAAAGGCGAAAAAGATCGTAATGACATCTTCAATAATAACCAGCCAGCGCTACGCACGATGAACCTTTGCATCGTCAAGACTATTTATAATATCCGCAGATATTAAGTCGGAGAAAGCGTCTAAGAGAAGAGATTCTAAATATGGGTATGCTGTTCTAAAAACGAGTTCTTTTCGTATGTACTATAACCAGAGGAAGAAGAGGCAGCCGGGGAAGTATGTAGCCTTCATAAATTCAAGGAAGACTCTGATAGTATAGCTCTGCGCGTCTGCCATCGCTGATGATATGATATCCTATACAATTATAACCTATGGTAGGTATATCGCCGCATTGAGCGTGCCGTGTCGAGCGTAATAAGATCTCTCCCGGTCACAAAGCACAATCCCTAATTTCGTATGTCGAGAAAGTCTAGATTTGGTTCTAGATATACCGCATGATTCGCAACGAACATGCCTTTCTGCGCGCTGAGGACTGAGCGTGCCGTGTCTAGAGTAATACATTCTCTCTCGATCACAAAGCATCATCCGCAATTCCAAATGCCGAGTAAGTACAGCTTTGGTCCTAGATATACCGCATGATTCGCAATGATCAACGAAAGATATGCTCAATAATTCATCGCGCCAAGCTTTGAGTTCAAGCGGACGCATCTGATCGGAGTTTTTCTGCATGTAATCTTTGCAATTGCTGCACATTGCTCTGCCATCAGAAAGCCTACTATATTGAACTGTAGTGCGGTCCTCTTGGCAATGATAGCAGACCCGAGGCTTCGTTGATCGATCGACAAAACTGCTCGCTATTGGCAAGACTTTGTTCATACGAAGAATGTGAGCGAGTTGCGGTGATTGCGCGGCTTCCTCGGAGTCGACTGACGCCGAGGGGCTCTCGTATATCCATCCCTGAGGTTCTAGGCGAAGAATACGCTCAACGTTTGAGATAGTTCTGGGGGATTTGTTAACCGAGCAGGATTTCATAAGCAAGATGAAAACGGTTTCCAGAAATAAAAGATGCGCGGTCGCACTTGTGCTTCGCGAAGGCAATGTAGCAAGTGCATGATAAGTAGTCGTCCATCCATCCTGGGCTAGTATTCGATGGACCGCAAGGGTGGGTCTAGGAAAGAGACCTTTTTTGGCGTTCTCTATGGATATTTTGTGGCATTTGAAGCGAGTATGGAAACTTTTAGTACTGCCAACATACATTACGTACTTTGGTTCCGGGTGCTGACCTAGAAGCAGGTATATTCCTAAAACCGGCACACGACATGAACCAAGAATGGAACTTTTCTTCCATTGCGGAAGTCTGTTGGCGAGATCGGAAATAGTGACTGTATGCTGACAAATGATCTGTTTCGCCCCTGACACCATAGCATCCTTGACTATGTTCAGTAAGGGTTCTGGATTTGTTGCCGTCGTAAAGAATTCCCAAGCGGTTCGGCCCCACCCACTTCTATCTTCCCACTGTGTCGAGTTCGCATCGTTCAGAAGTCCACTAACTATTGGAGACAGAACTTCGAGTACCTTGCGTTCTAACATCATAAATCAACATCTAGCTTAGATATCTTGAGGGTCAACAGCTTACCAGACGTATTAGGATCATCATCATGGGACGCCCCCGCGCTGTCGCATGACAACGAGAGGGTAGGAGGCTGTATTGATTGTTCATCCTTCTCAGAGTCTTCCTCGCTGCCGAATGATGACGACGAGATAGAGTCTTTGTCATCCTCAAGGTACTCGTCGCTGTCGTATGACGACAAAAGGCCCGGAGATTGACTTGATATCTCATCCTTCGGCAGCGTAGTATAGGTGGTGTGGAAAGACATAGGAGCATCCGAATGATTCGAAGGACTGGCGGCTGCCTCAGGCACTAGAAGCTGTAGTTTCCTGACCGGTATCGTATCAGTCGAGCAATCAATAACACGGAATTGCATGGCTTACCGAACAACATTGCTCCTGAGTCGAACTTTGGTATTTTGGCCGGGGGATAGTGGCTCGTTGTCGGCGTCGTTCTCCGAATCAGATAAGAGGAGTGGATTTTCCAGGCATGAACCTATAACAGTTGTGCTCTCCAGTTTTGAGCGTTTGGCCTGATAAGCATCAGGATCCTCATCGCCGTCGAATGACGGCGATGAGCCATTGGTCTGCAGAACACTCTCAGCACAAGGATAAAAACCTATAATATCAAGCACTTATAGAATGGCTAACATTGATAGTTCCGTTGTAGTTGCTGGTTGTAGACTGCTCAAGAGTCCTTGAAGTAAAGTACTCGGATATGCTTCGCTGTCTGAGCTGCGGAAGGTTTGGATTGGGGTTTGCTGGTACGGAAGGTCTCTTCTTAGTTCGGTACATACTGAGTGTTCAACGATGAGGAATGACAAGAGACGTTGTTTGAGGTTGAAGTAGAGGGAAGAATCGGTTGAGAGGGGAAAGAAACAGCAAATTATTCTTCAAGTTCAGATGGAAGGTCCTCGACATCATCTCGTCATGGGATCTATGCTCCACGATTTATCACCACAAACGGAAGGACCAATCACCCTGATTGGACTGGTTCTCTCAACGAGAGAAACAGATGATATCATGATGGAATCCGCACGTTAGAATCATAAACTGCATGTACACTCGTGAATCGTGAGAGTAAGCTTTCTGATCAAGTAAGACACATGATATTACGAATACCTTCAATAGAATTGCTGAGTATGTTTCAATTATGAAGAGAAATAAGATACCGAAAGGTCATGATTGCGTCTGGCATACTCTTTGAAGCAATGTCTCTATGAAGCAAGGTACTGTAAGTGGACGCAAACTATGAAACCGTTGACCTTTATGCCTTACTTTTTGTGACATACCGATGGCCTGGCCGTGGACCTCTGTAGATACCTGATGCCTATTAGTATGGCTGGCAGAAGCTCATCCGCCTACTCTTTGAATATCAAGAAAGCAGTTGACATTATGAACAAGATATACGGTTGCAATTGAGTTAGTTGAACTACCCTAAGATGTTACACGCGTGTCTGCCTACTAGTGAACCAGATGGTTTGAGTTGATATTTCGAATCGATCTAGACAATCTGCAATGAATGAAAAAATCACCGCACCTTACCATGTGATGTCAACACAACATAGAGCTAAAAACTCACTGTCGTCGTAGTAAGTTAATTGTATTACATTAGATTCGATTCCTAACAGCGCTGGTAAAATGATGTTGTGATTTTCTTTCTTCTTTGACTGCCTCATCTTTGAGGTCTGCTCACTTCCTTCCAATATCAACAACCATCACCGCTGCCACCATCAGCCATTCCACTACTACTCCAATCACCTCAGATTTCTCAAGCATTCTCAATATCACTATCCCTACGATCAAGATTACCCTACTTATCATCATCATCTGAACCATCATTACCTTGACCATCACAATCACCACCCCAAGCAACATCATACCAAGCAGCACTACCCGAAGCATAGCCACTACCATCATAAGCTCGCAGTATGTTCCAACCCTGTAACTCGTGTTCTCTCTTCCTGAAATAGCCATTTCACGTTCATCTTCTTGCGTAAATACTTTCTGTACTATCACAGTTACTTATTAGTTTGATGTCATTCTAGCCATGATTCATACTAACGTGTTTATTACAGACAATGGGAAAAAAAGGAGGTCATGGTTTCAAAAATGACAACGAAGCTCTTGGCGGTCGTCTGGTAGGTGTGGACGGTCTTCGAGAAGCAATGGGAATCTTGGCCCCCAGCCACAGGCCGCTGTCATACGACAGCGGTACGTCGCTTCGGGGCGGCTGCCTCAAAGCCATTTTCATTGGACATGGCGTACTAGAAGACTTCAACCATCTAGAACAGAAAACAGGATTCCAAGCAGATCAGAACGAGTACATACAACATGGGGTCACTTACGATTCAAAGTGGGGAGCGGACCACAATACACTGGCGGGAGGCATCAAGCTCAAGTCTTCTCTCAGCGCTGCAGTGTGGCAATTTGTCGATGCACGCTCCACTAGACTCATGAGAGGATCTCATCATTCCATTAAGAAGCCATCTCTGGTGTATAAAGAAGCACACAATGGCGGAATGGATAGTGTGTATAACCTCAAATCTGCAGTTGGACAAGCATGTCATCCGGATTTCCTACAGTGTGATAGTTTTGAGAACCCTCTCGAAGGCATAGACCTGAACAAACCTCTACCATTCCTGAATGAGAATCAAATCCTGATATGTATGGACATTGAGCATAGAGAATTGGATCCTAAGGATCTAACTGAAGTGGGCTGGAGTTGGTTTTTCCTGAAAGACGTCAAAGATGTTCCTCCGGGACACGGAGGTATGTGGTTAAGATTACTTATCAACAAATTTTCATCAACTAATCTTGCTTTGATAGGTCGAAATTGGTTTCAATATGTAAGGGGCACACATCTTCGAATACAGGAGCATTTATCCTACAGAGTCAGTCTATTCATTGTCGGAGATCCTTTGAGCTGGGACTCTCAGTATGGTCCGCAGGTAATTCTCAAGTTGCAGGACGTTAAAGAGCATTGCGAACGGCTATTCCGTGAATTAGCACAAGGCCTACACGGCGCACCTCAGGTGCTCCCGCGGTCATACGACGGCGGGAGCCCTGAGGGTGCTGCTGTCTCAGACACGGTCAATCAGGCAGAGATAGTCGAAGAAGTCAAATCCGCTAAAGATATACTTACCGACGAGGATGACTACGAAACAATGCTGCGGTTCGTATGTCCCAATAATCTGAGAGGAGGCAAATGTAGAGTCAAGAACGATCCAAAGCACGCTGTGGAGGTACTACATATATGTCTTGATTTCGAGAGAGGAGTTCGTATCTCTTTCGTCATCTGTATGTGTCTTTACTTATCATATACAGATATGTCATCGCAACATCTTTCATGATAACGGACTGATACACATCATGCGCTCTTGCATATCGTTTCAGAAACAACAACCTTGTACAACAAAGAATTGCAACAAAGGTCATGATCTTCCTCAGGTCAGGGCGGAAGTGGAGGCATTGCTCGTTTTGCGCGGCGTTCAAAGAAGACGACTTTATTGTTAGATAGCATAATCTAGATTTACATTGCTTTGAATTCCTCATACTCGCTCTGAAAGCTGTATCGCAGTCTGAAACTCTTTGAAGTTTTCAGTGAAAGTAGTTCGTTCTTTCAAAGCTGTCTCATACAGCTTTTCATCAAGTCCTTCGGCGAGAGTCAGGCGGACACGATCGGTGTTGGTCGAACCGCGAGAGCCATACAGAGTAAAAGCTGGCATTTTCGAGCTGTACAGTAGTTTCGACGCGAATCCAAGGCTATTTGTGAGCCTCGACATTTGTGTAAGTACTCATTTCGAGAGAGATCGGGCCAGCCACTCGGTATATAAGCCGAAGACATCTCGCCGAGAGCAGGAGCTAGCGGTATCTACAGAGCCTGGATGCCTCCACTTCTATCGAGACAATTGGGACTCGGAACGCGGCCACACCTCGCCGTGTGCTGGATGAAGGATGAAGCCCTTCCAACCGCATGTATGGTTGGTGGGTTCGCTTTCGCTACCCAATCGAGCTAGCGCCGACGCCTGCTCCTCGCGCCTCAACTATCTATCAACATGCTTGACACGAAGCAAGTCCAACTCGCCTTCCTCATGGTCCCGGTGATGAACCATGCTGCATCATTTGATTCGTCTGCTCGGATTTCTTGCTTGCTGCGATTCTTCCCCTCGTCTGTGTTGGAATTTCAGGTGTGATTTGGTTGGTAATCTCCGCCCTATGTTCTAGGGCTGGGGGCCGCTAGTAGAGTTTTCACCGTCCACTCCTAGATAGACTCCAATCCAGCTTCAACCCCATCTACTAAATGCCCCATATGACCTCGTATTCCAACAGTCTGAAGGGCGTTGCGCGACGAGCGTGAATGTCCCACCCCCCGCCCCACGATGGCCGGAAGCGTTGTCGCCCGCAAACGGAACATTGAATGTAGAACCAAGGTGAAAACTGGTTGTGCAACCTGCAGGTCAGTCACAGCGGACAGATCCCATCACCGGTCTACACCCCAAGACTGTGAATTTAGACGGGAGGTCAGCTCTGCAGTGATAGTGCTCAATCAGCAATAGAATTAGGAAGGTCAAATGCGACGAGAATAAGCCGTTTTGCCAAAGATGTGTCAACACTGGTCGTACTTGCGACGGCTACGAGTCCCCCTTTAGATTTTTTACCAGCCAACCCATCAACAACGCTCATGCTGGCGGCATCAAGTCAGACGTTGGTTTACAACCCATCCGGCCCACCTTCATTGAGATCGCCCCTCTGAACATCGACCTTCTCAATCGTTACTTCTCAACCAAAACCATGTTCGACGTGAAGCTGGGCTGTGACGAAGAAGCCAGGCAAGTCCTCCAAGCCAGCTTGACTGATCCGCCTATACGACACGCAGTCTTGTCTCTCAGAGCTCTTCGGGAAGATCTCGAGACGTCCGGAGACGGTCCAACGTCTGTCGCGCAGCAGACCCCGAGCTATCACTATGGCCTCCAGCAATACAGTATGGCTTTGGGGGGTCTTGCGTCTAACTTGTCATCTCGGGGCTCCAACGGGTTGAAGTCGGCATTACTTTGCTGTCAGATCTTCATCAGCATTGAGCAAGTGCGGAAGAATTACGCTGCTATGGCCCAGCATATCATTCGAGGACTCAGGATCATGCACGAGTACCGGGCAAGGCCAGATTTTGTTGCCGCGAACAAATTGGTGCCAGCACACCATGACCAACTACCCTTCCTGGATGTTTTCATCATTAAGCTGTTTGCTGCACCATGTAAATTTGCGGATCCTCCAGCAACAGCCGACGTAAGCGGGACGACGTTCTCTGTGTGTTTGATTTCGCCTCATCAACAGCCTGTTGAATCTCGCGATCTTCGCACGATTGCACCCGACATGCGGACAGAGCTTACAAGGATCGCTGCGTCGACGCTTGAATTCCTCGGCAAAGTGTCGCAAGTCGAATCGGTAGGAATCGCTCTTCGACTACTATCCGAGAAAGCAGCTCTGCTGGACTCCTTAGAATCGTGGCTCATTGGTCTTGAACTCGTTCAGACGGAGATCGGACCTCCTGGCCCTGAGCCTATTTCAGTGTCTTTCTTGCGCTTCTTCCATCTAATACTGAAAATCGTTCTCTTGGGGGCACTAGACTCCTCACCAGATCTTTATGCCAAGCTGCGGACTGAGAACGACCGATTGCAGGGCGTAGCCAACAACGTGGGTGAAAGAGTCAGGGCTTATAGAACGTGCAGTGGGACTAGTAGTGGTCGAGGGGAGCGCTCCACAGTGCGCTGATATTTATGGCAAAGTGGCGTAATCTTTCCTAGCCACGCACCTGATTCTTGTCTTTTCACAATCAATGGAATCCACGAACTCCATTGCTAGCAAGTCGAGCGGGAGAAGGCCGGCGGTACTATCGAACGCGGCCTAGTGCAGTTCAAGGTAGAAAGAGAAGAAAAACGAGTCGGTCGGCGTGCGTGCGTAAGATTGCATGCGGCTTCCAATTGCAGTATACAGACCGAACAAACCAATTAGCGGCTGACTCTGTCTCTGAACCACCGACCATGGTTGTCTGCTCTGGAGGACTGGTCAACTTCATAAATGGATCCGCAACCCCGTCGCCCTTTTTTAACGAAGCCTCTTCGTCTCCCCACAAGCTCAAGCAGACGAGTACTCAACGGCAGAAGCCCAAACAGATGGTATTGAAGAGACCGCTGATGAAGAACAGCATGAAAGTGATGATGTGAGCGATGACCTGGGGGAACGAATGCAAATGCTGCGCAACGCCTGATTGATGGATGTGCTTTATTGTTCCAAGAGGCAGTTTTCTGCGGCATCGCTGAGATGGAAAGATTCGATACATGGCTTTTCAAATTAAAAGGTCTCGCAAGTCGAGAATGTGCTGGATCTACAGAGTCTTTCTTGAAGATGATCGCTCGCTTCACTGAATAGATATAAATTAGATGGTTGCAAGAATTTTACTCCAGACTCGTTCATGCCGGCGTGGATGAGGCAGATGCCTTTGAGCGCAGTAATATAGGTACGAGTACATGGAGGTGTTGATGTTTGTTTCGAGAACCACAACGGAACGAGCAAGTAAGAAATTACGAGAACCAGTCGTGTTTCAGTCGTAGTATTTGTCGAGCCATGAGTTTGTCGCACTAGATAGTTCCAACGACTGCGCGGTAAAAACGCTTTAGACATCGCTCAGACTGCAGCGTTTTTACATTCACGTTTTAAATTCATCATAATTCATTATCTTGACACCACTTAAAAAGCCGCACTCTTTGTTTATAAACAGTCATAGCGAATGCTTTGCATCTTTTTACCCCAAACGATCCGCCAAAGTGACGTGTTCCAGTAGATGGGGTTTTCCATCTCTGATACTGCCTACTAGCACTTTGGCGTGGTTTCATTGCCGGGGCAAAAAGTCCAAGCAGAGTCTCAGGCTCTCGCAGACCGGTAAGTATGTATGTCGCAGGTTGCTTACTGCCATGTATAGGTAGGTAGGTACAAGGGACATACATGCAGGCGGTACCAAAGGCAAGATGGATTCAGAAAGGAATGAGAAGAGAAATATTTCAATGTTTGCATAATCGGAACGAATGAACAAACACTATGATGATTTTTCGTGTGTTTATAAAAAAAAATAGTAGAAGATCCTGGGGTAGCGCTCATGCGGTTTTTGGTAAACGACTGTGTCTGCTGGGCAGACGAGTGAGTATAGGAGGGCGCGGTAGGATGAGGCAGCTTTCATTTAGATATCAGGCAGCGGATTCAGGCTCCATTGTGTTGTGCCCTCTCTCCTAGGGCGAGGAGTCAGCAACCCCGGTGCTTTCTCGACGCTCACTCCAAAGCGGCCCGTGCTCCCTTTCAAGATCGAAAAAGGGCGATTATTAATCCTGAGTTCGGGGTGTGTATATATTTATATATGTGTAATTGGCCTGCTTGGCATCAATTGGCAGACGGTGGCCCTCAATAGCTGCTCGACGGCTCCGAGACAAATCCCTCTATCTAGGCGACTGAGCTATGTGGAGAGAGAGTTGGAAAAAGCGCTTTCTGGCCGAAAAATCGATGATATGGAGGGCGAGAACAGATGGGTAGTCCTCCTATTTACGACCCCTGATCTCCGAGTGCACTATCTACCCAGCCAATAGCCGCCAGTCAGGCCGGAGAGAACAACTGGAAAAAACCCCGAACATTCATTCCAGGCGTTTGGTAGAAGAATAGTAAGAATCGTGAAAAAGAACGGCCAACGGAACTGGTCAGAACAGTGGCTTCTATGGATTGCAGATGGCCCCGAAACATTGATTCTCGTCCCAATACGAGAAAGTTGCCGTCGCTCCATGTACCCATGTTGCAGCATGCTCCAAGACTGGATGGAGGAAGGCAGCATTGAACATTCGCACGAAATATTGAGAATTGGAGGTGCTTAGTGAATGCATGCCGTAGGTGACTTCGAAGAGTTCAAAACAACTTTGTAGGGAAGAGGCGGTGGGAAGACTGTGTCCAGGTCGTGCTCACTTTTAATGTATACCCTCAGGCCTTGTCACAGATATACAAACCTCGTTTTTTTATTTATCGAAATACTTGGCAGAGGCCCAGCACACCTCCTACTGGGACAAGCTCAGAATCCCCAAATGATCAAGGAGATATAAGGAGCGTTCTACGCGCCTGCGGCCCGACATCGGTGTATCAAGTTAGGTTTGTAGAATGGTAGTTTTTTTTTATTAAGATTCATTTGCACCAACAGGGAAGACGATCTAGATCTTCCGCTATCTCGAAAATTCTATGAAGCCACTGGATGGATCTCCGGCAAAGAACATGTGACTCGGAACAAGCTGGTTATATCGAAAGTAAAATAATCCGCGGCATAAGTGGGTCTACGGAATAGATTAGAAGCAACCACATGTTCTACGCGCCGCTGTCAGTGAATGGTTCTTCATACTCATTTGTCCAGGATGGTGACATACCCTGGGTTACTCGGTGTTATTTTCCCCGAAGTACTGATGCAGGCTTTAGATCCACCATTCGGGCAAGCAGGGCATTCGGTCCATAGTTGACAGTGGACAATGGTCGAGGATGGAGCAGGCGCAGTTGAGGCAGAGGTTGAAGGCGAAGGCGTTGAGGAAGAGGTTGAAGGCGGAGGCGTTGAGGCAGAGGTTGAAGGCGGAGGCGTTGAGGCAGAGGTTGAAGGCGGAGGCGTTGAGGCAGAGGTTGAAGGCGGAGGCGTTGAGGCAGAGGTTGAAGGCGGAGGCGTTGAGGAAGAGGTTGAAGGCGAAGGCGCTACAGTTGTTGTCGCTGGTTCCGTGGAATTAGGAGCGCCGCCACCAATAGTAGGAGAGCCAGAGACCGGTGATTGGGACCCAGAGGCGGTGTTGGTGGGGTTTGTTGAAATAGGTGTCGTGTTGTCGGCGGTAGGAGAGACACCGCCAGTAGGGATCACTAGAGCTGAGCCTGGAACTCCTGCAGAAGTTGCCGTCTTCACTGAGGCTGAAGGTCGCGTGAAATTTCCACATGATCCCGCGCATGAGAGGCCATAGTCCCACCAGGCGGTAACGAATGGACCTTGGGGAACTGTGATTGATACGGCACCTGAGTCTGTGGAACGCATCGCGCACGCGGCAACAGTAGTGGAGGTAGTGGTTGTGGTAGAGCCTGTGGCACTACATCCACTGAACGTTAAGAAGCACGTCGTACTACAGGTTTGGCTGGATGTAGTGGTAGTGACTCCTGAAGCGGTACTGACTGTAGGGCATAGCACACTACAATCGCTGGCCGTTTGCAGGCTCGTGCACGATGAGAAGGTGGTCATCGTCACTGCTGTCAAGTCACAACCAGAGACTGTTTTCGTGGAGGTCGTACAGGAACTGGCAGCCTGCCCAGTGCGACCCGGTGCTAAGGTGGTGAAGCATCCTACGTAGAGGTCCTCTGTAATAGAGGATTTCGTGCAAGATTGTGAAGACGTCGAGGTAGTAGTCCTCTGGGTTGAATCGGATGGTTTGTTTGATTGATTCGAGTTAGTGTCGAGTGGTTTTTCCAGGTTCTTAATGTTTGTCAAGGCCGACTCAATCTCGTTGATATTTGGAAATCCTTGGTCTATTCCATTTGTGATTTCTGTCACGGCTTTGTTCAGATTATCCGTTGCGCAAGAAACAGCATTAAACAGGTCCTCGATTAAGTTTGTGCTGACAGTACACGGCTTTTGCGATCCTGGAGGTCCAGGTCCTATTGCAGCAAACAATTCCTGGGTCACCAGTCAGTTGAAGCTCAATGAGGTAAGGGCGGTCAACGATGCATACCTCAGCCAGTGGCTGCACCTTCTTGATTGCGTTGATAGCATCATCAGCCATATTTTTTCCAGGTTTGTCAATGAGTGACTGAATGAAGGGAACAACCACGACGAGTTGGGTCTGCAGGGCACTAGCACTGGAGCTAGCTTCTGTTCCGCTTGGATTTATGGTTCCGGTTATTGTTGCGGGGATTGGAGAAGTGACTTGCCCACCGGAGATGACAGCTACGAGATGAGTTGACGTGTCGGACGGTCCAGTTTTTACAATTGTGGATGTGAAAAGCGATGGACCGAAGTCAGCCGAACTTGAATTGTTGGCGGCCGTTGTGTGAGAGGGACCCGTTATAGGAACCGACCCACTTATTGGCCCAGTGGAAGTCCCTGCACCCGTAGAATCTGCTCCACTTGTGGAGGTACCACCTTCAGTGGAACCCGTTCCACCAGTTGGCCCTGTTAAAATCCCTCCACCCGTAGAAATCAACCCACCAGTGGAGATCATTTCCCCAGTGGAAATCGTCCCGCCAGTGGAAATGGTTCCGCCAGTAGAAATGACCGCTCCAGTAGGATTTACTCCACCTGTGGGAAATGAAGCCCCAGTCGTCGTGGCACCAGAACTTGAGATTGAACCAGATTGAAAAGTTGGTCCCGAGGGGCTTCCGGTTTTTGAGGTGGAATTGCCCAATAATGGCAAACTCGCGCGAGTGCCAGGTCCACTGCCGATAGTGCCAAGCCCAGAGCCTGTGGGATGTGTTACAAAGTTGGTACTGGAGGGTCCTGCTTGAGTTGTGGAATTGACAAAATTGTAAACCTCCCCAGGGACGTGTGTAGCCGTGGGCAGTGTCACAGGGCTGACTTTCATATCGGTGCCCACACTCAATGGTGAATAGCCGGGAGGGGGAGATGGAATACCTGCGGGTCCCCAGACAGATTTCGGACTGACGAGAATGGCATTGTAGCTGGAAGGGCAAGACGTGCAGGACCAGACGGGAACAGTAGTGGTGATTAGTGTTGAATTACTTGTTGCAGTGCACGTTGTTACGGTGTTGGCCGTCAGGTTGGGGAAAAAGAGAGTCTCCACGTCAAAGTTGCCTTGCTGGTACGAAATTGCGGTAGATTCCGCACCACTAAGCAAGGTAGTCCCCGAGTCACGACGTTTCAAAGGTGGCCGGCCTGCCTCCACCGGAAGTATTATGGGTGTTGCATCCATCGATATGTCTGGGAGGAAGTCTCGAGGTTTGTCCGTGTCCTGGGTACCCGTTAGCTCGATCCACAATTAAAAGGTGATGAATCTAATTATCTGGATAGCCATACCCTGTTCACGTCCCACTCAATGTTTTGGACGAATTCCCTGTCCACCTTCGAGAAAGTGATGATTTGCTGTATGTTCAGGTTACGCATGAGCATTGGCAATTCAGCGTAATAGAAAATTTCACCGTTGGTCGCCTGCCCACCATGGGCCGGATCCACATCTTGTGGATTCTGGGACGGAGGCGAGAAGATCGTTCGACAGTTGTTATTATTCATGTACACGTAAGTTCTGCCGTTGGTAGCACCGGCAGCTAGAGCCTTGGACATGCGGTTGATTGCCCTCCACCACCGACCGTCTTCTTCCAAATCATCGAAGCCCATGTACGTGAAATCCGAGTGTGGAAATACCGTGCTCGCCACCACTGCTTGACCCGCCAAATCTATTTCGATGAATTGATCGACATTGGCGGAATCGTCATCGGTGTTGGCCCCGCCTGTGTAAAAAACACTAGTGCGTCGTTGTTTTTCGATTCGCCTAACATAAAGATTGATGGCGTCTCTCAAATACCATATTTCGTCGCTGTCATAACCAGACTGGGTCCCATCTTTTGAAGACATATACTGCCAGCTGACCTCACCTCCTGTATAACACGAGACAACGATGTCAGAATATTGTTCACCCCCGAGATTATTGATGATTGGGAAGCTCAAGATACTTACCGAAATCACTCGGGCTTGTCGAGGTTCCATCCGTTCTGAGCTGGAGATGCCGAGTAGATTGATGAATATCTTTAAAATCACCGGGAAGGGTCGCTGCACCAGGGGAAGCTTTTGCGGCCGTGTACAGAGGGAGGGTGCACGCCGCAGCGCTGAAGAGAAGATTTTTCAAGGAGAAGAACATTTCATACTGCCTGAATAATGGAATAGCTATTTGCAAAAAGAAAGAATGGTGGTCGATGTTGCTCGCAGAGCTCGAAATATAGGAAAGAAGAAATGCTTAAGTAATGAAGAGAGTGTAGAGCTATGAAAGAAGAAGATAGCAGTCCTGAAATAAGTGAGAAGGAAATGCTTAGAGGGCTTAGACGTCGGTTGCCCCTGGAACGCCTAAGAATAACGGTTAAAACATGCGGAGTAGTGAAGAGAAATTGGATTGAGGCACAGAAAATGGTGTAGAACTAACGTCGGACATTGCGGCGTACCAACATGCTCAATGATTACTTCGCCTTCTCCTTCTCTCGGGTTAAATTTTAGTGTGTCAACCGTCAACCGAGCATACCTGAAGCGGCCTAATTTTAGGTCGAGTCCCAACAGAACTACATACTATCAATTTTATCATGCCTCATAAGAAGGGATTAACAAAGGGAACTGCTAAAATGGAAGCCTTGCGAGTCAGTAAGTCAGGTCATCAGCAAATTCCTTCGACAATTATTCTAGATCTGCAGCAACGGTCCTGAGCGAGATCTCGGGAAACTCTTTACTTTCTATAGGAAAATCTGTAGTTCTCATGCCGAACACAGTGCATGATATAGTCAAAGATGCAGAGAAGAAAGCTGAAGATAATAATCGAAAGCTTCTTGATCAACGCAATTTCGAAGACGTCTCGCGATCAGGTAGATCTTGCATTCGGACGACAGCGTTGTCTGTCTCAGCGTCTGTCTAATTCGCCCAGAAAACGGAGTCTCGAGGCCATCGTCATAGATCAAATCCATGTTGTTCTCATCGATCGTATCACTTCGACGTTGCTCATGATCGACGACATCGTTGACTTCAGAGCGTCGATGAGAGGTAGAGAAGTTGCGGAGGCAGTCTATATACAGTATTCTAGTGTCAGAAGAGAGAGAAGGAGAGTAAAGGATTTTGATGAACCTACAAACCAACTGAAACCTCTGAGCCATGTGATCTGAATAGCTTCAAAGCACGCAGCGACGGCGATAGCGATAATAGTAATTCTGATGGGGCTGAGGCGGTGGGTGGGTAGGGCCAAATTTGTATGTGAGAGGTGCAGGGTCCCCGCTTATGCTCGGTTGACACACTAAAAACTAAGCCGAAAGTAAAAGGCAGACGGATAGAAGTGGGTTCCTCGAGGGTTCCTAGCATGTTTCATCACGTCCTGTTCTTCCAACAGCTTCATCCCTTTATGCTTGCAGCCGCAACTAAAACCTGCAATCGGTTATGTCGCCCGCCGGGCAAGTGCCAGACCCGTTTCAAAATCCTGAGGCGGAGCGCTTTGAACCCGAGGCCCGAGGGAGAAGGCAGATTGTATGAGGGCTTGGAGTATCTAAGCCCCGCTTATGCAATTTCCAACCCGCTGCAGTAACCCTGTAGAACTAACATTGAGTGTAATTACTTCAATTTATAAACTTGAACACATATGGGGTTGCACGCCTTTGATATCCTGCAGTAGAGTGTAATTCAATGAGAGTGTACATAGAACTAGTTCACGTAGTAACTAAGGTAGAATACTATCTCGGTTCTATTCAGCAATGTTAAAGTAGAAAGGTTTAATGATGTTGGCGCAGTGATAATCACGTGCGTCGCTTGCTCTAAATCACTAAATGATTATAATATTTCATGTCATTAAACCTTCTGGTTTTGTTTTTAAAAGCTGCAAAAATGATTTAAACGAGATCAAAGCTGGGTTTAAACCGTTGATACGAGGTTAGGATTTAGGCGGGGTTAAGAGTATCAAGTGATAAGCATGATGACGATGATGAAGTAAAGATAAGTGATTAGATAAGTAGAGATGATTTGGTAGGTGTGTTGTTGGCTGTAGAAAGGTCGGATGGTGATGAACGAAGCTCGATAGTGATGTTGAATGAGCGATGAGAAAGTTGATTGCAGTTTACTAACCCAAGATGGTTAGCTCCCCGTTTACGGAATATGGTTTGTGCGCTCCGCAGTGTGCGCTGGGTTTGTGAGTCCTTCCGGCTTCATTACTCGTAGCACAAGCTGACCTTCATAATGCCACCGTCGCATGCTGAGCTCCTTTCGTTCTGCTCAAATGGCAACCTTAAGGAACTCCAAGGTTTCCTTGGAGAAACCATTTACTCGCTGCCTAGAGAGGAACAGATCCAATATTGTAATCACGCGGGCGAGCCATGCCGAGACGTCCCTTGCCCGTCCAAAGTTACCAACCTCGCAGACACCGCAACACAAGCTGAACAGATCACCATTTTCGTATACCTTTGGGATACCTTTCTGCAACATCGCGGGGTAAGGATCCCCTGGAAGTCGTTACATGCGGCCGCACGCATCGGCTCCATCCCACTGGCAGAAGCTTTTTGCGCAAGAGAGCCAGACTGTTTCAATACGATTGCACCGAAAAGCCCCCACGGCGGCCAGCCTGGCGTCTCGCAGATTGGAATTGCAATGCGCAATGACAATTTCGACTACGTCAACTACATGCTCGCTCATGGTGCGGACATCAACAGCGGATTCCCCGACCACAGCCCGGTCAGAGCTGCGGTCCTGGCCGCAGTCGAGGATGGTAAGGAAACACGCACATTCCGACCGGGACTTTGCCTGCTGCACGCCTAACGGAGGATCTCAGAAACGTCGTTGCGACGGATACGCTTTCTCATCGATCGAGGCGCTTGTGTTATTGGATCCGGTGCGCTTCGTGCGGCGGCTAGCGAAGACCGGCTTGATATCGTACGCTATCTCATCTCCAACGGGGTCAAAGCCGACGACTTGGAATCGAAATCGTTGAACCAGATGATGACTTCTCCGTTGATATCAGCGGCTACAGCCGGTCACGAGGAAATTGTTAAGTTCCTGCTAGACCACGGTGCCGACTCCAACTATCTGGATCGCTCGGGCACGTCTGCACTCACAGCTGCCGAGAAGAATAATCAGAGTCGAACCATAGAGACATTGCGTAATCACCAAGCTGCTTCAGGACGCCTTGGTTCAGCTGGATAGTCGCTCAAACCGATGATCTGCAGGGCTTTGACACAACGACTGCTTCTACAAGAGGTGCTAGGAAGCTCTGCTTCATTCCTGAAGCAGCTCCACGGCTATCCCAACGGCCTCGACTGCCACAGAATCTCCTCACCCTGAGGCAGTCCTACACCCTAAAGATTAGCCGGAGTAGTATAGTGGCCAGAAGTGGCGGGATCATTCGAAGGCAGGAGAGATACAGAATATGTCAGGCAGTCTGTATAATACAGTTTGAATGTAACCAGAATGCAATGACTGTCGTAGCACCTAAATGTACCTACATTTTGGGGACGGCTATCCAAAATTCAAGTACCTTTAATCACCCTCCTCGAAGGAAACTTTGCCTTTTTTCCGGTATGATGTATCTAGTCAGTAGGCGGGGGCGATGTGTAATAAAAAGTAGTTTCCATTCGATATTTCCAAAAAAGCTCCATCAGAGCAGCAAAAGTAACATGGACGGTTGACGAAGGGAATTATCCATCGTGTCGGCGTCCCCAAGGCCTAACCCAGGGGCTGGTCCCAGACCCTAACGAAAGCTCGAGATAATAGAAAATGCCTTCCGAGCTCCTCTACCCTCCGGGATACACAGTTTCCAGGCGAATCGCCATGCCTCCATCGCATCGCTCCACCCTCCCTCATTCCTTTCTACCTTGCATCTTCTGCCCAAACCATCCGACCGTCCTTCAAACGCGCCGCGCTTCGTTTCAAACCGCCCCTTCTCCACCTACGGCTACATTCAAGCTGAAGAATCCCTTGTCGACTCACAACATGGCTCTCGCTCATCGGACATCGTCTCGTAAGTCGACAATTTCCTTTTCACACGACCATCATTCGCCGAAAACGATCAACTCAAACGCCCAGACATTTTCACAACATAGAGCGTCCTGAGGGGCGTTTCTTCCGCACTAGGAATAAGAACTTGATGAATTTCGGGTCCCATCTCGTCAGAGAGAGAGAGAGAGAGAGAGAGAGAAGAATTAGAGGCGCCGACGAAGACGGCTCCAAGGTTTAGCGTCTGATTGTTTTGGGGAAAATTGTGCTATACTTGAAGAGATGGGCGTGTCTGAGCCGTATTGGCTCGTAGTGGACATTCTGGAGCTCAGTGGTGGTTGTTGTCGTTTGTTGTCCTTCAAGCACAGGTTGAGGAATTATTAGCACTGAAGTATTCGAACATGGCATGCTAGTCGGAAACCTTGCCGGAGTCATGAGCCCAGAGATTTCATCTCTTGATACCCGAGAATCAACGTCTACCGAACCTCGTTCGTCACCTTAAGATTAGCACCCTGTATGTCTGCCTATATCGTCCTCGCCCTGAATCGGCCCCTTTCTACCTCGCATCTCCCTTCTACATCGTTCGCGATTTACTCTTCAATAGAGATTTACTGATATTGCTCAAGAGAGAGAGGGGGGGAGAGAGAGCCTATCAGATAGTTAAGCTGTCCCTGTGCTTTCTTCTCAGCTCTACTAGTAGGCCTTACCCGAACTGTTTTCCCAAGTGTGTATACCTACGAGTTTACTAGGCGTGTCAGTAAACTGAAATCTGGCAATGTTAAGGTGTTCAACTTCAGAGCCTTGGTTAACTGGGGAAAGTGCCCGTTACCCTTCCCTCCTCGGGCTGGTCGCGAAGCCCTCGGCTTTAAAGGAAGGGGTGGTACTCCTTCGTCAACCAAGGCGGCGTCGCCTTACTTTGCGCGCTTATGTTGTCCTGCTCTTTCGTATTCCCTCGTCGTGCTCCCCTTCCGCTCCGTTTCGCGCTTTAGATGGTTGTTGGAAATGAGAGGACGCTTAGGTTGGATTTGATTGTGGTTTTAGATACAGACTAGTACGGTGTTTTTTTTTCTCAGTTGATGTTTTAGTTATCAGCCATGCTGTATAACAAAAGTTGTTTTTATCAAATGGTATTTATGGTTATAAGTTATCCAAAACAATTCCAAACACGAAACCTACAGACAGTAGTAGTTAATTTATTTTCAGGTGGCAATTTAACGCCCAAGTTTCCGTTGACGAATTAATGCATAAAAAATCTCTCCTTACGCCCATTGCGTTCACCTCTCTCTTCTCCAGCGCCGAGCGCCCCATTCCACCTGTCCCCTCCCTCAGACGAACCAAGAAAGAAATTAAAAGGAGAAAAGGAGCAGGCTTTTGTCTAGTTCCCATAGCCCTGATGCCATTCATCCTTTTGCCTTTTAGGTTCCTTTAAATCATAGAAGAGTTGGACGTCCAACCAGACCGGACATCCTGCCGGACAGCCCTACCAAATTGGCTCCAAGAGATCCCTAGAAATTAAAAACTTTGGAGTGGGCTTTTAGAGGTTTTTGGGGCCTCTGCCCGGTAGGATGTCCGATCCGGTTGGGACGTCCAAATCTTTGAAACGCGTTGCCGGACTGTTCAAACCTGCCTTTGAACATTCGCAGTTGCCATACCAAGGAACCAAACAACTTTTGTAAAGAAATTGCGCGTATCTGGAGGGACACTGGGTATGAACTTCCCCCGCCGATCCTCAACATCCATGTTCCAAAGTAATATTTCGCTCCCGAGGTCCATCGGGGCATCTCGTATCAGAGACAGTCCTATGAATTCCTGCTGCTACTATCCTAAGACGGGTTTGTCCCTGTTATCTACCGAAGTCTCCATCGCTGGTTTAAAAACTTGACGACTCCTCTGTTTGTGCACTCGTCCCTTTTTAGATATCAAATCATCGACCTGGTCAACCACGTTTGAAGGCCAAATAGGATGGTAGACGCGATTGAACAGCTATTGAACCGGCTGGACTCGGATGGGACTTGAGAACAAATAGAGAATAGGAACTGCATGTTAATTCTGAGCTTATGTCATTCCATCAACTCTCCTAATCTTAGGGAGCTTCTAAATCCCAAGGTATCACTGCTATCTTATGGGACTAAGACGAAGGCGAACATGCAGAGCTTCTGTCTTTGTAAGGTTCTTTGCCTCTTTCCCCTTTGACTTCCTTCCCCCTTGCCCCTCTCCCCTTTGCCTTATTCCCGTGTGCCCCTTTTCCTTTTGCCTCCTTCCGCCGAATTTTGCGATCCCGATCTGTCATGGTATGATACCGCACGAAGGGTATTTGAGGATCGACCGGCACGAAGTGCTTCTGAGGGTATTTCTTGCCTTTGACAAAGCAACATTTCTTACAAACATGAGGCCATGCGACGTATTTGCTAGTCGCAACCTCATACCTGCAAGTAAGGTCCGCGCGTTTGGTATTATCTGATCTACAATCTTGACACCAAACCTCCACCTGCAGAGTCTCACCTCTTGTAACGGTAGGACTTCTGTGTAAATCGCGGAGGAGGGCATCCTCGTGTCGTCGCATTTGCGCCTCTGGTGTATCTTGTGCTGCTCTTCCAAGTCGGGACGTTTGCCGGAGTATAATGCTACAAGTGCTTTCACCAGGAGAGGTTCTTAGTTTGTTCAGAGATTCTTCGCTGTCTAAATTCTGACCTTGAAGCCATTGGTGGACTGCGTTGGAAAGGAGTTTAAAAGGGCGAGGTTCTTCACCAGTTGATTCAGCATAGCAATCTCGAATCGTCTCAGACAGGGCTGTCGGCCTCGGGTTTCTACGGAACTGTCGAAAGTAAACCGGCTCAGAATCAAAGCCCGTCAATGCACCTGCCACATTCCAGGCTGAGTCGAGCATGAGGCCCACAGTGAAAGCATTTTGCCTGACCAGACATTCAGGATGATAGCTGTACACGATAATTGTTCGAACGCTGCTGCCATGGTCGTCAAGTTCTATACTGACAGGGACATCCACTTGGTCCAAATATATTCGGAAACCGATCAGACGCCCACGCTTAATAGTCTTGTATCTATCCCTATTCTGTGAACCACAAATCACCCAAACTTTTGCTTCGCTGCTCTCGAAGACCTAGTCGGAAAACTCTTCATGCATGGCTTTTTGCTCGGGTGGCCAGTAGTTCATGGGAACGTGGCCCTTCTTTCTGAGCTTCTCTTCAAGGTTGTCCTCTCGGCGCGCGTATGTATCCAGCCAAATGACACCCTCAATCGGGGCGCCTTTTGCCATCAGTAAACGCGTAAGAGGACTACCTGGATCAGCAGTAGTTTCAAAAGCAAAATCTGAAATTGTGTTCCTAGTTGGCCAGTGCAACTTTATCCCGAGCCGATCCCTAGGCTGACCGGTGGGGGAGACAAGGTGTTCCATCGGATGGCCAAACTTGTCGCTTTCCTGAATAGCAAATTGCTTGAACTTCTCCTTGAACAGGTTAGGGCCAGGTGAGGCTAAACCAAGTCAATACGAAATTTTCCGATGAATGGAGGTTTTTAACATACCTAATCGACTTGGTTCTGTTGTAAGAAATGTTCTCACTTTCTCTCTGACGTTACTTGGGCACGCATTATAGAAAGCTTCCCTATAATATTGGGAATCATATTCATGATCTACAGTTGCGCCCAAGCTTTGGCCTGGCTGTGCGTCATTTGATCCACGAGGACCCTCCGTACTAGAAGGCGTGATCAGTAAATTCGAGGCCTCCGTTTGACTCGATGATTGCTTGTGCTTTCCACTCCCGAACGATCGTATTATTTGTCTGATAAATCGTGATTGATTTGCGTCGCTAGAATGGTGTTTTGAAGCTCCTTCGCAATTCGTCATCGACCGGTACTTGTCAAGAGATAGGCACAAAAATATCGTTCTGGTCGGGTTGAAAATTCGAAGCTAGCGCAGGCTTTTCGGGATGTGTTACGGAAGGGGTGAGTGGAAGGATGCAGGATGAGTGTGGGCACCCAGGGTGTGGTGCGTGGTCATCTCGGCTCACCCGTTGATATGTCAAGAGATGCTTCGTCATCCTCTCTGTGTATGTCTGTACTTTTTTTTGCTGTGGAGGTTGCTGCTTTGTGTGTTCTTCTTCTTATCTTCCATTCCCTCTTCTTCTTCTCACACCTCACACCTCACACCTCATACCCATCCTCCCGAAACTTTTTAATAAAAATCTCATAATTCTCTCATCTTTATTATCTATCATCCTTTTCTTTTACTTCCATATCTTGAACCCCAAAACCTCAAACCTCCACACACTCCCCCCCCCCCCCCCCAGCCCATCCCCGAAAATCTCAGAGGAGACTAAACCAAGACATTCTCACATCCCGTCGATTTATCCCATCTCTTCGTAGAAAGTGACGAAAAAAGAAAAAAAAGAAAGGAAAAAGGAAAAAGGAAGATGCGATTCCATCAAGAAGAAAAGTTACAATTCGAGACACGTGTCAAAGAAGGGGAGAGATGAAGGGGATGTGAAATGGTACGGGAAAAGGAATACAGATACGAATACGAATACGGTAGAGAAGTCGGTGGTGGAGAGAATGAAAAGGGATGTTTGTTGGAGAAAAGGGGGGGGAGGTTGGAATGTTGGGAATGTTAGAAGGGCGGGTGCTTGATGTGGATGGGATGGAACGGGATGGAATGGAGTATGGTAGATGGTATATACGGTGTAGATTGTGATGGCTTGATGGCTTGATGGAATTCTTGGTGGTTTTTTGTACGGGTTGGAAAGTTTTTAATGTCCATGGTGAGGGTAATGATGAAGTTCGTGAGAAGGATAACGAGTGAATGGTAGGAACGTTGGAGGAGGAATTAGGGGGATGAGTGGTATGGATGAAATGTTGAGATTTCGACATGTCGTAATCATCATTCAATCTTATAGATGTCTGAAATGCCAAACCAATATACACCACCACTTCATAACCTTGCCCAACCAAACATATCAACCCTATCCCCTTCCCAAATCCCCCAAACGCTCACGCCGCCCTCGCAAGCACCCCCTCGGGCACAACCCCCACCCTTTCCTTGGCCAACAAATCCACCAACAATGGACTTGGCCTCCCTTCCTTCGCCAGCCCTAACCCCGTCTGACTTCTTTTATATTTCGTCACACTGTCGAGGTACGAGTCGAAGAGGTAGGAGCTGTCGAGGGGGCCGCCGCGGGCTTCGGGGTGGAATTGGGTGCCGAAGATGGGGCGCGATTTATGGATTATGCCTGTGGGGAGTTGGGGTTAGTTTAGCTGGGGTGGGGGTGGGAGATGGAAAGGGGGCGTACCTTCGTTGCTAGAGTCGTTGAGATTGACAAAGTACTTCTTCCAATCACTGGGTAGTGTCGTAGCATCAACGGCGTATCCATGATTCTGACTTGTGATATGGCATCGTCCCGTTGTCAAATCCAAAGCCGGGATATTATGGGCACGGTTCCCGTACTTGAGTTTGATGGTACTGGCACCTGCTGCCAGAGCCAGCAGTTGATGGCCAAGACAAATACCCATGACGGGGATTTGTGAAGAATCCATCAGCTTGCGGAGGTGGTAGACGGTATCTTGGCAATGAGTTGGATCTCCTGGCCCATTAGAGATAAAAACTCCATCGAAGTGGTGCGCCACTTTATGGATGGGGTAGTCGTAAGGGAAAGCAGTGACGCTGGCGCCTCGACCGACTAAGCTGCGCAGGATATTCTCTTTGCAGCCGCAGTCTACCAGTAGGACGTGCAGATCACCGTTGCCGGAACTGACGTGGAAAGGCGCTTTGGTGCTGACTTTGCGGACGAGGTTGATTTGCTCGGGATCTACAAATGCTTCGTCTTGATCGGCGTCGTACTCTTCACCAATGGTGATGCGAGCGAGCGATGATCCTTGCTCCCGAAGGTGTGTCACAATGGCACGAGTATCGACGCCTGAGATGGCAGGTACGCCCTCTCGAGCACACCATTCGCTCAGGCTTTCGACAGCCGTCCAATGGCTGTACTTTTCTGCAACATCTGCAACGACCACACCGGAGGCTTGGATGTTGGGGGATTCAAAATGACGGAGTAGACCGTTCTCGTCTCGAGCGGCTGATGGGACTCCGTAGTTGCCGATTAGAGGCTGGGTAAACACTAAAATTTGGCCACGGTAGGAGGGGTCGGTCATGGATTCTGGGTAACCCACAAGAGATGTGGTGAAAACTGCCTCACCAGAGATGTTTGATTTGGCGCCAAAGGATGTGCCGTTGAAGACCGGTCCGTTCTGTCTCATAGTCAGCATTTCTCCTATAGCACTAGTGGGTGCAAGAAGTCGTGGTACAATAACCGGCTTTGTCGAGACAACTATTCGCCAATTGTTGTACCACGATTTTCTGCACTCACTGGTGCAGACATTTCCCGAACGATCAAACGTACTCTGATTGTGAAGGTGGCCCTATCATGCGAGACTGGGGTTGCCCTTGGCTTAGAGACTGGCATCTGACGGGGAGTATTGACTTCGACAGTGGCCAAATAGCGGGCTTGTACACCAGCTCTCAATGGCTGATTTAGAGCACGCAACAACTTCGATGAAGCTTGTTTGCATAGATGGGATAACATGGTGAGAAGTTCTGGTTTTTAGCTCTTATCTTCAGTAGAGGGCCGCTTTCCACAACTGGTCTGTAATCGTAGATTGTGAGCTGAAATTTCAGTAGTGGGAAGACGAACAATCATACCAGAAAGATAATCCTAAAATCCCCAAAGTCAGTCAATTTTCTTACATGCTCAACCCAGTCAGGATTTAAGCAGAGGGCACTGTCTTGCGTACCTGAGAAGTATAGACTGTTGGAGCAACACGCATACGCGCGACAGTGCTAATTGCACTCAAAGATTTTTGGTAAACAGTTTGAAGGGATGTTGAGTGACTGGAGGTTGTGGATAGTAATGACAATCGTCCACCAGAATTCTTGGTGGGCTTGAAAAAGTAATGTGAAGGTTGTTCGAGATGACGCAATTTCTTGGTGATTTAGATGGGAGAGCAGATGTGAATAGCAGAACGGATGACACTCCTGTCGAGGAAACTTGGAGAAAGGTTGTTTGACAAACGTAGCTTTTATCAATTTGGGTGAAATGATTTCGTCTTTCGTTGGCGTTGTGTGATACAGCAGAGTTTGTGCATAGGGCGGAAAAGCCCTTCTCCGCGCTCGGGAACTGCCGTTGCTGACAGTTCCTGTCCCGATCTTACTGTAGGAGGTTAGAATGGGTGGCATTATTGGCGCATACTTCAGGCAAAGCGCTCGGATTTCATCTCAAGCAGAGTGTCCGAGTCTCCCTCGAGTATATAGAAGTATGAGGCGATGGAGTCTTGGACGACGTTTGATGCTCACTAAAAGCTCAAGATTTGTGGTTTCAAGATACATGTAATACTAAAGAAGATCTAAGCTGTGTCTGTCTATGCATTCTAGTTGCTCTCTATTGGGTCAATCCTGCGACTTCTTCCTTGTTGCAACCCACCTGTACTGAAGATGTTTCTTATCCAGGTCTCGGCGTATCGTTGGCTATCTTGTATGCAGGCCTCCCATGTCTCGTATTGGAGTCGTAAAGCATGCATTATAAATCTAATTCAAGATTCTATTACACGTCTTGCCCATTGATAGTCATTTACTTCCAGCATGATTTTTATTCCAAGTATAAGATTCCACGGTTATTATACTCTACTCAATCTCTTCGTTCTTCCTAATTAGTCTTTCTATGGTTTAGGTCGAGCTTTGATGGCCATGTCTAATTCCACCATCGTGCTCATTCATGGCGGTTTGTACGATGAATCTTGCCTTGCTCCTTTTATAGCTGCCCTCAATACTCGCTCTTATCCCACCGTCACAAGGCCTCCCTACTGTCAGTAATCCGACGCCCAAGTCCGTCGACCTAAGTACCAATGTCGACTACGTCCGCTTTACGCTGCTGGCCCTGCTACTAGATGAAGGAACAGACATTGTCATCGCCATGCATTCGTACGGGGGAGTGGTAGGGGGCTCTGTTGTGCAAGGTCTATGTAAAACGGAACGGGCGAAAGAAGGCAAGAAAGGAGGCATATTGGGGCTGCTACTCATAGTGGCATTGATCATTCCGGTTGATGTCTCGCCTCTAGATGGAATTGGGGGTCCTTGGGATGCAGTGCCACATGTTTTCAAGGATATATGTCTGCCAGTAATCTCTATATGAGTATCACAAGCTCCGGAAGCAACGACTTAACAACCAACCGAATACTTGGATAGAAAGAAGCAATGAATCTCCTCAACCTTACCACACCAAGCGAGACTCACTTCAACGGATTCTCCGAGGAACAGGCAGCCGAGTACACGAAACTGTGGCGGCGGCAACCTAGTCGGGCCTTTGCATCAAAGGTTCAGTACGCTGCCTTTGATGATCCGGTATATAGGTATCGATGCGCCTACTTGCAGTGCGAAGAGGGTATGACTATTCCCTACTGTACGCGAATATTTATCGAGACGGCAGGAACTAGGCTTACGGCAACCTTTAAGGCGAACCATATGGTCATCCTAGAGATGCCGGACAAAATCGCGGCCGTGATCGCAAGATTTATTGGCGAGTTCTAGAAAGCTTGGCGCAGAATCGAGAGAGGAGGCTATTACTTTATCAATGTGTTCGAATCGTAAGCTCGGTGCGCAGCATATCAGATTAATGACAAGAATATCCAAATGCAAGCAATGTGGCAACCCTAGTCTTGCGCACAACTGTAATAGTAACAGCTCGGGGACTGTGCTTGTAAACCCTGTAATGAACAATTTCGAATGAGAATGCCAGTCTCAGGCGTACATAACTTGCGGGAGTCTCAGTGGCCAAACCCGACATATGGAGCGAGATGTTTTCTAAGAAGGTAGAGATGACAAGCAGCAGACGCTCTGTCACGATGCTATCGTGGCAATATACCATTATCTCAAATCATACAATATGAAGGCGTTGATACAACACGAACAGAGGTTGAATCTTGAAGGAAATAGAAGCTAGAACTGCAATCTCAAGACTCGATGTCCCAACTTCGTTGCATCGTTTTCTGACAATCTAGCAGCGTTGAACAAGGTTCGCAAACGTATGTCTATTCAAGCGCACATCGAATCTTACAAACCGACTTCGTGCCTTGACATTGTGAAGACAAGATTTTCAGCTTCCAGGTTTAATGAATGGCAATGGCTCTGGATAGACCCGCCAGCTTGTGCTTTTCAAGATTACGACATCGAATTTTTGCAAACTCATATGATGCCAAACATACACATCGCACTGCTGGTACAGCGAGCTGAATAGAGCACCTTGCGACAGCTAACACAAACAAACACCTGGAACGCTGTCGTGTCGTGACAGGTTCCAGGATAGCCATCTTTCGCCTTGTTATCTGGGCTTCTTGCACCGGGTCATCAATAGATTTGCCATCCTTTGCGACCTTCAGTCCTCGTCTGTTTCATTGGACAGCTCGTGCAGGCAGAATCGACGAGCGAAGCCAAGCTGACATCAAAAACGCTTTGACCCGAGGACGGCTTAAAGAATCGCTGAAGAAGGTCGAGCGAATCGCCAACATCAGCAACTTCTTGAGATCATGTCAGCCGAGACGTTTCGAATATCTTGAAGTGATTAGGGTATTGGGCGGCATGATCGCAAAAGTACTACGTACATGTAAGATGGGATGATTTCTATTAGGATTGACCTGCATAGGGCGCGTAGGATGTGGCTTGTTCTGACCAATAATAAGGCTGCAGGCTGCAGTGATCGATTCTGTTCGAAGCGCCCCCTAGGCCGAGCATATTCTGCTACGACCTGCACTTCGATCAAATCATCCGTCAGTCGTTTGTTTTTACTCAGAAGCTGCTCGTGTTATGTATCCGTAGTCAAGCCCAGGAAACCAAACCGAAGTAGTCGCCATGGTTCTCACCGTTCTTTACCCAACGTTCGAATCAGACCAGCAAGTAGAATTGCATCTTGAGTATGTCCTCAGGTTCCTCATCGGTAGAATTTTCTGCACGATCTCATCTAACTTATACAACCATCTAGTATCGTTGCCGTTCATGGTCTTAGAGGAGATTCGACAGAAACTTGGGCTGGCCCAAACCCTAACGCCTCCTGGCTTCAAGAGTTCCTTCCGCTTGATGTCAAAGATTCTCGTGTCTTGACTTTCGGATACAACGCAGATTGGGCATTCGGGAACACAACTGCAGATATAAGGGACCATGCCAAAAATCTGCTCAGCGATCTTGTTGATAAACGAATGGAGGAAGAAGTAGGCAGTGGGCATCTATGTCCTTGACCATGCTGATAGGGGTAAGTAGGAAGCGCGGAGGCCGATCATATTCATAGCTCATTCACTTGGAGGAATAATTGTAAAGCAGGTTAGCTGTTGCTTCCGGAAGGGCATCGGAGCTTGGAAGCTGATAGTGGTGATTAAGGCGCTCCTTCTCGCGCGAATCGAACACCGGTACGAATCCATCTACCAACAGACCATTGGCATCACTTTCTTCGGAACTCCGCATAGAGGAAGCGAAATAGCAGACTACGGAGGAGTACTTGCTAAAATAGCCACAACTATCATGCACAAACCAGCTTCTAAATTGGTCCAAGCTTTGAAAAGTAATAGTGATGAGCTTGTGCAACTCACTTCCGACTTCAGGCACCAAATCCCCAAGTATAGTATTGTCAGCTTCTTCGAGTTGAAGCCAATGGGTATACCTAACAGCTTGGTCAGTTGTCCAGATATAAACCCTGCTGCAGCATTATATTTTGAAGGCTGACGACCATTTGACTCTCAGATTGTTGACAAGAAGTCTGCACTCTTAGAAGTATTCGGGGAAGATCAGATTCCGGTGGATGCAAATCACCGAGATATGTGCAAATTTGGCACTCGTAAAGATGCAGCATATGAGAAGCTGTTCAAGAGAATCCGTAGAACTTTGAAGGAGAATAACGCTCAAGGAGTAGATGCAGGTCGTATGTAAAAAAGTCTTTCGATCTCTTTGGGCATAGGTTGGGATACTCCTGCATCCACCTGACATGGTTCTAGTATCCGTCTGCAAGCCTTTCAACGAATATTATGATGTCCCTTATAATGTTAGCTCGGTGTTCACAGGCCGTGAAGACATCTGCCACAGGCTCCGTGAATGCTGTTTACCTTCTGGACCGCAGAGTGCCCAAAGGGAGCAGAAGAGGTTCGTATTATTCGGCGGTGGTGGCTTTGGCAAAACCCAATTGTGTCTCAAATTTGCTCAAGATCAACGAGAGAAGTAAGCATGCTGGTTGCCGCTAATTGCGGTGAAGCTTGGGCGAGAGTCGAGCACTAACAGCTCATAGATTCTGGGCTATCTTCTTCGTTGATGCTAGCAGTATCAATACGGCGGATCAAGGGTTCTTAAAAATAGCTCAGTATTGTCGACTTGGGCAAGAGGTCGGTATTGCCAAAAGGTGGCTGGCCAACACTGATAAACCATGGCTTTTGATCCTTGATAATGCGGACGATCCTTCAATAGACATCTCGGAATATTTTCCCACTGGAGGCAGAGGCACTATTCTCATTACATCTCGGAATCGAGATTGCACGGCTTATAGTTCAGTCGGATCCAATGAAATAGCGAGCATGGCTCTCGACGATGCCATAACATTGCTGTTGAGAGTCAGTGAAGAAGAAGACGTCCGCAATGAGTCTTTACGTAAGTTGGCAAAACGAGTTGTGGAGACTTTAGGCTGTCTTGCTCTGGCAATTGTCCATGCTGGCGCCTTGATCAAGCAGAAATTGTACGACTTGGAAGACTACTGTGAGGCATACTCTCGTAATCGTCAGCGACTTTTCGGTCACCAAACCATCCCCGCTCAAATCGGTTACAAGTACATGGTGTACACTACCTGGGAAGTTTCTGTTGAGATGATTCGCAAACTTTCAAGCAACAATCCGACAAATTCATCCTGTTGGTCGAGTAAGAATGTGGAGAGCGCCCTTGATCTTTTGAATATCTTTTCTGTTCTCCATATGGATAACATCCCGGTGGAAATCCTCGAAAGGGCTTGGAAACAGTGGAAAATAGAATCGTCGGGTGGTAAATTGACAGATTGGACAAAGTCACATCAACCCCGTGTTCTGTGCCAAGATTATGCCGGAGATTGGGATCCACTCCCAGTCCGTGAAGCGGTTCTACTTCTCTCCTCTTTTTCCCTGATTCATATCAATGACTCGAGCCATCATATTTCTCTACACCCCTTGGTACACGCCTGGGTTAGGGACCGCTTAACACAATCAGAGCGGGCTGGCTGTTGGATCACGGCCGTATCTATTTTATCGGCGTCACTTGGGGTTCCGGCCGGGGACGGTGGCTATCAGCACGGACGAAGCCTCATACCTCATATCAACTCCTGCCTTGAGTTCATTGACTATGGGCTATTGTTTGCTGAGGGCGCTGGAACTATAGAACGGCTGCAGATGGTTGGCAAATTTGTAGTGGTGTATCGTAGCAACGGGAATTATACAAAGGCCTTTGAGATCTTAATCAAAGCTCTGGAGCTTTGTAAGAAAACGTACGCTGCGCATGAAGAGATAAGTCTGCAACTGGAGCGAGAGCTTGCCAAAGTCTATGATAGACTCGGGACATATTCTAAAGCCGTTGATCATCAGGAACGGGTACTGCAAATAAGTCTCAAACTGCTGGGCAAAGAACACCCAACCACACTAGACGCAAAAAGCTGGCTTGCATTTTTTTACAATCAGATAGGCCGAGACTCTGAGGCACTAGAGATGCAAAAAAATGTTTTTCACACGAGTGAGAGAGTTTTGGGTGACAAACACTATGACACTCTTGGTATCATGCAGGGGCTTGCAATTAGCTATTCTAAATCGGGTCAATATCAGGCAGCTATAAAGCTGCAAGAAAGGGAGCTGCATTTGAGAAAGAATCTGTTCCATTACGAAGATTATGCTATTCTTGTGTCAATGATAAATCTTGCCTCTTTCTATAGCCGGATGGGTAGATATAAGGAAAGTCTGAAGTTGAATGAAGAGACTCTGCAGCTGAGAAAGAAGATTCTAGGCGATGAGCATCCTGATACTCTTCGCTCAATGAACAATCTTGCGTTTAGTTATCAGAAGTTAAATCGAACGCAAGAGGCTTTAGAATTGAATGAAGAGACTCTGCAGCTGAGCAAGAAGATTCTAGGCAATGAGCATCCTCGTACTCTCGACTCAATGCACAATCTTGCGTCAAGTTATCAAGATCTAAATCGAACGCAAGAGGCTTTAGAATTGAATGAAGAGACTCTGCAGCTGAGAAAGAGGATTCTAGGCGATGAGCATCCTAATACTCTCGTCTCAATGAGCAATCTTGCGTTAAGTTATCAAGATCTAAATCGAACGCAAGAGGCTTTAGGATTGGATGAAGAGACTCTGCAGCTGAGCAAGAATATTCTAGGCGATGAGCATCCTTATACTCTCGTCTTCATGAACAATCTTGCGTCAAGTTATCAGAAGCTAAATCGAACGCAAGAGGCTTTAGAATTGGATGAAGAGACTCTGCAGCTGAGCAAGAAGATTCTAGGCGATGAGCATCCTAATACTCTCGTCTCAATGAGCAATCTTGCGTTAAGTTATCAATATCTAAATCAAACGCAAGAGGCTTTAGAATTGAATGAAGAGACTCTGCAGCTGAGAAAGAAGATTCTTGGCGATGAGCATCCTGATACTCTTTTATCAATGAGTAACACTGCACGCTGTTACGATAAGGTAGGTCGAAATGAAGAAGCCCTAGGGCTTCTTACTGAAGCCATGGATGCGAGTAGGAGGACCCTAGGTGAAGAGCATCCCAACACTATATGTTACGCAAGCAACCTCGATATTCTAAAAGGCAGGTCCAGCTAGAATATCAGAGGCTGACTAAAACTACGCTATCGTTTCTAGGTGGAATCGCGAATGAAGAGGGAGGACGTGAGAGGAGGTTGAAGATTAGATGGTATTATGTTCAGTGATGCAAAAGCAAGCTCGCAGGCCGGGTTAAGGATATCTGGATAGGTTTGAAGGAGTAAGGCGCATGGGAGCTTGGTCAGAGCGTTCAACACAGGAAGAGCCTAAAGAACATTGTAATAGACAGGATTTCCTTGCCTTCTAGCTGTAAGTGTTTTCCAATGCCACTCGCCTATCTGCGAACTCCAATCCAATATAAAACTTCCAAGACATTCCCTACGACTGGCAACTCTCTATCTCAGAAAAGTTCTCAGACATGGACACAAACCCTCAACTTCAGACCAACTTCATCTCATATACACCATTCTTCCTAATCAATCTTCTTCCAAAGCAAAGCAATGCAGTGGTACAAATCAGGGAAGGCGATATGCCGAGCTCATGAAGTTGAAACGAAGGTGGCCAGCAAGAATGCATGGGTACCTCGATGAGATGCTCATGGAAATGGAAAAGAAACCCGCAAAGTCTACCACCATAGATATCCCAACCCTGCTATCGTAACCCAGCCGAACCCAGCCAACCGCCTCCTCTCACGACTTTAGGCACCCGACAGGAACCAAATTTCCACACGCACGCACGATTCTTCAACTTCAAAGATCGGTATCAAGACATCGCACCCCCTTTCCGCCGCCAATCCCCAAAGATTCGCAACGAGTCGAAAACCACGACGTCTACTTAGGAGATTGCAGCCAGGGAAGCCGTCTTCTTACCTCGATACAGCAACACCAGCACAGCCTCGTGTCCTCCCACCTCCAATCTCCACACACACACACGTCCACCTCTCCACCCATACAACACCACCAAACCTCAAACCTGCCCCCTCGCCCCCTTACCGGTCTCCTCAACAACCAAAACCCGACCGAAAACACTTCGCAAGAAGTCGATCAAAGGATGTTGGTTGGCGAATCGGGCGAAATGTGAACACTCGTGGAACAATTCTATTCAGGTATGTACAGTATGGCATATTTCAACAAAGGACGTCGTATATTTCCCCTCCCCCTTCCACCACACCACCACCCTACCCCCTCCCAAACCAACCCTTCCCCCCCTCCACTCACATCCGATCCGCAAACCCCACCCCCCCACCAACCGTCCCAAAGTCTAAACCTCTTACATAGCAGATCCAACCCACCACCGCGCAAAAAACCCCGTTAAGAAAAAGCCGAAACATGTTCCTTTCAGCATATCGAATCGATATGTTGATTCGTCCATCTGCGGGCTATAGGGGATGATGCTGTGCTATGCTATGCTATGCTATGCCATAGTATATTAGCGTTTTTCGTCGTGGTGGTGGTGGTGGTCGAGTCTGTTTGTAACTCGTGGACTACTGTAAGCCTTAGGCTGGGGGAGGAGTGACATGGTGACGCTTAAGCGATTTGCTTATATTAAACCGTAGAGGTGGTTGTACAGTAGATACCGTATGGATTCTTAAGCTGATTTACCTATCTTGCCACAGTAGTTGCGAAAAAGCCATTGGGCTATGTAAGGTATGTAAGCTACTATAGCACGATTCTCGCTGCTGCTCTGGATGGAAGGAGAAAAACGCCGGCGTGCATGCTGTGCGCTGAAAAGGGATGGAGAGCAAATGTCCCGCAGCTGGTTGTATGTACATTGCTAAAGCCCAAAAACCTCGTCGTGATATCATCTCTCATAACCTCATCCATACACTCCTCTTCCCCTCATCTATCTACCCACCCATCTCAAAACCCTTGCTGCCGCCTCCACTTCGCCTCCCACCCGGGAAACCACGGCGCCTCCTCCAATGTCTTCACCTCCCACCCCGCCTCCACCAACCCCCTGTCCACCTGCTCCCGCTCCCACTTCTCCAACGCCGGCACTGCCACATGCTCGACGTGCCACGTATTCTTATACTCCATCAGCGCCTTTTTTCCCTCCCTAAGCACCTTGCCGCACAGCGCCGGCACATAGGGCTCGTCGCGGAATTCTTCGAGGGGCGTGAAGAGCGCTTTGAAGTTGAAGACGATGGCGCCGGAGAGGGGGAGGCGGCGCAGGGTTTGCCAGTCAACGCGCAGGTGGATGCGGGAAAGGGGGAGGGAGGGGGACTGTGAGAGGCGGAGGGTTTCGTGCGGGTGCGAGGGGGGCATGAAAAGGGGGGTGTCGATTTCGAGACCCCAGGAGCCGCGCTGGATGGGGCGGGAGGGGGGAAGTTTGGAGAAGTAGCTGGGTGGACAGTGGTGATTAGAGGGTTGGACGGAGTAGGGGCTTTATTTGGTTGGGTCAAGGGGGCTTACCGATCCATGGAAAACTCCATCTTTTCTTTGTAGTCGGGGATTGGGGCGTGGATTTCCTTTAGCTGCAGCCCGATTTTCGTGCCTACGTTCCAGCCAAGAGAGGAGCAGACGACGCCGGCGCGGAAGTAGTAGAAGCCGTCTTCGGGGTTGCGGAGCATGATGGCGAAGTCTTCGGGAACGTTTTCGAGGAGGACGTGAAGAGGATGCATGGAGTTGATTACGGTTTTGGAATTTAAGGGGCCGTTGTGGAAGATGTAACCTTGTGAGGGCTCTCTTGAAAGAGAAAAATGCTGCGGGTAGCGGGCGACGACGAACTGAAGGGCCATTTCCATGATTTCTTTGCAGGCTAGTTCACTGCCGGGGAGGTAGTCGAGGACGAGTTTCCCGTGCTCGGCGAAGAGGCGCTTGCGTTCAGCGATGCGGTCGACGTAGCTCTTGTCAAGCTCGAGCCACCAGTCCGTTTCGAGCTTTGTGAGGGCTGTTCAAGTTGTTAGTGACAGTTAGCAATCGAACAGGCAGGAAGATTTACACATCGTCTGGTGGTATGACCATCGGAAAGGTCGGTATGGCCTTGGAAGCGCGCTCTCGATCTGGAACTCCTTGTAGGGCTTTGGCAAAGGTACACCGCTAAGTTGGGCATAGTCCGGAAAGTCGCCCAGAGCTCGGACTTCCTCCATGGAAATTTCCATAGGCGTGTACGTTGAAGATCCACATTCTCGGTAGTCGGCACTGAGAGGTATCAGGCCTTTCTTGAATGCCACAGGGCTCATTTGACCGTCGGATAGTTTCCCTTTCGGACCTGGTTCCAAATTCTCTGACACCTTGGCCAGGGCTTCGCGAGATGACGGTGGAAAGATGTCTATGAAGTCCACCAGAGGCGGTCCATTGTTGGGAACTTTCTTCTCCGGAGATACAGAACGGGGCGGGGTCTTGGCTGATGATATACGACGTCCCCGGGGTAGGGCAGATATCCAAGAGGATAGGTATGGCAACAGATGTCCTCGTTGACGTTTGTTTAGGACCAGAAGGATGATGCCGCAGAGGGTTACACCAAGGGTAGCTAACAGGTATTGCTCCGAAGGAACGAGATCTTGAAGAACAAGCATTTTGACCATAGGTGGATCACTCAGGTGGAAGATATCTAAGAGAAGTAGATGATGCAGTATTAACGAAGATATGGCGGGACCCGTGAATGGATGGCCGGTAACGACGGATACAACATTCGAGTGAATACAAATTAACGTTCACAGAATTGATTGTTAATGCCCCTTGGTATATTGATAGGTCATTCCCTATGTGATCCCCCAGGACGCCTGGAGCAGCGGGATCAAGGTCAAACCAAGAAGCCCCTTGGTAGCTAACGCAGAATGGCCGAGTCGTCCCACTATCGCTGTAAATGTAGATATAACAACGAGAAAGCCTCCCAAGTAATGCAAAGATCGAATGAAATTATTGACTCCGCAATATCATGGTTTTCCGGCGCTTTAAAGAAAAGCCGATGGGGAGTGTCTGGGAGTAAGGGTCGTACAAGGGACGTCGGATGGCGGAAATACCTATGGTGGACGATGACGGCCGGTACTTGTACTCCCTCGACCTGCTTAGCATACCATGCACAGCGTCGCTAGACAACAAAGGTTCGTCGGCAGGAGACATGGAATTTCGATGGCGGAGACTGGGAAATGGGATTTGAGGTTCGAAGCAAGCAGCCGGATTTATGCTCCCATTCAAGTCAAACGTGCATCGGCCCTGCCGGCGCCTTACCGATCCAGGTGAAGACTTCCTCTTTGCCACTACCCCAGGCTCTACCACTATTGCATCCCCCATCTCTTCTACGCATGTCGCTTCGATACGACGGGGTGCCGCTCATCATGGTGGTTGTGTTACCGAAGCAATACATCTTTCTTCTTACCCACTTACATCCCCATACTGCGATGCACACTCTCATCCTGTCCTACCTAAGCTATCTAGGTATGTATCCTATCCGAGGGTGGGCGATCACTCAAAGTCATCATTGCCCCGCTGCTCTTAGAATCACTGTTCTTTCCCATGCCATCTGTATTCAAAGTTCGACCGGATTACGGTTACTCTATACGATCTAGAATCTGGGTGTAGCGGCAGTGCAAGGTACAATGGACAATTCGCTCGTTGGGGAGAAATGATCCGATACCTGAAAACCACGTACGTTTGCCTCACGTTACTTCACCGATCTCTCTGGATGCCCTCTAGGCGAGGACGACATGAATTAGGATGTTTCAGCAAATCCCTCAGACTGATCTTGTGCGATTGAGGACAACAACAAATGGCGTACGACGTGGTTGGAAATTGCATCGGTTCGACCTAACCAAAGGTCTCTGTGCAAGCAAAGACGGGAGGACTGCATCATTGAGAATATATGCTTTTGCTCTATGTGCTATCATAAGGGTGCCCATGTACACCCTTGATCCTTCCGTATTTTGTTGCGATTCCTCCCTTCGTAACGACGTCAAAGTGGTGTCCGACCACCAATGTACCCTGAGTGTAGCACGAGTTCGTGTGCCACGCAACGACTATTGTACACAGAAATAGAAAAATTATGAGATCTGGGCTATGCTAAAGGCCTGGATCCGAATCCAGTCCATAAGCGCCGTCATGTACCTCCAATGCAGTTAGTAGCGCATGCTTCCAAGCTAGGACAACCAGTAAGCCGTGGTGACCAATTTGCTCAGGAGACGCGATGAGATTAACATTATGTTTATTGTCCTAGTACGGTAATGAGGAGAAGATCGTAGGCTCTCAGCCGAATCTGATGGGGTTTCGTTTTTCGTTGGCGAGGCGGTGCAACGAATAACTTGGTCCACAGTGGGACCGCGGGGAACTAGACGAAGTTCTATTCCCCAGAGTTTGTGACCTAGGAGGCCATTGACTTAGTGGCTGTTGACATGCCGCGGTGCGAGAGAATTGGCATGACGGGGAAATCAGAGTACATCAAAAGGGGAGACTTACACGTAATACGCGTCGGGAGTAGTCTTGATGATCTCCTAGACTAACAAAGCTGCCATTATGATCGCGGCGCTGCATCAACACACTTGGTTCCAACCTCGAATCGTGCATACTCAGGTGGCTAGCTCTCCGATCACCCGGAGTAATCTCATCTGGACTCTTCTCACTGCTGCCACCAGGACCCCAGCCACTTGTGTCGATTGGGGGGACTCTCTCGCTCATTGGACGTGAGCCTCCTCCGAGTAAACCCATTTGACTAAGTCGGCTTGGACGTCGTTGAGGGGTCTGTTCACCACTAGCGTAGGATGAAACGGCCATAGCATTCGCGGCACGTTTGCAGCGACGATTGTAGAAAACCCAGCCGATGGCACCAATGGCTAAGACGGCAATGAATCCAATACCAGCGCCAAAGCCTGCAGCTTTGCTTGCTGTAGCAAAGGGGCCGCCGTTACTTGGCGCCGTTGAGGACACTGGGTTTGACGTAGGTGGTGGTGCCGTGGGTGTAAAGGTTATCGTGGTGAGTCTACTATCAACAGTCATAGCTGAGGTGATAGGTGTTGCAGACCATGAAGAGGAACTCGAAGATGAGCTTTCCGAGGTACTTGAGGGTGAGAAACTCGAGGATAAGCTTTCCAAGGTAGTGGAGGTGGTCGGCGGAGCTGGTGTGCTAGTGGTGCTTGATGGGGTTGGAGTTGGGATGACCGATGTGGACAGTGTGCTTGAGGTAGGTGCTATGTTTGTAGTACTCGATGTGGTAGGATCCGAGAAAGGAGGCGATGATTTGAAAGGGAATGAAGACCCTCCAGGGACAAAGCCGGGACTCGATGTACCTGGTAATACGAATGGGGACGTGGAAGGCGTCTAATGGGATACAGTTAGCAATTTTCCCTAATGCAGTCGCAGTCTACCATAAGCTGGTCGCGAGGCAGTAATCTATATTAAAGGAGAGGTCAATGCGTACTATGGAGACCAAAGAAATTCGTACAGATGGCGGAGCTGTGACTGTTTCCTGAACAGTCACAGGACTTGGTGTGGGTGGAGAGCTCTGTGCAGAAGATATTGAGGAAGATACAGAAGAAGATGGTGGAACAAAAGTTGACGATCCAAGGAGACTTGAAGACGGTAATAATATTCCAGGTAAACTGGAGGCAGTAGAAGACGGGACCTGAGTTGAACGTAAGGGAATGCTGGATATTACCCCGGACAAGGACTGGAAACTGACCGGCTGACTGCTGCTCGATGGAGCCGACGTAGGCGTGTTGGATGGAGTGGTGCCGGATGATCCGATTGTACCAGAAGGACTCTTGTTCAGTGCAATATATCCGAAAAGACCTGCAGACTGAGAGCCACATTGTTCGAACGGATATCCAGGGCAATTTTGATTGCAGGAGCCCACAGAGGTAGTATGTGCCGGTGCGTTGTTTGAACACCAGCAACTCTGATATTGAACAATCGCGAACGCGTAGTTGGCTTTGCAGGTATCGAAACAGTGGCCGTTGGATTGATAGTCAGACGTCGCTGCAAGATTGGTCAGGTCAGCAATTAATTCTTCCGAGCGAATTGGAGTCGATATCTTACCAACAGCGAAAGAGGTACCAGTGTTGTCGCTAGAGCAAAGGGCTTGAGTAAGACCAGAGACCTGTGGCGCCCCGAGAACCAACAGGAGCATAAGGTTGAGGAGGAAGACCGAAATCCGAATTGCCTTCGAAACGGTGGATGCCATGGCTGTAACGGAATGCGTCAACGGGTTTCTTGAATGGGCAGATGAATAGCGAAGTCAGAAACAAGTTCTCTTCTTGCTGAGCTACGCTGGATGGATGGTCGATACAGTAGGTCGAAGTGAGTGTTGAGATTGAAGAGCTCACCGGCGCGACGCCGGTGGAGGTCAGCGTGTTTTTGCGGAAATTCTAGGGCGACCGGCTTTGGCGACCGATTAAAAGCAATCGGCAGTCATGTAAGCTTCCAAATTCATGTCCTCTGTCCTTTTTACCACAATTTCCCTCCCACACACTGCGAAAAGACAACGAAAACGGACACCCGACAAGAGATCCCACCAGGACACCTTCTACCATGTAACCCGCAAGCCCCTTCAACGAAATGACAGTGAATGAGGCATTCGACTCCTCTGTGCCACCAATGTGACCTCAGCGAGCGAAGGGTGTTGTCGCAGAAATGAACAAAAAGAAACAGAGAGCATTAGAAGATGTTAAGGTATGGACGGGCAAAAGAGAGAGAGGAGGAAATTAGTGATGTTACTAGGTATGAATTCAATCAGGCGGGAGCGATACCGCATTGGGACAATGCTTGAGTGCATTTAGCCGTCCGCGTATCGCAGGAAGATGAAATACTGATCGGATTCTCTACTCTCTTTACAGAATACACACAATTGCATTATCGTCTTGATTGTTGTTGAATAAAGTATCTCCCTCTCCCTCTCTCTCTCTCTGTTTTCTTCTCATGATGTCTCCAGAAGGGGAGTAATTGTGTCCACCTATTTCGGGTTAAGCAGAATGCTGAACCTTGGAAGCGCCGTCTCTATTCAGATGAAGGTATCCAGGAATAGCCTTAGCTCCAATTTCCACCTGTCTGGCGTCTATCTTGAGGGCGCCCCATCTTTTCGCGTTTTAAGACCTGTATGTACTCCGTATGTATGTGAGGATGCTATACAGCGCAAATATAACTCTAAACGATTCCTTTGGATCACATCCACCACTTGCGATTGGAGGTGAAAACCACATGAAACAGAAAGAGCGTTGTACTGTAGGGAGTGGAAGCGAAAGGAGGCAATTGCTACTCGTGCTACTGTACTACCTTACAGTACATGATTGGCGCTACCTCTGCCGCACATTAATCTGCAACGGCTGCCAAGCCACAGAAAGCTTGGCCACCAGGGAGCCGCGGTTCATCCCACTTGTGCTTCTTTACCTTGCGACACGACATTCATCCCCCCAACAAAATACCGAAGAGAACGTAGATACCTCTCTGCAACGTGACTGTGATGCAGCAGGTATACCACGAGTCAGCCTCTTTTCGATAGCGTGTCAATCTCCTGCCGACTTCGGGGACACTCCCTCCTAGTGTTGACGTCATTGACTGTACAACCATCGATTCTGTTATTCTGTTCACCGTCCGGTCAAATAGGAGATACTCGGAGCATTGGAGCGGACCAACCAAAAGAGGTCGATTTGCGATTCATTGCCGGACGATAAGCACATGGCGAGAACGAATAATATTTTCTTTGAATCTGATCTCATCATTTCCACAGCCTGAACACTTCTGTCGTCTCGCAAGACCTCTCATCGAAAGGATAGAGGAGGTGTGGACCTCGACACCTGCTTGTTCTACCCTACGTGCTTCTTTCTAATCTCTCAGCAACGCTGACCCCTCGGTAATGTATTCTCTTTTGCTTTTTGGGAAACTCGAGTATATAACTATATACGGTTCAAGCTGTACTCGTTTCTGTGCTCTACCTTACCTAGCTTTGACATGCGTTTAAGCTATGTATGATTCCTTGAGGAGTAGTCAGAGTTATCTAAGGTATGCGCTCCTCAGTCACGTGCCTGAGTGTTCTGAAGCGTTTCAATTTTTGCCTGTATTGATCTGAACTGGATGGCGCAAACACAAAGAGCATCGAGCTTGCTTTGTAACTGACTTAGCTTCAAGAATTATTCAATACATTGGTGTCAAGCTTATTTGTATGCATTACTTTGAAACTCTTGGGCATATCGCTTTATTCTGGATATTCCCCTTCCCCGCTCTACATTATCGTTGCGGCAAGTGGATGGTTAGGTAGGTAGGTATGGAAGTCTTAGCTGACTCCGCTGAGTGAGCAATACACGACCTTCGAATGAATGACTTCCATGCCTCGCTTACCTACCATTAGTTATTGATGTGCGGAACCCCTAAGTTGACAACTTCCCAAGCTGATCTGTAAAGTTTTAACCTAGTACGCTGGCACGCTGGGTTGCAACAACGTAGCAACCAGCCAAAGACTGATGAGATTTTCTCTAAAGCCACATCGTGCAGCAATCAACACTCTCGTACGAAAAAAAATTCATAGAAGCACCGAAAGACCAGAAAACCCCCTCTTAACCCTCTCAACCAGTCAAGCTTCACACGCGACTATGCTCTTATTCGACCTGGAATAGGTGCACGATATCTGCGGTCCCTGATCCCTCTATCTATCACTTCTCCGATAGACTATTTCTGGTAAATAGAGGCTACGGGTTGGTGAAAGCAATGAAGAATGCCCTCTAATTGTATCATCTGATCGTCGCCATGTAGACGTGTCTGTATAGAAGTGAAACTTATGCTCCTAGAGGTTATCTTGAATCGCCTACCCACTAGCATATTTGCCGTATTAGTGAGTTCACCTATTCCCGATAATGGTATCACCGCTATTCGTATCCTTGAGTACTATGGAAGGATTTTGTGTCTGAAGCCTTGGAGTTCGGAATCCCTACCTCCTTTTCTCCCAAGCATGGCGCCTGAAGCAGAACAACTGTCCTCTCTATCCAATCCTTTGGCAACATTAGAACAGCTCTCCCATTCGAGTTCTCAGCTCGATGGTATTCCAGCTGACCTCGAAAGCTCCATCCGGTTCGCAGGGGCTCGACTGACTCAAGCTGCCGGCATACTGCTCCGTCTCCCTCAGGAGATCGCTGCTCAGGCTGTCATCATATATACAAGGTTTTATATGGGCTCGGAAGGAGGCAGCTTCAGGATAAATGCTGCGAGAGTATGCGGAACTGCGGCCTTCTCTTAATCGAGGCTGACCAAATTCTAGGACGTCTCAGCGGCCTCAGTCTACATGATAGCCAAAATCTCGGCGCTCCCACAAACTCCTCGGTCTATATTGAACGTCTACGCCTACCTTCTCTCACATCCTCTCTACTCCAGGTTGGCACCGGACCTAGCTTCGGCAAAGCCTGATCCTGAGACCTACTACTTATCCGAAGGCTCGTACCAGTCTGCCCGTATTGCACTTCTCCGGACGGAGTCGATACTCCTACGTTCCCTCTCCTTTATTACCACGGTGGCTCTGCCCCACCATGTCGCCCTTACCTATCTCCAAACCCTCGGTGTTCTACCATCAGATCCTACGGCGACGTCAAGCGCCTTAGCAACGCGCACGTTGGCACATCTAAATACGGCATTGTTTTCACCCCAGCTGTTGTACCTGACACACCAACCTCCTGCGTTGGCGGTGGCGGCGATATATCTTGCGGCTAGAGATTTGGGAGTTAAATTACCCGGGAGTGAATGGTGGGAGGTCTTCGATGTGGATAGGGAGGACTTAGGTTTCTTGGTTGTGGGGCTCATGAGCTGCGAGGGGTGGATCCAGCAAGAGAAGGAGAAATGGTCAGATGGCAAGTGTCCGATGACCGTTGAAGATGTGGAGACGGAGATGAAGAGGAGGGATGTAGAGGCTGGTTGAGCCCAACGAAAGCTGGCACAGATGAATGTCTCTATATTGCCTACGTTTCGGTCGCCTGCGTGGAGATACTACGAAACGGCGTTGCTCAGACTACAGGAGATCGGGCGTGATGAGAAGTTTGGTACAAAATGGTCTTGCCACATAGTGCTGAGCATGGTACGCTGGTTCAACAGCCAAGTGGATCAGGCGCTTACGATAACGCAGACCAGACGAACGACACGTATCATCTGTTGGGTAGTAGAAGAATTGGAGAAGCTAGGTGGGTAAACCGCTAGAGAAACGTCGAGCGAAAGGGCTTGGGTCATGGCCATCAGATTGCAGTGCAGCATCAGGTGTATGAATAGAAGCTCGAGGGCCATGGTACACTCCATAATTGCCTACAGATAGAACATATCGTATATGGTATTGCTTACAGTTTACCAAAGATGTCTCTAACCGGTAGATGCCTGCGATCCCAGGTCCACGGTAATGCCCGTCTACCGAAAGACGGCCCGAGGTGTCTGGCGAATAAATATCACTAGCGGCGGATCACCATGCGTCATAATCTCCTTTTCACAAAAACCTGTGGATAAGGCACGGCACGGTAATCAATCATGCAGAAAGTGAATTTCCATCTACATCAATGCAACACATCGAGCATCCAAACAATCTAGGGCACTGAAACATGCTCAACTCTTAATACTCCGTTACCCGTCTGTCTATGACCGAGGTAATCCTCAAGGTGTGAGCAGAAGCCGCAAACTCGCTGTCGTGTGACACTTTGACTGATGTTCCCGCTGCAGCTTGTATTACCATCTCTATGGCCACCGCGATCGCATCATCATCCTCGATGTCTCCATCAGACCTGACTGAGAACAAGGAGAACTCCTTTTCTCGAGACTTGAAACCGACGAGGCACATGAGCCTGCCTCTTCAGCCTCCCGTTAAATCTGCAAGCCAAATCTTAGGATCCTCTACACGAGCCTCGATGTCTTCGCAACTTGCATCGGCTCGATATATAAAACAGTGTCGGGCCCTTATGGACCGTCAGCGCCAAACTTTCGATGAAGAGCGAGCTTTGTGGAACATTGAGAGGACCGAGCTGCACGAAAAGATTGTACACCTTGAAGGTGTCGTACGTCGATCTCAAGGAAAAGCCTCTAGTCGGATCACGTCTCCAACCCACAAGAATGGATCAGCATCTAGTGTCATTTGGAGTCCTCCAGGTACGGACGATCGCATCGTAAGTTCAGGAGATGAATTCTGGAGAGGTGCTGGAGGAAAGAGCGATGCTCAACCGACTCGGACCTTTTCAGAATCATCGAATCAGTCCGCAAGAGCAGGGGAACGGTTACCTAGCATTGCCGAAGACGGGATTGGGAAAAAATCCGAAAGATCGTTCTCGAATAGTTTAAATATAGAGGCTGCAAGTCCAAGATCGAGTATGTCTAGTAGGAAAACCGACCACAACATCGATGGGGTTACCTTCAAGTCAAATGGCACAGCTCCGGCCGTCGTAAAAGACCTTATCGCTCTGCAGTCGCCGTCGCCTAAGCGTTCGCCTTCTCGACTTTCTCCTGGCCCGTCTCCTCTTCACTCGATTCGGCTCGGTGGCCCTCACGATCCGTATACCAAGGATGCTGGCCACACGCCGCTCGCACGCCGGTCCAGCGTTGTATCTGGAGCAGGTTCTAGCGACCCCCCTACACCAACGCAGCCGGAGATAGAAAGGCCACCACTGGAACCTCGAAGTTCAGTTACAAAGATACCCACAGAGCGTTCCAACTCGTATTTCCCAGACGTGCCAGATATTGATGAGAATCTGGAACTAAAGGAACCTTTGACATTACACAATGACGTGGCCGAAGACAATAGCTTTCTTCATGAACTGAACTCGAAGTTGGAGGTCGCAAAGCTGGAGAACTCGGAGCCTACTGTAGTCCATTTGGAGAAAGCCGATACTGCGGTGGATCAGCCAGAGCCGGAACCAAAGCTAAGAATCAAAAGAAGTATGAATTTCGGTAGCCAGTTCGGGTCTTCGGCTTGCGGAAAAGGGTTCTAGGTCCGAGTCTTGGCGCAAGGGCGGTATAAAAACAAGCGACGCATTGTAAGGGGAGTTGGAGGTTTCTCACGGCTCACGTGCCCTGCCATGGCTCCTTGCTACAGCCACCAATAGGAACGTTACCATTTACCAAACGTCAGGAATGTGATATGCCTCCTGACCTACGACTATGCGACCTTGCTAGTTATTATTCTGGTATAAGACTTTGCTCGCTTCCTGTAATGCTTGAGCAGAACTCAAAACTGGAATTCTTTTTCTTAAGGCACTTACTTGCCTGTTGCTTTTCTGAACGCTAAACTTCAACAGAATTGTTCAATCAGCGGCAGCATGTTACGTCTTCTCAACAACCTCTCCCTTATTCTTACTTTCGCAGTCCTCATCTCAGCCTCCCCAACACCTTACACCGAGGACAATCTTTCCGAGATTGACACCCTTCGAGCTCGTGGCATTTCTGAAGTTAGTTATTCCGTCTCTGTCTCTGTTTTCTGTCCACCATGCCACTCTCTGCTTCTGCCCATTTCCAAAGATACTTATATATCGTCCTCACAGGCCGAAATTGCCGCCCGCATCTCCCATCCCGAATCCCTCTCCCAGCCAATCCCAGACCCTGTTCATATCGACTTCGGTATTCCAGAAACAACCAATCCGAGATCGTTATGGAGCCGCTCAATGACCGAGATCTTAGACAGCTTAGTCGAGAAGTTAGGAGTTAAGGGTAGCAAAAAGGACAAGATTGTGAGTGAGCTCAAGGCAAAGGGGGAAAGTGTGACAAAGAGGGACGAGGGGCAGATGTGGGTTAGTGGAAAATTAGGGCAGATCAGGGTGAGAGGAATGATCGGGTAGGCACTACCAAGTGTCGTTCGGGGGAAGATGCATGACGCCTTCCAGATGGATGTGCAGGGGGTTTAGAGCAGGACTGAGAGGAGGAATCTTGTTCTGGATGCAGGCTGTATGATGGAATAACTCAAGAGCATGATTACTTCCGTAGCGCACTTTTCTTGCAGCGAAGCATCATGGTGACTTAGCATCAACGTTTTCAATTCTTCCTGCTCGAGTCAACCGTACTCTCTGAAACGAAGGAAATGGAAGGGAATTGCCGATCACGTGCTCTCGCGTAGATTTCGCAGATGAAGCTAGAAATGGCTCGCATAAGAACGGGTAGCGGCCGTCACTAGGCCGAAGTGAATCTGTCAACATCGGAAACATTCTATGGTAAGGGATCTTAACTTGACCTTTTCATGGATTTCTTCTTCTTCTTCCACGCAGCCACTAGTCATCTGCAAAGATGGCAGCTCCATTTCAGAACTGTACCATAGCCCTGAGCGGAAGGTTTACAACTAAACATGGTAAGTCGAACGAGCTCCGGGCTGTTAGTCTCTCCCTGGGTCAAGCTGGACACTATGGGTTCAAAAGTATGGTTGAAGAAAAGCGGGTGAGATGTACTGACGAGTAGAAACTGTAGGTGCTATAGCAAACCGGATTGACCGCTATGGCGGTACCTACGCCTCCAGGGTCACTGCTGCTATTACCCACCTCGTTGCCAGCCAACAAGACTTTGAGAACAACAGCGGCAAAGGTGAGCTTTGCGGTGTTCTCACATTTCCTTCGGTCCATGGTGTTTTTACACTTCGTTCCACCCACTACATGTACATAAGAAACATCTTGCTACCACCCACTTTGCGTTCCCTCAACCATCACTCCATGAATATTCCTTTCTTTCCTTCTGGACTTTACGTTTATCGGTTCGGCCGCCTACCTTGTTCTGCTGTCGTTACCCCTCAAATTGGGGGATACAACGTACAAATTTACCTTCGGATCAAGACTTATACATCAACACCTGCGATACAATGAGTCCCTTTCAGCCACAATTAACATCAACCCCTACTGCTAGCTGGTGCTAACTGACTTTTACCTCATTGTAGTCAATCTAGCGGCCGAGCTCGCAGGTGTGAAAATTGTCAGCTACGAATGGATCTTAGATTCAGTGGAGGAAAGAAAAAAGGTTGACGAAGGGAAATATTTGATGGCAGTAGGAGGCCCGAAAACGGCTCCGAATCAGGCAATTAGCAAAGGCAAAAAGCATCCAGCCGAATCCTCGGATGACGAAGATATCGACGTCCAGCAGCCGCCAGCAAAGAAGCGGAAGGACGGCCAGAAAGCGCATTCGGATTCAGTGCAGGTCCGGGTTGATGACCTTTGTCCTCTTGCTGGTAGGTGTACAAACCCCAGGATTCTGAGCTCCATGGCTTCGACACCTCGAATACATCGTTAACAGACTATAGCATCACATCATGTGTATATCGATGCCGCTGGCACGATATTCGATGCGTCATTGAATCAAGCAGATTCTGGGAACAACCACAACAAAGCCTATCGAATACAGTTGCTAGCTGGAACTGACTACCGCGTGTGGACCAGATGGGGCCGAGTTGGTGAACGTGGACAAAGTGCTCTCCTGGGGAGTGGGGATCTAACAGAAGCCGTCAAGCACTTCGACAAAAAGTTTCGAGAGAAATCGGGCCATACTTGGGCGAATAGGCTGGATCCCCCAAAGTCAGGTAAGTATACGTTCATCGAACGCGATTACGGCAATAATTCCGAAGATGATGACGACGAAATATCTAGTGCTAGTAGTCGAAGAGAGTCGAAAGCCTCAATAGGCACCCAAAAGTCAAGTAGCACTCCTCTTCCCGAAAGCAAGCTACCCAAGGCGGTCCAAAATTTCATGGAACTGATATTCAACCAAAATTACTTCGCCGCGACCATGAAGGAGATGGACTACGACGCAAATAAATTACCTCTTGGCAAGCTGAGCAAGCGTACTTTGATGACCGGCTTCGAGAGGCTGAAGGAGCTTGCTGAGCTCTTTGCTAATCCAGCATTGGCAGATGAAAAGCATAACATGTCATATGCACAGGCTATGGAAGAGATTAGTAACTCATTCTACACTATCATTCCCCACGCCTTCGGGCGCCAGCGGCCCCCACTGATCGCTACTGAAGAGAGATTAAAGAAGGAGATCACGTTGCTTGAGTCCTTGAGTGATATGGAGATTGCCAATGAAATAATGAAAGATGCAAAAAGCGGTGCTGGAGAGAGAATGCACTCATTAGACCGCCACTTTGCTGGCCTTGGGCTGAAGGAGATGACTCCAAGTAAGTGACACGCTTTGATATTTGGATATAGACCTGCAAAATGGTCAAGGCACAGCCATGGTCCTATTTTTCTTGGTCGTCCCTCCTCTGGTACTAACCCACTTTCAGTCCAGAATTCTACCAACGAATTCAAGATGCTTGAAGATTATCTGCTCAAAACCCGAGGGCAGACGCATGACTTTGCATTCAAGGTAGTATTTGACGTCTGTCGACTGGCCGCTCAAATGCTAACTCATATCTCGGGTAAAAGGTCCAAGACATTTTTCGCGTCGAACGTAAAGGCGAACATGAGCGCTTCTACAAATCACCATATGGTAAGGCCAAGGCTGACCGTCGACTTCTGTGGCACGGGTCTAGATGCACAAATTTTGGTGGTATCTTGTCTCAAGGTCTTCGAATTGCTCCACCAGAGGCTCCTGTTACTGGCTACATGTTCGGCAAAGGGGTGTACTTGGCCGATATTTCATCCAAATCAGCAAATTATTGCTACCCGGCTCAATCTGGTGGAACAGCCATTCTTTTGTTATGTGAAGCTGAGCTGGGTAAGCCCATGCTTGAGTTGACAGATGCCGACTATGAGGCCGGAGAGAGGGCCAAGAAGCAAGGGTGTTTCTCCACTTGGGGCAAGGGATTGACGGCACCGGCCGGATGGAAGGATGCTTCGTGTGTACATGAGGGACTTTCAGGTGTCATGATGGTTTGAACTTCGTTTATTATTCGCGGAAGCAGAGTCTGATTCCATTCCCAGCCCGATACGCACATGCCTCCTACAACCAACAACCTGGTTGACCCAAGTCTCTTGTACAACGTATGGATTTGCTCCTCGCCATATTTTCCCAGGTTCTAATGCTATATAGGAGTACATCGTGTACGATGTCGCCCAGATCCGGCTGCGCTACTTGCTACGCGTGGGGATGAAACACGATTTCTCCAGGTGATTTCAAAAGGATCTGCGGAAAGCTCACTCATGTTGTTGAATCAAGATTCGAGAAAGAACGAAGAAGCATCGCATCACGATGCATCTAGAAGTATTGGGCATTCCTGGTTGAACTTAGTGCGAGACTTACACTAGAGCAGATGCTTCAAATGCTATCTTACGACATTCTATGTTCCAAGACTTTCATACAACGCTGTATTTGTACCCCCGATACATGAGGCAGCTCAGATAGACTCGCAAGCGATCGGTTTTATCGCTCAGAGACATAGATAACAGATACTTTGAGGCATTTGAGAACGCGATCCTACGCAATGTTCGAGACTATTAGTATCCGTTCGTCACTACAACCCCTCCCCCGTGAACTTTGAGCACTTCATCGCCCACCGCTCAACTCGACGCCTTAGAATCATCAATACAAACAACGCTCTATCCACTCAAGTGCGCCAAGTGCGACACCCCTTGCCAAGTCTCCCAAGCCAGGCTATGCCCAATGAGTACCTCATCATCTTTCAATCCCTCAATTCTTGCACATATCTTGTTTGGACATGGCTCACCTCATCTGTACTCTAACTCCAAGGAAGATTTCAATAAGTCAACCCAGTGTGTTTCCTCCCATCATCATCTCTACTTTACTTTTTTTAGTCTTACGACAATGATACTTCAGTAAACCAACTGTCTTGTATGCAGAACGGATGCTTTAGCTTGCTTTTAAATGACTGGAAAGACGATCTTCCAAGTACCTATAACCTCGTATCCCCAGTTCCTCCCCACCAACCTCGTAAACACCACTCCCCCTCTTGCACTAACGGTCCGTCCGGTCCCTCTCTTATGAACATCCCTTCCCTCAAGTTCCCCACCATCATTTTTCCCAAACCAGCTCACCCGAATTGAAAACCCCCCTCATACTACATAACTACCTCATCTCCAATCCAAACACAACTCAACCTACCCGTCAGCTATGTACTGTACTATCGAGCAAGAGCCATTGTTATACCTTTCTCTCTGGGCCTTTGACCATAAACATAGAGTTGTGAGTCTGAGTCTGGGTCTGAGTCTGAGATTTGAGATGGGAGAGGGGGGTGGGACTTTTCGATCGCCCGTTATGGAAAAAAAGGGGGGATGGTGAAGGGGGAATGGGAAGGGGA
>JAABVA010000221.1_pt1 | contig 74941 bp, 74 predicted proteins | sample 5560331 | NCBI WGS metagenome assembly JAABVA01 (sample SAMN12812661, study PRJNA571458) | rock metagenome | isolation source: Antarctica rocks | place: Antarctica: Victoria Land, Mt New Zealand sud | collected 2016-01-07
CATACTACATGATATTTACAATCGTACGTCGTATGAGAGGTCTTCCGATAGTTTTGCACATCCCAAAGATATTAAACTAAAGTCTTCGCCTAAAGGCGAGGGATTTTCCCCCAGAAACTGACATTAAGGGTTATATGATTTGGGTCTGCTGCACTTTTAACCTGATCCTGTACCTGTTTTAAAAACTTTTCATTTTGTAACCGGGCATCAATGCTGGTGTATGCGCTTGAATTGCGGCTTAATAATAAACTCAGATTCTCTGAATAGGGATGTTTGCGGTCTGTGGTATCCCGCACATGAATAAAATGGTAAGTAGCCCGGGCTTGGGCGGGTTCAGCTGTTTGGCCGTAGGTTAGTTTGGTAAATAGTACCCAGGCAATGCAAAAATTGGTTATTGCTTTCATTTTTATTTAATAGTTCATATCTAAAGCAATCAAATATAAAACTAAAAAATTAGTAACGAAACTAAAAAATTATTTTCCAATCATACTGTTAGATAAAACCGAAAAAGGCCAATACTCTCAAAAGTACTGGCCTTTTCATTGCTGTTGTTGATGCTTCTTTTAGGGCATAAAAATCAGTATCGTTTTACGCTGAAATCAGAAATGCCGCCTTTTAAATTGAGGTAAATCTTTTTGGTCGAGGCCGCAAAACCGGATGTTTCATATTGGTTGTTTCCGGTGGATTGAAAGCCGTCAAAAGTTTTGGAGGACAGGCCGGTTTTACTTTCGATATGGCAGGCTGCACCCGTCGGAACGCTGATATTCACTTCGGAAACGCCGGTAGAAATATCAACCATCGTATTGCCCGAAACCGGTTGCCCCAATTTTACGTCCATAGAAGTAGCACCGCCTTTTACATGCAGTTTCCTGATCTTGAATTTCGTCAGGTCCAGGTCCATTTTGCTGGCACCAGCCGCTATATCGATGTTCCACTCCGGGTTGGGGTTGAGTTTGATTGTGGCCTGATTGCCTTTATCGCTGTCCCAATTAAGGCTATGCCTGGAATTGTTGGTGTTAAAATTAATGGTTTTGCCAGAATCCGTAGCCGTGGTATTGAACACAAACTTGCCTGACAGTTCATGTGTGGCCGCGCTAAAAAGTTCGGTAGTCGTATCACGCAAAGTATAAGTTGCGCCGCCGCCGCGGATATTTAAGTCGGCCACTTTTACCTGCGGTGTAAAAGGTTCTTTGTAGGTGCTGCTTCCTTCCAGTTTAAAAACACCTTTACTGTCGTTGTCATCGTTGTTGTTGTCATTATCAAAAAAAGTATTGCTGTTGAAATGACGGCCAAAAAAATGGTTGTCAGTAGGCAAAGCCCCGCGGTAAACAACCAGGGCAAACAGCACCGCAAAAACAAGCACTTTAACAGTAGTGGCCGTTTGTGATGTTTGGTGAGAGAAAACCAGGTTCACCCCCCAGAAAATCAGGAACAATGGCCACAGGCCGATGATATTTTGCCAATGGAAATTGATGACGTTAAAATTATCCAGTAAAAACAGTATGCCAATGCCCAGCAAAAACAAACCGGTAAATAATCTGTCGCGTTTCATGGTTTAAATATCTTTAGGTTGATCATTTGGGTTAATACCAGACCAGTCTTCTTTCGGCATAGTTTTTTGTCTTGCTGTTTTTGTATTGGACCGGAAGATCAAACCCAGACCAATAATCACCAAAATAACTGGCCAGAACTGCTCGAAATTAAACCAGTCGGGGATGAAGTCAAGTTGGTCCAGCAGGAAAATTACACCCAATACGATCAGTACCAATCCGCCGATCTGGGCTACATTTTTATTGTTGTTGATCCTGAATTTTGTATTAAAAGCATTTGGGTCAAAACCCTGGTACGGCTGGTTTCCTTCATGAACGGTGTAATCAACCGAGGGATCGTTCAGAACATCATTTCTCCTTGGCATTATAATCCACAAAACAATATAGGCCAGCGTGCCGCCGCCATGATAGATCAGCGTCAACACAAAAATCAGGCGCACGATGGTAACATCAATGCTAAAATAATCTGACAAGCCAGCACAAACGCCAGCTATCACTTTTCGGTTTTCGTCCCGGTACAATTTCTTTTCCATACTCTTTTCAGCTTATAAATTTTTAAATTTCCCTTGTTGCGGTTTGAATGATCAGCTCATCAACATTGGCCCCGGCACTCATTTTTAAACAAGTAGTTAAGGCCGAAGCCACATCTTCCGGCATCACGAATTTTTCCGGCGGAATGGTTGTTCCGTCCCAGGAATCCGTCAACGTTGATCCAGGCAAGATGGCCGTTACTTTTACCTGATAAGCTTTCATTTCTTCCCGCATAATATGATTAAGACCAAGCTGCGCAAACTTTGTTACAGAATAACTGCCGGCATTTACAACTACCTGTTTGGAGGCAACAGAACAGATGTTAAAGATATGGCCTGAGCGTGCCGCCATTAGTTTTTTGCCGAAGTAACGGTACAGTTCATAACCTGCCATCAGGTTCAGGTCAAGCTGTTTTTGCAGGGAATTTCCTGCTTCCTCCAAAATACTTCCCGGCAAAAACGAGCCTGCATTGTTAATGATGATTTGGATAGATACCAGTTCCCGTTCTGCTTCGGCAGCAAAAGCGAACACTTCCTCCCGCAAGTTGCAATCAGTTGCGCGGGCAAAAACTTTTATAGCCGGGTTGCTTTGCAGCAATGCTTCTTTTACCACTAATAAATCAGTGTGGTTTCTGGCACAAATAGCCAGGTTAATCCCTTCTTTGGCCAGTGCTTTGGCAATGGCCAGCCCAATCCCTTTGGTGGCCCCCGTAATCAGTGCGTTTTGCATGGATAAAATTAGCCAAAATCAGCATCAGGTCTTAAATTGAAAAATTGTATTTTTAAAAAATTTTTAAAATGATCTTTACACACTTAGGCCGATATATTTTATTGCTGCAGGCAAGTTTTAAAAAGCCGGAAAACTTCAAGGTTTACTGGAGCGAGATCATGCGCGAAATGGTTTCTATCGGCATCGGTTCTTTAGGGATTGTTTGCATTATTTCGGTTTTTATCGGTGCGGTTTCTACCGTACAAACTGCTTTTCAATTAGTTAGCAATTTGATCCCGCGTTCTATTATTGGCGGCATCACGCGGGATTCGGCTATATTAGAGTTCAGTCCGACGATAACTTCGCTGGTTTTAGCCGGAAGGGTAGGTTCCAGCATTGCATCACAAATTGGCACCATGCGTGTAACCGAGCAAATTGACGCATTGGAAATTATGGGCGTAAATGCTCCGGGATATTTGATTTTGCCCAAGATCATTGGCGGCGTTACCATGTTTCCATTGCTTGTGATCATCTCCGTTTGCCTGTCGTTATTTGGCGGTTATATTGCCGGCAGTGCTTCCGGTGCCGTTTCTCCCAACGATTATGTAATTGGTTTAACAACAGATTTTAATCCGCTTTTTGCACGTATTGCCTTGATAAAAGCATTGGTTTTTGCCTTCATCATCACCAGCGTTTCGGCTTATCAGGGTTATTATACTTCTGGTGGCGCGCTGGAAGTGGGCCAGGCCAGTACCCGCGGCGTGGTAATGAGCTGTATAATTATTTTGTGTTCTGATTACCTGATAGCCCAGTTGATGTTATGATTGAGATTAAAGATATTAATAAAACTTTTGGCGACAACCATGTACTCAAAGGTATTTCGGCCATGTTTAATCAGGGGATGGCCAACTTGATCATTGGTGGTTCAGGTTCTGGGAAAACAACTTTACTGAAATGTATCGTGGGACTGCATGAACCCGAAAAAGGTGAAGTGCTGTACAGTAATGAAAATTTCACCAAGATGGATTTTGAACAACGCATCCCAATCCGCAAAGAAATTGGCATGTTGTTCCAAAACTCGGCTTTGTTTGATTCGATGACCGTGGAAGAAAATATTATTTTTCCGCTGAACCTGTTTACCGAAATGTCGAGATCAGAAAAAACTGACCGTGCAAATTATTGCTTAGAAAGAGTAAACCTGAAAGGGACCAACAAATTATTCCCGTCAGAGCTTTCCGGCGGGATGAAAAAGCGTGTTGGTATTGCACGGGCCATTACCATGCAACCCAAGTATTTGTTTTGTGATGAACCCAACTCCGGCCTCGACCCAAAAACTTCTATCGTTATTGATGAACTGATCAAAGATATTACCGATGAAAATAACATCACCACCGTTGTGGTCACGCATGATATGAACTCGGTAATGGGTATTGGTGATAACATCCTTTTTCTGCACAACGGCGAAAAATGGTGGCAAGGCTCCAACAAAGAAATTGCCCACACCGATAATGCAGAACTAAACAGCTTTGTATTTGCCAGCAAGTTTATGGAAGCCGCGAAAGAGAAATTGTAGGAAGAAGCTTTTAGCAATCAGTTGTCAGCTATCAGCTTAATATATATAAAGTCTAATATATCTTTACATTTAAAGATTTGAGGTACATGATTTTTGAAGTTAAATATTAATACTTTAGCTAATCTAATTGAAGATATTTAATAGACTTTATATAAATTGTCGATAGAAAGATGCTGATAGCTGAAGGCTGATAACTGATAGCTAAATAAGATGATCCAACTGCTTACGCCTCAATTTTGGAAAGATTACGAACTGATTGATTGCGGTAATTTTGAAAAATTAGAACGCTTTGGAAATTTAATCCTGGTCCGGCCGGAGCCGCAAGCGGTTTGGAGCAAAGCTTTACCAGAAAAAGAGTGGCAAAAACAGCATCACATCCGTTTTAAGGGCCGCTCTGCAACTTCCGGCGAATGGCTGAAAAAGAATCCGGCAACGCCCGACCGCTGGCAGATTGAATATCAAAACCCGGATGTAAATATCCGTTTACGTTTAGGTTTAACTTCTTTTAAACATGTTGGCGTTTTCCCGGAACAAGCGGTAAACTGGGATTATATCTCCACCCAAACCAAAAAACTGAAAACACCTCAGCCTAAGTTTCTAAACCTGTTTGCTTATACCGGTGCTGCTTCGCTGATGGCCAGAGCTGCCGGAGCAGAAGTTACGCATGTTGATTCCATTAAGCAAGTGGTTACCTGGGCGAATGAAAACCAGCAATTATCAGGCTTGGGCAACATCCGCTGGGTAGTGGAAGATGCGCTGAAATTTGTAAAACGAGAGCTTAAAAGAGGCAATAAATACAACGGCATTATCCTCGATCCGCCAGCTTTTGGCCACGGACCGAACGGCGAAAAATGGAAACTGGAAGATAATATCCTGGAAATGATGCAAGACGTGGTGCAATTGCTGGACGAGAAAGAACATTTCCTGATCCTGAACACTTATTCGCTTGGGTTTTCTTCGGTAATTGTGGAAAACCTGATCCAAGGTGCTTTTCCGGAAGCAAAAAACTTAGAAACCGGTGAGTTATACTTGCAAGCAACGGCTGGCAGCAAATTACCGCTGGGCGTTTTTGGGAAATTTAATAACCTTTGATCCGGTTTAATGATCAATGCAAACCCTATTAGAACCTGTTTAAAATTTTTTCAATAGGTTTTCTATGCTTCTTTTATCACCTAAAAAATGGCAAGCAGATGGTTTTGGTTTATTTAATTAATGCAAACACCAATTTTTATAGGGTAAAAGAAGCATTGCATTTTTTCTTGTATAAATTTAAACAGGCACTTAAAAAAACCTATTATTTTTACTGTTAATTTTTTTAAGGATAATGAAACCGACCAACAAAAAAGACGTATGACGATTATCTTTTAACCTGTTTTTTAAATTAACCCCTTTCAATTAAGCCAAATTTTATTCAACAAAAAACCAAAATGAACATTAAACATTTACTTTTCTCGATTACCCTCGCTGGCACTTCTATTACACTTCTGACCAACTGCAGCGAAAGCAGCAACGCCGGGAAAATTTCTTCCGGTACACCCATGTCCAAAGCAAAAGACACGACGGTTGCCAAACCTGCCCCGCCGCGGCCAATCAATAAACCGCAATACGATTCGCTGATGAAAAAGCTTGCAAACGGCGATACAACCGGTCATTTTCCAGTTAAAAATACACCTTACCCACTGGCAGGGGCTATCTTGCCTTATTACAGGATCGTGGCTTTTTATGGTAATCTTTATTCTAAAAAAATGGGTATCCTGGGTGAACTTCCCCCAAAGGAAATGCTGAAAAAACTGGATGGCGAGGTAAAACTATGGTCAAAGGCAGATTCGTCAAAACCGGTTATGCCTGCTTTACATTACATTGCGGTAGTAGCGCAGGGCGATGGCGGAAAAGACGGAAAATATCGTTACCGGATGCCATTCAAACAGATTGATTCTGTATTAGCACTGGCCAAAACGCGGAATGCACTGGTATTTTTGGATGTACAGGTTGCCCTGAGCAATATCCGCGCTGAATTGCCTTTGTTTGAACCCTATTTGAAAATGCCAAATGTGCATTTTGGAATGGACCCGGAATTTTCCATGAAAACCGGCGCAAGGCCAGGAACTAAAATCGGCACTTATAATGCTGATGACATCAATTTTGCCACAAACTATTTGGCTGATCTGGTGAAAAAATACAACCTTGCCCCTAAAATTTTAATCGTTCACCGCTTCACCAAAAACATGGTGACGAATTATAAGGAGATTAAACTGCACCCGGAAGTACAACTGGTGATGGATATGGACGGCTGGGGCGAACCTGAATTGAAATTAGGCACTTACCGCAACCATATTTTTGCTGAACCTGTGCAGTTTACCGGTTTCAAATTATTTTACAAAAACGACCTTAAAAAAGCGCCCCACCACATGATGACACCGGCAGAAGTGCTGGCCTTGAAACCAAAACCGATCTACATTCAATATCAATAATATAATTGTCAGATTCACCTAATTATAAACAGCATTTAAAATCAAAAAACAAATGTTTGCGTTTATAACAACATGAATAAGAAAGCAACATTTGGCGCAGGATGTTTTTGGTGCACCGAGGCCGTTTTTCAAAATGTAAAAGGCGTTATAAAATCTGTTTCCGGTTACATGGGCGGACAGGTCAAAAACCCGACTTACGCACAAGTTTGTGGTGGTGATACCGGCCATGCCGAAGTAATTGAAGTAGAATACAACCCGGAAGTGATTTCTTTTGAAGGATTACTGCTGATTTTTTTTAAAACCCATAACCCAACTACGCTAAACCGCCAAGGAAATGACGTTGGAACGCAATACCGTTCTGCTATTTTTTATACAGATGATGAGCAGAAAGCAGCAGCCGAAGCAATGATCAAACAATTGGATGCAGAAGGAATCTTTGATCATAAAATTGTAACGCAAGTTGTACCCGTAGAGACTTTTTACAAAGCAGAAGGCTACCACCAGGGTTATTTCAATAACAATTCCTCACAGCCTTATTGCGCGTTTGTGATCCAACCAAAGTTAAACAAGTTTATCAAAGAGTTTAAAGAGAAAACAACTCTTGCATCTTAAAAGCAATACCAACTTTTATAGGGTAAAAGAAGCATCTGTGTAAAAGCAGGTGCTTCTTTTCTTTTTGTTGTCCTCCAGAGAGGTGTAAAATAAACTGTGTCAGTTAAGGGATTAATAATCATTTTAGCTTTATGACACAGAAAAATGAACGAGGAACAAGGGTTTGATTTTGAGGGATTCAGGCAGAGGTGATCAAAGGGATGTATGCAGGTAGAAAAGAAATATTATTGCTTTCTTCAGTTGCATAAAAATTAAAAATATTTACAATGATTAAATCAAAACTTCATTTACTAATAATTATTTGCCTCTGCTTAACTTTTAATATTAAAGCTCATGCACAATCCGATACAAGTAAAGTAAAACCACAAACGTATTTGCAGGTTTATTACTCACTTACCAACACAGCCGGAACACTTGGCGGCAAATCTAATGTATCCGTCGAAGTAGGTAAACAATGGAATGTTTTCAGCTTAGGGGTTGATTTGGGCAAAACCACCTTAGAATCCATACACGGCAGGGATACATCCCTTTATTTTGAAATCAGGCCAAATCTTAATATTTTTCAGCAAGGCAGGTTTACAAATACACTTACTGTTGGTGTAGGATATGTTTTTTTTGCCCCAAACAACTTTTTAAGTGAACTCACTTCCGGTATTGAATATACTGCCTCTGACCGCTTGCACCTTAATGCCAACTTCGGTACATTTTATTACAGCGGAAGATATACGGCAAGTTCGGCAACGTTCTTCGGGATATCTGCTTCCTATTATTTTTTGCCTTATAAAAACAGATCCTCTATCATCAAGCCGAAATGATATTTATTAAAATAGCTTCTGTAGATGAGGCAGTAGTTAGTTGTTACCTTAATAAGCTTTTATACTTCTTTTACCACCTAAATTTCTCCAACCTAACTTAAACCTGCATTAAGCTTTTTTAATAGCTTTGAAACTTTTAAAAACGGCAACACCACATACTGTTTTTAAGGCATAAAATATTGATCTGAATGTTGACTGTAGAAAAAATCGGGGGCACTTCCATGACGGCCCTGAACGATGTGCTTAAAAATATCATCTTGTTTAACCGTACCGGCGATGAATTGTACAACCGCATTTTTGTGGTTTCGGCTTTCTCGGGCGTAACTAATTTATTGCTGGAAAATAAGAAAACCGGTGTGCCGGGCGTGTATCATTTAATTGCCAATTACCAGGATTTTCATGCTGCTTTAAATGAGCTGATTGTGCAGTTGCAGGCCATCAACAAAAATTATGTTGAGCTTGGGCTTGACCTCGCTGCTGCTGACCAGTTTATTGAAAAACGGGTTCGCGAAGCACAAAAATTCTTGGAAAACTTAGTCAATATCCTGGCTTCGGGTTATGTGAGCGAGGAAGGGATTTTGCAGGCGGCACGCGAAATCCTGGCCTCCATCGGCGAAACGCATTCGGCTTTCAACTTCACCAATATCCTGCAAAACAACCGTATCAATGCCACTTGTATTGATCTGAGCGGTTTTGATGACCATAATTCTTACACCATTGACCAGCGGATAAAAGAAGCCTTTAAAAATATTGATTTCAGCAAAACCATCTGTATTGTAACCGGCTATGCCAAAGGGACGGAAGGGATTATGCGCGAATTTGACCGTGGTTATTCGGAAGTTACGTTCAGCAAAATTGCAGTTGCTGTAAAACCGAGCGAAGCGATCATCCATAAAGAATATCATTTGTGTACGGCTGACCCGGTTTTGGTTGGTATGGACCATTGCAAACCGGTTGGTTTTACCAATTATGATGTGGCCGACCAACTGGCTGATATTGGCATGGAAGCCATCCATCCGAAAGCTTCTAAACCTTTAGAAATCAATGGGATCAACCTCCGTATCAAAAATACTTTTGAGCCGGAACACCCTGGAACGTTGATTACAAAAGACTATGTTTCAGCAGAAAAACGCGTGGAAGTAATTACCGGAACGGATAAAGTGCTGATTATCGATACCTACGATCCGCTGATGGTAGGCAGCGTAGGTTCTGATTTGCAGATCATGCAGGTATTTTTTAACCTTGGTGTAAGCTACAGTTACAAGGCCACCAGTGCCAATAGTATCTCGGTGGTGATCTGGGAGAAAGATTTCAAACAATCCCTGATTGATGAACTGGAAGAAAAGTTTGAAAAGATCACGGTAGAAAAAGCGGCGATGGTTTGCATCATCGGTTCCAACATTGATCAGCCTGGCTTGCTGGCCCGGTCTGCCGCCGGATTGGCCAGCGAAGGCATCAACATTAAAAGCTGTGGGTTTTCTTTGCGGAAAGTAAATATCCAGTTTTTGATCGCCCGCGAAGAGTTTGGCAAAGCGATTATTGCTTTGAACAAGGTGATGTTTTTTGTGGCATAAAAGAAGCATTGGGCAATTTGAAGTTTTGATTTAACTTTAAAGTTTGTTCTGTCATTCTGAACTTGTTTCAGAATCCTTCTTCCAAGATTTAGATCTTTCTGATGGGATGCCGAAACAAGTTCTGCACAACTTAAAACAAAGGTAACTGCCCTTTCCCTTTTATATCCCCATCTTCCGGATTGGTAATTTCCAGTTCTATTTTTTTTGTGGTTTTAACAAGCTCTTCTTCTTTCTGCGGAAGTTCTTTTTTGGCTTCTTCTTCTTTGTGTTCTTCCAAAATAATTTCTTTTAAAGACGTTTCTGCAACCGGGTCCGGCACATCTTCTTCATCGTCGTGCTCGGCAATCAGTTCAATCGTTTTGATTTCATGCGTAGAAAGCCGGTTTCCCTGTGCTTTGATGCCTTTTACATCGATCAGATCAGCTAAATTCAGTTCTGTGGTTTCCGGCAGGTGCGTTTTTCCTTTTACAAGTTCAACCTTCACCACCGGCTGTGATGCCCCGGAAATCAGAATCATTTTAGAACCGTTTTCGTCACTGATCAGGCTGACAGGTTTATTCAAAACCATACTTTCAAACGTAAACCGCTTTACAAAATAGTTTTTCAGTTTGCCTTCGTAATGCACCACAGTGTAAACCTGATCGGGATTGTATTTTTCAATCCGGATCATTTTATCTTCAAAATGATTGGTCAAATCAAAACCGGTGATTTCGCAAACGCCGTTGCCCAGCACTTTCAGGATTTTGTCTTCCCCGTCAAATTCACCCAAAAACGTTCCGCGGTTATCTACATTCAAACGTTTCAACACTTCATCGTACCAAATTTTCCGACCCGCCAAAGTGGAGATACCTTTTGTTTTTAAGCTGATTTTTTTGACCGGATATTTAGTGACCACGTTTCCAAGTGAACTTCGGCCTTTAATGGCAACTTCTGCAAAATCCAAGTCAAAAGTCAGCTTTTTCAACTTCGAATGCGGCTTCAATTGCACCAGCACCACTTCTGCCTCACCGTTTGGGTTATAGGTGAAGTACAGCGTTTTGGTACCTTTTGTTCCCTTTGTCAGATCATATTCTTTATCTCTGGTAATTCCCTGCACAAAAAAACGTTTGATAAAAGCAGTACCGGTTTCCCCGTCTTTATAAATGAAATTATAAACCGTACGCTCATCGTTTTTTTTGAAGATAGCCGCGTGCATAATATCTTTCCCGACAAAAACCTTTTCCTGCACTTTGGTTACCAGAAAGCGTCCGTCTTCCCGGAAAACGATAATTTCGTCCAAGTCAGAACAATCGCCTACAAACTCGTCTTTTTTCAAACCCATTCCTACAAAACCGTCGGTACGGTTCATGTAAATCTTCACGTTGGCCAGTGCAACTTGCGCTGCTTCTACCCGGTCAAAAACGCGGAGTTCAGTTTTACGTTCGCGGCCTTTGCTAAATTTTTCTTTTAGTTTGCGAAACCAATCAATGGCATAATCCGTCAACTGTTTCAGATGTTTGTTCACTTCCCTGATCTCGTTTTCCAGCGATTTCATCTGCTCATCTGCCTTTTTCACATCAAAACGGGTGATGCTGCTCATCGGTTTATCGATCAGCTTTTTAAAATCTTCAGGCAAAATGGTACGGTAAAGCTGAGGCAAAAAAGGCGTAAAAAGTTTAAACAAAACTTTTATCACAGCTTCAAAATTTGCTGAAGTTTCGTATTCCGGATGCTTATACATTCCGTTTTGAATAAAAATCTTCAGCAGCGAACTAAAGAAAATCTTCTCCTTCAGCTCGTCTAGCCGGATCTCCAGTTCCTGCTTCAATAATTCCCTGGTAAAAACAGTACTCTCCGTCAGGATATCGTTCACACTCATAAAGTGTGGCTTATTTTCCTTGATCACGCAGGTATTTGGGGAGATGGAAACCTCGCAATCGGTAAAAGCATACAACGCATCAATCGTAACATCAGGCGAAATCCCGGGTGCCAGATGGATGATGATCTCTACATCTTTTGCCGTATTGTCTTCAATTTTTTTGATGCGGATCTTGCCTTTGTCATTGGCTGCGATCACGCTGTCGATCAAACTTCCGGTTGTGGTAGAAAACGGAACTTCGGTAATGGCCAAAGTTTTTTTATCACGCTCTTCGATTTTAGCCCGGACACGGATTTTTCCGCCACGCTGACCTTCATTGTAAGCAGAACAATCAGCCAATCCGCCGGTTGGGAAATCGGGCAGCAAATCCGGCCGGTTACCTTTTAATATTTCTATGGAAGCATCAATCAGTTCGATAAAATTATGAGGCATCACTTTGGTGGCCAGGCCAACAGCAATTCCTTCTGCACCTTGCGCCAGCAACAACGGAAACTTCACCGGCAAAGTTACGGGTTCTTTGTTCCGGCCATCATAACTGGATTGCCACTCGGTTGTGTCCGGGTTAAAAACAACTTCTAACGCAAATTTGGATAAACGCGCTTCAATATAACGCGGAGCAGCAGCAGAATCGCCGGTAACCGGATCGCCCCAGTTTCCCTGACACTCAATCAAGAGGTTTTTCTGGCCGATCTGCACCATCGCATCACCAATAGAAGCATCACCATGCGGATGATATTTCATCGTGTTGCCAATTACGTTGGCCGCTTTGTTAAAACGGCCGTCGTCCATTTCCTTTAAAGAATGCAGGATCCGGCGCTGCACGGGTTTTAATCCATCATGGATATGCGGTACGGCACGGTCTAAGATTACATACGAAGCGTAATCCAAAAACCAGTTTTCATACAATCCCGACAGGGAAGTTATATTAGAGAGCGGTTCATTTTGCTGACTTAAATCGTCATTCATCCGGTATTGGCTAAAAAGATACAAATATAAGAGATAACAATAAAATCAGGCTTGGCAAAATGAAGAATTAAGTTTTATCTTTTTACGGTTTTACTTGTACAATTTCCGCATCAAATTATTTAACAAAATATTAATGCAATTTATTGTAACGAATTAATAGTTGGTGGCGTCTATAAATCAAAACAACCACAAAAACTTAAATTCAAAATATCATGAAAACTTTAAAAATTACCCTGACCGCTTTGTTCATCACTTTAACTTGCAACTTTTCCAAAGCAAGCATCCCAACCATCCATGAAAGATTAACTATGCGCTATGCAATTTCTGCTTACGTTGATGCTTTTGCACATGGCAAAAGTTCCGGCCTGGCAGATGTAATTGACGACAATGCAAAATTCTCTCATACAAGAGGCGAAAAAGTAATCAGCTTTAGCAAAAACCAAATTTTGGAAAGCATTATGAACCAAGAAAATATAGAACAAAATTGTACAACTACCACCAGGATTGTAGAAAACACAGCCAAGTTGGCGGTGTACAAAGTACAAATGAAATATCAAAACTTCTCCCGCATTAATTATGTAACATTGGCCGATACCGGTAATGGCTGGAAAATTACAAATGTTACAAGTGTGTTTAATTAAGCCGGATTTTTAGTCGATAAAAGAAGCATCTAAGTTTAAACTTGGATGCTTCTTTTATATTATTATATTAAAAACAATTAATTTGATATATAAATGTTGGTTATCATATAAAATCCTATATTTACATCACTATGGCATCTGTTAGTATCACACAATTGTATTCGCTTCTGAATGAAAAAGTAGGCAAAGAAACTGCAGAAAATTTAACCGGATATATAGAAAATAAAATTAAAGACGAGTTTGATAGAAATTCTGACATATTAGCTACTAAACAGGACTTGGCAAAACTTGAAATAAAACTGACTGAAAAATTTCTTGAAGCTAAGTCTGATACAATTAAATGGATGTTTATTTTCTGGATAGGCCAGATCGCTGCAACGTTCGGTTTCATTTTGCTTTTTTTAAAGAAATAGTGGTTTCTTTAAAATCTTCATATCTCCAATACAACCACTGGATCAGGCTCTTCCGCCGTAGGTTGCATTACCGCAATAATCCAACTTTTATCTTTTAAAATCACTTTCACAGGTTGTTTGGTTTTTAATAGATATGCTTTTTTTATCTGCTTAAAAGGAGTATTTTCCAAAGTAATATTCCCACCTGCTGGATTTAAAGGATGCACATAAAATTTGTTACCGGCCTGCGTTAAACAACCCCATTTTTGCGGCCTGATGTAACCGCCTTTCGTGTTGTAAATACTTTCGCCATAAGTTTTTAACCAATTGCCCATCCAGCTAATCCGTTCTTTAAATTCCGGCTGGATTTCTCCATTCGGCATTGGGCCGATGTTTAACAATAAATTGCCGCCGTTTCCTGCTGATCTTGCTAACAAGTTTACAATTTGAGCGTGTGTTTTGTAAGTGGTATCCGTTAAATTAAAACCCCAGCTATTGTTAATAGTCGCACAAGTTTCCAACGGAAGATTAGATATTTTTTGAAAACTCAGGCCATTTGTGTTTTCTCCTGGCAAATCCTGTTCAAACATCTGGAAATCTTCCCCAGGCAATGGCGTCATGTGGTGATTATTCCCCACCAAACATTGCGGTTGCAGCTGGTGGATCAGACCGTAAATTTCACGTGTATGCCAATCGGCACGCACATCATTTTCCTTTCTATCCTTACTTTCATTATCCATCTGATCCCAATATCCGTCAAACCAAACACCGCCAATTTCACCATAATTGGTTAGTAATTCCGTCAACTGGTTTTTCATAAACTGTATATAATTATTCCAGTCTCCGTGCTTGGTTCTACCAGTTCCTTTACCTGTTTTGCCAGTCTAGTATTGATAATCATCCCGACGCCAATCCAGCAGCGAATAATACAGGAAAAGTTTGATGCCTTGCTTGTGGCATTCATCTGCCATCTGCTTTACAATATCCTGATGATAAGGTGTTTGCATGATGTTGAAGTCGGAATATTTGGTATCCCACATGCTGAAACCGTCGTGATGGCGGGTAATCAGCGTAATGTATTTCATGCCGCCATTTTTCGCCATTAAAACCCATTCAGCAGCATTAAAATCAATCGGATTAAAGAATTTTTCCAGCCGCGTATAATTTTTTACGGTGATGTTCCGGTCATTCATCACCCATTCGCCACTTCCCGGAATACTAAACGGCCTCCTACTGGTCGGGATTTGCAATCCCGTCCTTTGAGTTATGGATTTTCAATCCATTTATACTACATTTAACAAATGGGTTTTAAATACAGGGTAGCCAATGATGGCATTTATTACATGACCATTACGGTTATAGATTGGATAGATGTTTTTACCCGAAAAGAACTGGCCAGTGTTATCATAGAAAGTCTGGTTTACTGCCAGCGGCAAAAAGGACTGATATTATATGCCTGGTGTTTAATGCCCAGCCACCTGCATTTGATCGCTTCGGCAGCAGAAGGTATCAAGCTGACAGACGTGATGCGTGATTTTAAGAAGTTCACCTCAAAAGCAGTCGTTTCCACGATCAAAGAAATCCGGGAAAGCCGCAAAGAATGGCTGCTGGACAAGTTTGCTTTTGCCGGGAAAACAAATGTAAAAAACAAGGAATACAAGTTTTGGCAGGATGGGCTGCACGCCATCGAGTTGGACACTACTTCTTTTATGGAGCAAAAACTGGTTTACCTGCATAGCAATCCGGTTGCGGCCGGTATGGTTTATGAACCGGAACATTACGTTTGGAGTTCGGCCATTAATTATACCGGTGCGCAAGGTTTGATTGAAGTGGTTTTGATAGAATAGATGGGATCACAGATCCCAAGCCCCAAGGTGCGGGATTGCAAATCCCGACCAGTCGGTAATGTTCTATTTAGTTTGTGATCGCCTAAAACTTGCAGGAGTGTCTTTAAATTTATTCTTAAATAACCGGTTAAATGCCGCTTCGGATTGATAGCCTACCTGATTGGCTACAATACTTACCTTAACTTTGCTAGTTAAAAGCATTTCTTTTGCCTTTTGCATCCGCCAGTTTTGAAGATAGGTGAGTGGGGTTTGACCTACTAGCGATTTGAAGCTATTAAAGAAGAGGGTTCTTGACATTCCAGCGGATTTGGAGAGTTTTTCCAGCGTCCAGTTTTTTTCAGGACAATTTTGTAAATTTTGCAAAGCTGTACTTATCCTTTTATCCATCAACGCAAGTAAAAATCCCTGTTTAACGATATTCTGATTCAGATAGCCACGTATCGTATGAATGAAAAGCCCCTCTGATAAACGGCTTATTAGTATATCGCCGCCAGGCTTTGGTTCGTTGATTTCTAACATAATTTGATTTGCTGCAAGTTCCAGCCAGGATTGTTGCTTCTCATGAATATCTTTTAAGTGGATTAAGTTAGGTAAATCAGTTATAAAAGGATGCTGATATTGATCATCAAATTCAAAGTGACCTCCCAACATTACAGTTTTCAAATCTCCATCCAAAAAGTATGGGTTGGCTGTGTCTCGAAACTTTACATACGTTTTTAAAGGAATCTTAATGCTGTCAGGTTTATGGGATATGCAATGATTACTTCCATTTGGTATTAGCACCAGGTCTCCCTTAGCTAATTGAATACTAACATTTTCTTCTACTTGAAGGCAACACGATCCTTCCAGCAGTTTCCAGAATTGTAAAAACTGACTTTTAGGCAAGTCAATTCCCCATGGAGCCGTGACTTCAAGTTTTCGGTAGACGACACCTTTAAACTTTATCGATTCTAAAATTTTACTTAGTGGATCCATATATTAATGTACGATTAAGCAAAATTAATGAACTAATTAGTCTTTTTAGTACCTTTAGACTAGTTAATTTTGAGAAAAAAATATTATGACATTAAGAGACCCGATAGCTTCATTTATAGAAGAAAGCGCTAAACAACTCCCACCGCAATTGCTGAGTCAGGTTTATGATTAAATTTAAAGGTTGGCAGATTTAAGTATAGGCGAGACAGCTTAAATGTCGGTGATAAAGTACATGATTTTCTTTCGGATAGTTTTGAGAAAGTAACCTATGCAAGTCTTTGAGTTTTGGAATGTTTAGAACACAAACTAATAAGTTAGTACCATTTTATATTATTCTTTTAACTAAGAACTTCAACACTTATTTGTATCGAAATACCAGGTTCACAAAACAAATACACACACAGGCTTTAATATTCAATAAATAATTTTTATGACCGATAACAAATTTCGAACCGTTTTTGAGAATTACCTAGACGCGTTCGCCAAAGAATCTCCTGCTGAGCAGGAACAACTTCTGAGTTCCAGTGTAGCTGAGGACGTAGTATTTACAAATCCCGGCGTAGATGGCCGAGGACGAAGTACTCTTCTCGCCCATGCAACCAGCTTCCAAAAACGGTTTCCTGGTGGTTATTTCCGAGTGAACTGGTTTCGGCAGCAGAATGGGCAGCTTCTTTCAGAATGGACGCAATATGACCAGCAAGGCTCCGCGCTTTTTACAGCCCACAGCTACGCACGGCTGAACGAAGAAGGGCTCTTAATTCACTTAGCCGGATTTTGGGCTGAAGGAGCCGTTTAGCCTCGGCATTGCCTCACAGTATCGCATGTAATTCATTGCTTTTAGAGTGACTATCACCATTCTCTTAACAATACTGCTATAAAATAAATAATTGTGCGATACGGCATTAATTACTGGCTGGTCGGGGTTTGCAACCCCGTCCTTTGAGCTATGGATTTCCAATCCTACTACAACTTCACCACCAAAAAACCAACCAACTTTACACCCCTAAAAACAGCATCAAGCCACCGCCACTTCCTCCAAAATATCCACTTCAATCCTCAAGTTCTGAATAATATGCTGCTGTCGGTCAGGCGTGTTTTTCCCCATAAAATATTCCAGCAGCGATTTAATGTTGGCTTCTTTCAACAGCACCGGATCCAATCGAATATCTTTCCCGATAAACAAACCAAATTCTTCCGGTGAAATCTCACCCAAACCTTTAAAACGCGTTATTTCCGGTTTGTTGCCCAATTTGTTAATGGCACGCTGGCGTTCTTCATCACTGTAGCAATAAACCGTTTCTTTCTTGTTGCGCACCCGAAAAAGCGGTGTTTGCAGGATAGAAACATGGCCGGCTTTTACCAGATCGGGGAAAAATTGCAGAAAAAAGGTCATTAACAGCAGTCTGATGTGCATCCCGTCCACATCCGCATCCGTAGCAATCACAATGTTGTTGTAGCGCAGGCCGTCCAAACCGTCTTCAATATTCAGCGCGTGCTGCAGCAGGTTAAATTCTTCATTCTCATAAACCACTTTTTTGGTGAGGCCGAAACAGTTCAGCGGTTTTCCTTTTAAGCTGAAAACGGCCTGCGTTTGGACATCGCGCGATTTGGTGATGGAACCGCTGGCAGAATCCCCTTCCGTGATAAAAAGCGTAGTGTCTTGTTTCCGCTCGTGTGTGTCTTCAAAATGCAGCTTGCAATCGCGCAGTTTTTTGTTGTGTAAAGAAGCTTTTTTAGCGCGTTCGTTTGCCAGTTTTTTAATACCGGCAATATCTTTACGTTCCCGTTCTGATTGTAAGATCCTTTTTAGCAAAGCATCGGCGGTAGAAGGGTTTTTATGCAGATGGTCGTCCAATGCTTTCTTAATAAAATCATGAATGAAAGCACGTACAGAAGGCCCGTCTTCCGCGATATTCTGCGAACCTAATTTGGTTTTGGTCTGCGATTCAAAAACCGGTTCCTGCACCCGGATAGAAACTGCTGCCACGATGGAAGCTCGAACATCGGCCGCATCAAACTCCTTTTTGTAAAACTCACGGATGGTTTTGACAACTGCTTCCCGAAAAGCAGCTTGGTGTGTTCCGCCTTGCGTGGTGTGCTGGCCGTTCACAAAAGAGTAATATTCTTCGCCGTATTGTTGGCCGTGCGTCATTGCAACCTCTATGTCCTGCCCTTTTAAATGGATGATCGGATAGCGCAGGTTTTCAGTATCCGTATTGCGGACCAGCAAATCATACAACCCTTTTTCGGAATGATATTTTTGTCCGTTAAAATTGATAGTCAGCCCGGCGTTTAGGAAAACATAGTTCCAGATCATGTTTTCGGCAAATTCCGGGATGAAACGGTAATGGCGGAAAATGGTATCGTCCGGCAAAAAATTGATCGCCGTACCATTGCGTTGTGTGGTATCTTTATCTTCTTCGCGCAGCAATTCACCTTTGCTGAACTCGGCAATTTTGGTTTTGCCATCACGGTAAGATTGTACAATAAAAGTGTCCGACAAGGCATTTACGGCTTTCGTTCCAACGCCGTTCAGGCCGACAGATTTTTGAAAAGCTTTGCTGTCATACTTTCCGCCGGTATTGATCTTGGAAACACAATCGATCACTTTACCTAACGGGATCCCCCGCCCATAATCCCGTACAGCTACTTTTTGTTCGCTTAAACTGATGTCGATCGTGCGTCCTGCACCCATCACAAACTCATCGATAGAGTTGTCCACAATTTCTTTCAGCAACACATAAATCCCGTCATCATAAGCAGAACCATCGCCCAGCTTGCCAATATACATACCTGGCCGAAGCCGGATATGCTCCTTCCAATCGAGCGAACGGATGCTGTCTTCACTATAATTAATCGGATCGGGTAAGTTTGCAGTGCTGCCGGACATTTTTTTGCTACTGATTTTAGCACAAATTTATTAAAATATCAGCAATCTGCCTTATCAGCAAAGGTTTAATATAGATGATTAGCGCGAATGTTGATAATTTTATGCCGATAAAAGAAGCATCAGTTAAACTTGACCGAATAATAAGCTTTGTTAACTTTTTTGTAGAAATCCGGTCCGTTTTCATCACCCAGAAAAAGCATCAACATATAACCTGTCCCGGCTTTTTGCAAACTGATCAATAAGCCATATTGATAATGGCTTGTTTCCGGCCGGTCGTATAAATTGAGTTGGTAGGATTTTCCCTTGTCGGCATGAAAAACGTTCAACACTTCTTTGGGCAGGTTTTTTGAGATAAAATTATCTTTGCCGGCGAGATTTGTAGCTGCCGACAAGGAGACAGAACTGTAAAGAGAATCAGGGTTGTTCAACGCCTTTTTAGGCTCCTCTTCGGATGCTTTGAACTTCGGCCACTGCTGCAAATTTTTAACCAGGTACCAAACCTGGAAATTTGCGTTTGGCAGTTCCATAGCATAATCAACGTCCGCTTGGGCGGTATGCAATGCTTTGATTTCTATAAAGTCTTTAGGAAGTAAAAACTGCACGTTGGCAGCAGATAAAGATTGCTGAAAAGTTTTGAACTGAGAAGAAAGCTGCACCGTTTGCGTATAGCTAACGGTACAAACAAGTAACAGAACAACAAACAGTTGCAGAAATTTTTTCATCAACAGAGTTGGCTAAACCTTCAAATGAGAACTTTTTTCAATCCTTAAGTGCTGACCAAACTTAACCTTTTAATCCAGAAAAAAGAAATCTCTTATAACAACAACAAACAAATATTTAAATGAAAAAATAACGCATACCGCCAATTTTTCAGTTGGACTGAGAGCCTGTTTAGAATTTGTTAAATATGTTTTCTATGCTTCTTTTATCACCTAAAAAATGGCAGGCATTTGGTTTATTTAAATTGATGCCAACACCAATTTTTATAGTGTAAAAGAAGCTTTGGCATTAATCCTGAGCATATTGAAGGATATTGTATAAATTTAAACAGGCTCTGAAATGATATTTTATAGTTTTTAATATGCAAGGAGAAGCAGTTTAAACTTTATTAGTTAAACGGGTTATGGCCCATTTTTACAATAGGTGCCGGGCCTACGGCCCTTCGACAAACTGTTCGGCCCGAAAAATCCGCCTGCCGGTTTAACTCTGCCCGACACCAGTTTAAACAACTTCGGAACAATAGTTTCAAACATCAGTATTACAATTAAAATTATTGCTCTTTTTAATGCTATTCCTTATTTCATTGATTTATATTTAAACTATTGTGATATTGTACTTCATTTTATATTGTAACCACCATGATCAGGTATTTCGGGCAAACCCGTATTTTAGTTGCCGTTGATTGTATCATCTTCGGATTTGACGGCGATCGCCTCAAACTTTTATTGATACAACGAGGATTTGAACCCGAAGCAAAAAAATGGAGTTTGATGGGCGGTTTTATCCAACCGGAAGAAAGCCTGACAAAAGCCTCTAACCGGATTTTAAAAGAGCTGACCGGACTGGAAGGCGTATTTTTGGAACAACTGAAATGTTTTGGCGATCCTGACCGTGACCCTGTTGAAAGGACTATCGGCATTGCTTATTTTTCGCTGATCGACATCCATCAGTATGAAAAACAAATCAGCAAAGATTATCATGCCGAATGGTTCTTGCTGGATGAAGTCCCTAAACTTATTTTTGACCATCAGGAAATGGTGGAGACGGCAAAGCGGGAAGTGCGGTACAAAGCCGCTTTACACCCGATTTTATTTGAATTACTACCCGAAAAATTCACGGTCCCGCAACTGCAAAACTTGTATGAAGGTATTTACGGAGCTACTTTTGACAAGCGTAATTTTAGCCGTAAACTATTGTCCACCGGGCTTTTGATCAGGCAGCAAGAAAAAAACAAGGAAAATTCCAAGAAAGGTGCTTTTTATTATATGCTGAATAAAAGCCAGTACAAAGAGAAATTCCAGTCGTTCCTTAATTTCATCCCCAACCCGGAAAGTTTGATTTTCCTGATCCTGGCCTTTCTTAATTTCTCTTAAACCTGTTTAAATTTTGTTGTACATATTTTGCATGCTTCTTTTATCACACAAAAACAGCCGTATTTTCTATGCTTGTTGTATCGATATTAAAAACTAAGACAAAATTATAAGCCTAAAAGAAGTATGATTGATTTTTTGGCCTAAATTTAAACATCCTTTTAAATAACTTAAATTTTTCAGTTGCAAAAAACTATTGTTAATTAAACTCAAATCAAGTTTATGAAAAAAAATCAATTTGTAATTGGTGTTGATTACGGAACAGACTCTGTACGTTCTGTAATTGTTGATGCAGCAAACGGAGCAGAAATATCTTCGTCCGTTTACTTTTATCCAAGATGGCAAAAGGCTTTATATTGCGATGCCGCCGCAAACCAATTTCGGCAGCATCCGCTGGATTATGTAGAAGGTTTGGAGTCCACAATAAAAGACTGTCTGAAAAAAGCAGCAGGAAAAGTTACGCCGGAAGCTGTCAAAGCTATTTCTGTCGATACCACCGGTTCCTCTCCGGTCGCGGTGGACGAAACCGGAACGCCGCTGGCCTTGCTGCCCGGATTTACAGAAAACCCAAATGCCATGTTTGTGCTTTGGAAAGACCATACTTCCTTAAAAGAAGCAGCGGAACTGAACGAACATGCGCAAAAAACCAAACCGGATTATTTACAGTTTGTAGGAGGGATTTACTCTTCCGAATGGTTTTGGGCAAAATTGCTGCACATATTAAGGGTTGATGAAAAAGTACGCGCAGCCTGCTATTCTTGGGTAGAGCATTGTGATTGGGTTCCGTTCCTGCTTACGGAAGGAAAACATGTTGCCGATATGAAACGCAGCGTTTGCGCAGCCGGCCATAAAGCTTTATGGGCAGAAGAATATGGCGGTTTGCCGCCGGATGGATTTTTCTCTTCCCTGGACCCGCTTTTAAAAGGATTTACTTCGAGATTATTTCAAGACACTTATACTTCAGACAAAGCTGCCGGAAATTTAAGTGCAGAATGGGCCGAAAAATTAAGTTTAACTACCGATGTTTTGATTGGCGTTGGTGCTTTTGATGCGCACATGGGTGCGGTTGGCGGTCAGATTGAACCTTATTATTTGAGCAAAGTAATGGGCACTTCTACCTGCGATATGCTGGTTGCACCGATAAAAGAAGTAAGCGGAACGCTGGTTCAAGGCATTTGCGGACAAGTTCCGGGATCGATCATTCCGGGGATGATGGGCATGGAAGCCGGGCAGTCTGCCTTTGGTGATTCTTACGCCTGGTTCCGCAATTTGCTGGTTTGGCCGTTGAAGGAGCTTCTTTTATCGACTAAAATTATTGACCGGGAAACTGCCGGAAACCTGATGCAGGAAATGATCGGCAAAATGATCCCGGAACTGAGCAAAGAGGCGGCAAAAACCCCCTTGAATGAAAAAAGCGAACTGGCGGTGGATTGGCTGAACGGCCGCCGCACACCGGATGCAAACCAAGAATTGAAAGGCGTAATCGCTAATCTCGGCCTAAGCAGCAATGCACCTTCCGTTTTCCGCGCCGTGGCCGAATCAACCTGTTTTGGCGCTAAAAGCATTGTGGACCGGTTTAACCAGCAAGGCGTGCCGATAAAAGGATTGATCGGGTTAGGTGGCGTGGCTAAAAAATCCCCTTTTATTATGCAGATGATGGCAGATGTGATGGACATGCCGATCCGCATCCATCAATCGGAACAAACCTGTGCCATTGGCGCGGCGATGTTTGCGGCTACGGTTGTCGGCATCTACCCAAAAGTGGAAGATGCAATGGCCGCGATGGGACAAGGTTTTGATGCCGAATATCAGCCTAACCCTGAAAATGTTACTATTTATGCAAAGCGCTACCAACGCTATATAAGTTTAGGAAAAGCCATTGAAGCACAAACCATGAATTTTAGTGCATAAAAACAGTATCTGAAAAATGAGCAAATACGATTTGATAAGACAAAGCGCTTACGAAGCCAATATGCAGCTTCCCAAACTTGGGCTGGTGCTTTTTACTTTTGGAAATGTAAGTGCTGCCGACCGCGGGCAAGGTGTTTTTGCGGTGAAACCAAGCGGCGTTCCTTATGAAAACCTTTCTCCGGAAAACATGGTTATTGTTGATTTTGATGGCAACACGGTGGAAGGGTCAATGCGCCCTTCATCGGATACCAAAACCCACGCCGTGCTTTATAAAAACTGGGAAAATATTGGCGGAATCGTGCATACCCATTCTACCTACGGCACGGCCTGGGCGCAAGCACAACGCAATATCCCGATTTACGGAACCACTCATGCAGACCATAACATAGCAGATATTCCATGCGCGCCACCGATGGACGATTTGATGATCCAAGGTGATTATGAATACCAGACCGGTTTCCAGATTATCAATTGTTTGCAGGAAAAAGGTATGGCTTACGAGGAAATGGAAATGATTTTGGTAGGCAGCCATGCCCCTTTTACCTGGGGAAAAACAGCAGCAAAAGCAGTTTACAACAGTGCCGTTTTAGAAGAAGTAGCCCAGATGGCTTACCTGACAGAACAGATCAACCCGGAAGTTGCGCGGTTGAAACCGGCATTGATTCAAAAACATTACGAAAGGAAGCATGGAAAAGATGCTTATTACGGACAATAAACAGCTTTGGCCAATGCTTCTTTTACCCTATAAAAATTGGTGTTTTCCCTTAATCATCCTTAAAAATCAATTATAAACTATTATCATGATCAACTTAAAAGAACTGGAAGTTTGGTTTATCACCGGCAGCCAGCATTTATACGGTGAAGAAACTTTAAACCAAGTGGCGCAGCATTCGCAGCACATTGCGGCAGCATTGGATGCTTCGGCACAAATCCCGGTCAAGGTTATTTTCAAACCAAACGTAAAAACCACGGAAGAAATTTATGGCATTTGCCAGGAAGCCAATACGGCCAAAAACTGCATTGGTATCATTGCCTGGATGCACACTTTTTCTCCCGCAAAAATGTGGATTGGCGGTTTAAAAATCCTGCAAAAACCGGTGCTTCATTTACATACACAATTTAACCGCGATATTCCCTGGGCAACCATCGATATGGATTTTATGAACCTAAACCAAAGTGCGCATGGCGACCGGGAATTTGGTTTTATCATGACCCGGATGCGCCTGAACCGAAAAGTGGTGGTTGGGCATTTTGAAGATACGGAAGTACAAAAAGGCATTAGTACCTGGACACGCGCTGTAGCAGGCTGGTACGACTGGCAAGGCGCAAAGTTCATCCGTTTTGGTGATAACATGCGTTTTGTAGCCGTAACAGAAGGTGATAAAGTGGAAGCAGAACTGAAATTTGGTTATTCCGTCAACACTTATGGTATTGGTGATTTGGCGGAAACAATCAACCAAACTTCTGATGCAGACATTGATCAATTGATCCAAGAATACAACGACACTTATATGCTGGCCGAAAGCCTGTTGAAAGGAGGCGCACAATTTACCTCGTTAAAAGAAGCAGCCAAAATTGAAATTGGCCTGCGGACTTTCCTGCAACAAGGCAACTTCAAAGGTTTTACCGATACTTTTGAAGATTTGCACGGCATGGCGCAGCTTCCGGGCATTGCTACGCAGCGTTTAATGGCCGAAGGATATGGTTTTGCCGGGGAAGGCGACTGGAAAACTGCTGCTTTGGTACGTGCCATGAAGGTAATGGGAAGCGGTTTGCCGGGTGGAAATTCTTTTATGGAAGATTATACTTACCACTTCGACCCACAAAATCCGATGGTTTTGGGTTCGCACATGCTGGAAATCTGTCCTTCTATCGCCAACGGAAAACCTACCTGCGAAATCCATCCTTTGGGAATTGGCGGCAAAGCTGATCCGGTGCGTTTGGTGTTTAATGTTGCCGCAGGGCCGGCACTTAACGCTTCTGTCATTGATCTGGGAAACCGTTTCCGCTTATTGGTAAACGAAGTGGAAGCCGTAGAACCTGAACAAGACCTGCCAAACCTGCCTGTGGCGCGCGTTTTATGGAAACCGCTCCCGGATATGAAAACTGCTTGTGCTTCTTGGATTTATGCCGGTGGCGCGCATCATACCAGTTATAGCCAGAACTTAACTGCCGAACACTTGCAGGATTTTGCGGATATTGCCGGTGTGGAATGTGTGCTGATTGATAAAGATACCAAGCTTACACAATTGCGTAATGAATTGCGCTGGAGTGAAGTTGCTTACCGTTGATTTTAGGATGGTAAAAGAAGTATTGGTTTCAAGAGAAAGCAGCAGCAATTTTAGATTGTGACGGTTTTTTGGTTTTATTGATTATGATTTACAACAATTTGCCTTTTAACTACAACTTTGCCATCAGTAATATGCAAAAAATCATTTCCATTAGCCATATCCCTTGTATCAAATGTGAAGCTTTTGTTAATTGTTTTTAATGACTTTAATACTGTCTTGTCCTGAAACGAGTTTACATAAAAGTTTAAACAACTTCAATATAGAACTATAAATACAATACTTAATCCCTTAAATTAATTTTTTTGAACTATAGATTTCTTAAAAATCAAATTTGTAGTTTAGAAAATTATATTTCAATTATTAAACTTAGAGTATTAACCCACATGTACATCAGATATAAATGCCTGAAATTTCTTTTTTAATAAAAACAGGCTTAAAGAAACCACGATTTAACTGAACATATTTATTAAAATTTAAAAAAAACAACTATGGATTTTACGATTAAAAAAATGATTACAGCAGTATTTGCGGTAGCAATAACTGCTTTACTTTTTACAGCCTGTAAAAAAAATGCTACTCCGGTTGATTTAACCAAAAGGGCTACAGCACAGCTTAGTGGCGCCAATGAAACTCCGACGGTAGAAAGTACAGGTACAGGAACAGTGACAATAGCTTATGATCCTATTTCTAAAATAATCACATATAAAGCTACCTGGCAGTTAGGTTCATCAACTGCAACAACCTTAAATATGCATTTTCATGGTGCGGCAGATGGCAGTGATTCAAAAAGTTCGCCTGTTGTTATTGGTATTACTGGTTTTAGCACAATGAGCTCAGGCGCATTTTCTGGTACAACACGTGCATTAACACAGGATGAAGAAAATCAGTTTCTCTCCGGAAAGTGGTATTTTAATATCCACAGCAGTACCTATCCGGGCGGTGAACTGCGTGCTAATATTAAGTTTTGATTTAAATCTGTAATTGTGTTTGATGAAAAGTAACGGGTTTGCATAAGCCTTCCCGTTATTTTCACTTTTAGGTTACGTGTTGGTTAGAATTGCAATCCCGATCTTGTGAATTTGGATTTGCAATCTAATCTTTAATGAGCAAAATATCAAACCATGTTGCAAAGTATAAATCTTGTTTTTACGTTTAAAACTGGTTCAATTTATTTATCATCTGGATTGCAAATTCAAGGTTTTTAGGATTAAATCACAAGTTGCCATCAACCAAGGCAAATTGACAACGCCGAGACGGATCGAAAAATTGGATGCTTTCCGCGGAACACCTTCAAAAGAAGAATAAAAAACATATCTAAAACAGTATGGCCGGGAAATTTTCCCGGCCATACTGTTTTTATCGGCATAAATTCTTTAACAGATTTTAGGTGATAAAAGAAGCGTTCAAATCAATAGCCTGTATTCTGTTTTAAGTTAGGATTGGCAATAATCTCACGTTGCGGAACAGGGAAAACCAATTTAGGGGAATTCCATTCCAGGGCACCTACGTTTTGCATCGTCCTTTTGGCATCGTGCAAAAAGAAACCACCTTCAAAAGCAAGTTCATGTCTGCGTTCTGTTAAAACCTGCGCTATTGAAATGTTAGCAAGTGAACTGGTAACAAAGGGGCTTAAACCAGCACGGATACGGATTTTATTGAGGTCATTAACAGGTGAATCACCAACATTGGTATTGGAACGCAAATTGGCTTCGGCACGGTTTAAATACATTTCTGCCAAACGTACAATCCTGACGTTGCCAAATTGGTTTCTGAATTTGGATGAATAGATGGAGTAATTGGGAGCTGTTCCTTCATAATAAAAAAATGTACCACGGGCATCACCAGTTTCAAACTCACTTAAAAAGGCAGGTAAAACGGCAGCATCACCTCGTCCGTTATAAGTAGCAGAAGCATAAAACTCATTCTGGCTGTTCACACCTTGCTGGGTTGTAACCTGAACAGTAAAAATATCTTCCGGAGTATTGTCCGCATGTACCGGGCCAGAATATGGAAATTCTGCAGCATACGTACCCATCAAACTGTAAGTTCCGGAACTGATGACCTTATTGGCTTCGGCAGCAGCATTCGGATAATCCAACTTTTGCATGTAAACACGCGACAGTAAAGCAGATGCTGCATATTGATTGGCATAAAAAGCATTGGATGCAGGCAGTTTAGTTTCGGCAGTAGTCAGATCAGACAAAACCTGGGCATAAACCTGTGCAACTGTTGCACGGGGCACATTTGATGTTGCATCAATTTTGGTGGTTGGTGTCAACACAATCGGCACGCCCAGGTTGGTATTTGGGTCGCCATCGTTCCAGGCCCTTCCGTAAAGCCTCACCAGGTCAAAATAATTCATTCCGCGTAGAAATTTTGCTTCGCCTTCTATCCGGTCACGGTCGGCAGGAACCGTAACTTTATCCAAAGCCGAAATCACATAATTTAACTGGTTAATATTTTGATAAGCAGTTAGCCAAAGATTGGCCACAAAAGAATTATTTACGGTGATGGATTGATTAGTCATTTCCGTTAATTGCTGATAGGTTCCCGTCCAATCAACAATTCCCTGCCCTGACGATCCTAATAGATCGGGCATTAAAAACACCAACCCTCCATACAAATGTTCTACGCCTCCACGCGATGCAGCCAAGTTACTGTAGGCACCAATCAAGGTAATCTGCACATCTTTGGCCGTTAATAAAGCCTGGCTAGCTTCTATACTTTGCGTAGGTTTTAAATCTAATTGTTTATTGCAGGCAGATAGAAGAAGCATCAAGCCTGCACATGTTATATTTTTGATTTTGAATTTTTTCATCATTTCAATTTTAAGGATTACAAGCCTATGTTTAAGCCGAAAGTAATGGTGCGGGGTTGTGGCGCCGAATAAAAATCAACACCCAAGTTAATATTGGAAGCTTGATAATCAGAGTTAACTTCAGGGTCCCAACCTTTGTATTTAGTAATTAAAAACAAGTTATAAGTATTCATAAAAACCCTTGCTTTGCTGACTTTGATCTTGCTCAATAAACTTTTAGGAAGGTTGTAACCAAAAGAAACTACTTTACATCTTAAATAAGAACCATCAGACAGATATCTGCTGGATGCTGCCACGCCATTTCCATAAAATAAACGGGGTTCGGGTACATTGGTAATATCTCCCGGCTTGTTCCAATAGTTCATCTGGTCGGTAGTTTGGTTATCATAACCATTACCGGCGCTTGCACTCATGTACTGGCCGCCGCTATTATAAATTTTGTTGCCGTAAACACCCTGAAAGGTCACCGAAAGATCGAAGTTTTGGAAAGCAAAATTATTAGTAAAGCCATAATTGATCTTTGGTGTTGGATTGCCCAGGATCACATTTTGTGCCGCGTTGTAATCATTGGTTGTGGTGCGGTTACGGGTTCCATCAGGATTGGCCGTATTTAAATAATAGATGGCATCACCGTTTGCAGGGTCAACCCCAGCGTATTCCCTGCCGTAAAAAATACCTATCGGCTGCCCTTCAATAACCCTGTTTAAATCATTTGTCCCAAGGATTTGTCCGCCCACATTTGTAACTACGTTTTTGTTGTAAGCGATATTTGCAGAGGTTGACCATCTAAATTTGCCAACTAAATTTTGCGAAGTTAAAGCGAACTCCAAACCTTGGTTATATAAATTACCTGCATTTTGAAACTGGGTAGAAAAGCCGGAAGTTCCCGGAATATTTACGTTTAGCAAAAGGTCTTTGGTGTTTTTACAATAAAAATCAAAAGCACCGGACAAGCGGTTGTTAAAAAACCCGAAATCCAAACCTGCATCAAATTGTGCAGTTTGTTCCCATTTTAAGTTTGGATTGGCAAGTTGAAAAATCCGCTGACCAGCCGCACCGTTATAACTTGCATCACCCCTAAACAAACCAAACGAAGAATAATCTGGGATTTCTGCATTACCCGTCAACCCGTAGCTCACCCTTAATTTTAAAGAACTTAAAGTTGTAAAGTTTTTCATAAAATCCTCTTCCGTTATAACCCAGCCTACTGAGCCGGCAGGAAATATACCATAACGGTGAGAGGCGCCAAAACGCGAAGAAGCATCATCACGGACACTGGCCGACACTAAATATTTATTTTTAAAAGCATAGTTTCCCCTTAAAAAGTAGCCGACAAAACTAAAGTTTGTACTGCCCGAAGAACCCGTTGTTGTTGCTGCGGAAGATATGGTTTTGTAAGCATCAGAAGGAAACTGCGTACCAGTGGCAGAATTGTAGTTTGTTTGTGAATATTGGTAATTCATACCGGCGGTAAAATCTACAATATGATCTTGGCCAAAAGTATTTTTATAGGTAAAATAATTGTTGGTGTTATAGTTTAAAACCTGCGTGTAATCATTTGCGCCGGAACCGTTCGAGGTTGCCGTATTCCTGAAAGTTAAGCTGTTGTAATAGCTTTCTTCGTTCTGGTTTAACTGATCAACCCCAAACTCAGTACGGAAAGAAAGCCCTTTTACAATTTTCAGGTCACCATAAACATTACCTAAAGTTCGGTAAACGTTGGTGTTGTAGTAAGCATTGCCAACACTAAGCAAAGGGTTATAGTAAACCGGATAATTACTGGCAACCGTACTGCCAAGCGTTGTAGTACTTGCGACACCATTTGGCAATGTGCCGCTTAACAAACCTGTCCGCGGATCAATTAGCGGCGTGATAGGCGACAAGGCAACAATTTGCAAAGGCGTAGAAAAAGCATCATCGTTTGATACGCGATTGTTGATCGTGCGGGCAAAACTCAGGTTCATGCCGACGGTAAAATTGCTGTACATTTTACTTTCAAGGTTGATCCTGCCCGAATATCTTTTAAAACTGTTGCCCACTAAAATACCTTTTTGATCTAAGTATTGTCCTCCGATATAATAAGTTGTTTTATCCGTTCCGCCCGATAAGTTTAAATCGTATTGCGATTGCGGCGCTTTCTGAAGAGCCTGTTTTTCCCAGTCCGTATCAACACCACCGGTTTGCCAGCTTGTGCTGCCCGCAGCATAACGGGTTAAACGTCTTTCCACGGAAGCTTTGTAGTAGGCCTGGGCACTTGCCAGGGTCGCAAAGTAACCAGCGTTAAAATCCTGCGTTGCTGCCCCTAATCCTGCCCGTTCTTCTAACTGCACATATTGAGAAGCATTTAAAAACTGACGGTGCCTGGACGGCTGGCTATCTCCAAACTGAGCATTAAAATTAATGCTGGGCGCACCTGATTTACCTTTTTTTGTGGTAATTAGAACTACACCGTTGGAAGCACGGGCACCATAAATGGCTGATGCAGAAGCATCTTTTAAAACATCTATTGATTCGATGTCGTTGAAATTAATGTCAGCGATGGGGTTGGTGGCTGCCGAAGTACCAGACTGGCTGCTTGAGGTGATCGGCACACCATCAACAACATAAAGCGGCTGATTACCAGCGGATAAAGAAGAAGTTCCGCGAACCCTGATTTGCATGCCCTGCCCCAACTTTCCATTGTTGGATTGAACAGAAACACCTGCAATTTTACCTTGTATGGCCTGTTCAACTGTTGTTACCGGCGTTTCCTGAATGTCTTTAGCGGTAACACCGGCTATAGAACCGGTTACAGATTGCCGCGTTTGTGTACCATAACCTACTACAACCACTTCAGATAATTGCTGGGCGTTTTCACGGATGGCAGCATTTACAACAGCACCGGTGATAGGAACTTGCAGCGTACCAAAACCAATGTAATTGATTACGAGTGTTTTGGCGCTGGCAGGTACAGCTAAAGAGTAGTGTCCGTTGGCATCAGTTTGGGTTCCTATCGACGGAACCTCTTTAACCGTTACACTTACTCCTGGCAATGTCGAACCGCCTTTGGCATCAGTTACTACACCTGTTATCGTTCTGGTTTGTGCAAAAACATTTAGCGAAGTTGCTAACGCTAAAAGGAAAAATAAAAGTTTTTTCATACGTTGTTTTTAGTATACAAATGTTAATTATTTGTTAAAACTAAAACAAAGATATGTTTAAATTAAAATTCCAATAAGATTTTTACAAAGTTTTTAAGAAGAAAGAAAAATTTATACTTATAATTATTTATTCTTATACTATTGACTTTATTAATGAACTTTTAAAATTTATTGATAAAAGAATAACTTCAATTGGTTCTTTTACTCAAAAAAGTAAAAAATAGTATAAGTATTTGCGACAATTTCAGGCTGAATAAATAACACATACTGTTTTTATGGCATAAATCTTTACAATGCTTCTGCAATTTTCTCTTTCCCGATCATTTCCAGCAAAACCTTTTCGGCCTGGTTCAATCCCGGGACAGACAAAGGTTTGTCTTCGGTGATCTGTTCCAAGTAACGGTCAATCCGGCCTTCTTCATAACTCTTGATCAGAGTTGGGTGCACATAATATTTTTTGCAAACCGTACGCGTGTTGCCCAAGTGAAAAGCCACATCGTCCAAAACCTTTTTAATGTTCTTTTTACATTGGGTGGTTGTTTCAAAACCGCCTGCTGCTTTAAAAGCATACAAGGCATGCACGCTACCAGACCAGGTACGGAAATCTTTCGCCGTAAAATCCTCTCCTGTAATGTCTTTTAGATAAGTGTTGACATCGCCGCTGGTGATATCCTGCGGATTGCCTTCCTCATCATAATATTGAAACAACTCTTCCCCCGGGATATCCTGGCATTGTTTTACCAGTTTGGCCAATTTTTTACTTTCTAATTTCAAATCATGGTAAACCCCTTTTTTACCTTTAAAACCGAATTTTATGGTTCCGCCTTCAATTTCCACGTGTTCATCGTTCAAGGTAGTTAAACCATAGGAGCCATATAGTTCGCGGTAATTTTCGTTTCCGATACGGATATGCGTTAGTTCCATCACCCGCACCACCAAAGCAAGAACTTTTTGTTTATCCAAATTTTTGCGTGCCAGATCGGTATCAATCTGTTCGCGGATTTTTGGGATATGGTTGGCAAATTCTTCCATGCGGTGGTATTTGGACTGGTTCCTGATCTTGTTCCAATCCGCATGGTAACGATATTGTTTCCTGCCCGCAGCATCCACGCCGGTAAATTGTAAGTGGCCGTTTTCATATGGACAAATCCAAAGATTGGTATAAGCCGGCGGGATCACCATCTTGCGGAAACGTTCCAGCAGTTCTTCATCTTCCACCAATGCCCCTTTTGCATCTTTAAAAATGAAATCCTCCCCTGCTTTTTCGCGGCTGTAGCCCGGGGAAGAATCGTTTACATATCTTAAACCAACGGATTTTGCGGTAATTTTAGGGTCGCGGCCAATTTTATCTAAAGTTTTACGAAGTTGCTGCATGTGGGTAATAAACGAGATTTTGTACCAGAGGTTTTAGGTATAAGTAATCTTAGTTTGGCATGATAAAAGAACAAAACAAAGTGTTGAGCGGTTAAACTTTTATACGATAAAAACAGCATCATGAAATACAACATTTTAAGCAATACAGGTTTATTGGTATCCGAAATCTGCTTCGGAACCATGACCTTTGGTTCAGGTGGAATGTGGGCAGCCATTGGCGGTGTTGAACAAGCAGGCGCAAACGATATGATGAAACAAGTAGTAGATGCAGGGATCAACTTTATTGATACCGCCAATGTTTATTCTTTCGGGCAATCAGAAAAAATGCTCGGGCAATCCATTAAAGATTTAGGGTTGAACAGAAATGATTTGGTAATTGCAACCAAAGTACGCGGCAAAATGGGCGAAGGCAAAAACAATGTTGGCTTGTCGCGCTATCATATTTTCCAGTCTATAGATGAAAGCTTGCAGCGTTTGCAGTTGGACCATATAGATATTTTGTACGTTCACGGTGTTGATCCGCTCACACCCATTGAAGAAATTGTACGATCACTGAATGACATTGTACTAACCGGAAAAGTACGCTATGTAGCCGTGTGCAACTGGCCGGCCTGGATGGTGATGAAAGCTTTGGGCATTGCCGAAAAACACGGTTGGAACAAGTTTGTGGGCATGCAGTATTTTTATTCGCTTTCCGGAAGAGATATTGAAAGAGAGGTTTTACCATTAGCCAAAGCAGAAAACATTGGCGTGATGCCTTGGAGCCCGCTGGCCGGAGGTTTTCTATCCGGAAAATATACCCGTGAAAACGAAAAAGCAGGAAACTCCCGTCGCGATAGTTTTGATTTCCCGCCTATCAACAAAGAAAAAGGTTATGATATTGTGGATGTTTTGAACGGGATTGGGCAGCAACACCAGGTGAAAGCTGCCGAAATTGCTTTGGCCTGGGTAAGGCAGCAACATGGCGTAACCAGTACCATCATTGGTGCCAAAAACCCGGAACAATTAAAATCCAACTTGCACTCCACCGAATTGACTTTGAATGCAGATGAACTGAAACGCATTGACGAAGTAAGCGCATTGCCGCAAGAATATCCGGGCTGGATGGTGGAACGGCAGGGGAATGATAGGAAGCAAGGGTGATGCTGTTTTTATAGGGGATAAAAAGAGTATTTGAATTTGTAACGAAGCCGGAACTTGAGAGAGTTTCGGCTTTTGCTTTTTTAACATTGCTTTTTACAAATTTATAGGGATAAAAGAAGCATTTTAATATTTCGCATTTTGTATTGTTTGAACTTAAATTTTTAAATGCAAGCTTCGCGTTTTGTATTGTCAATCATTTATAAACAACTATATTATTTATAGTAGACTACTGGAAATCAATATCTCGAAAACCAGCAATAAAACTTATATGAACAACTTTTTAATTTTAATAGAAATTTTAATAGATTTACTTTAAATAATGAGCTTTCGTATATTTACAAGTTGCCTGCAAGCTTAAATGACACTTCGCACTATGAATAAAATTATCATTCTTCTTCTGACAATTTTCATTTCAACTATTTCATTTTGCCAAAAAATTGAAACTGTTTATTTAGACAAAAAAGACGGTACAGCGAATATGTATATTGCTGTTGTACCTCAAAGTGGACAAATCAATTCATTTATGTTTCTGTTAGACGGATTTGGAAATTTACCGCAAGACGTTTTAGTTCAAACAGACTTGCCCAAATATGCTTCGCAGCAAGGCATATTAACAATCATACCTATTTTAAAAACGGGTTCTTTGTACTTCGGAAGTGATACAGCTTCACAACAATCATTAAAAGACATGATAAATCTTGTTGTTACAAAATATCAATTAAAGGGAAAGGACTTTTATATTGGCGGCTTCTCAATTGGTGGAACCTGTGTGGTAAAATATTCCGAATTAGCAGTTCAAAAAAATTACCCGATAAAACCAAAAGCTGTTTTTGCGGTTGACCCGCCGCTTGATTGGGAACGCTTTTATAATGCGGCTAAACGAGTGGTACGACTTTCAAGTCCTGACAAAATAAATGGCGAGGTTACTTATATGATAGACCGAATTAAAAAAGAAATGGGCGGAACACCGGAAACAGCATTAGAGAATTTCTATAGTAATTCACCTTATTCTTTTTCTGACACATCACAAAAAGCAATTAAAGCACTAATCAAAACGCCAATTATGATAATATCAGAGCCGGACATTCAATGGTGGCTCAACCAAAGAGGCTATGATTATTCTTATATAAATATTACAGACCAGGCAGCAATGATTAATGAGTTACAAAAATTAGGAAATGATAAAGCTGTTTTAGTAACAACAACTGACAAAGGATACAGAAAACCTAATAACACAAGACATCCACATTCTTGGAGCATTGCAGACCCGGAACAAACAATAAAATGGTTACAATCTCAAAATTGACAAAAGCCAGCAGGCAACATGCGGTTTGGCGTTATGGCGGGGCGACGAACAAGCCATCAGCATTTGTTCATTATTCAGCAGCAGTTCCAGCGTGACCAGCATCGCGAGCAATAGAATATATTTTGTACTTTAGTTCTTTATTCGGCTTCAGTTGTCCGCTCACGGAACACAGAATGCCGCCACAACGCCAAGCCGTCCAACGTTGTAGTCAATTTTATCCTACATACTTTACCAGTTGAAATGAAAGAAGATAATATCAAAAGAGTTAATAAAATATTGATATTTATTGACGAAAATTTAGACAATGATTTATCATTAGAAACAATCGCAAGTATTGGCTTTTATTCTCCATTTCATTTACACAGACTTTTTAAAGCTATCACAAACGAAACACTAAATTCATACATAACACGAAAAAGAATTGAGAAAACAGCGTCATTGTTAATACATAGAAAAGAAACGACAGTTACAGAAATTTCTATGCAACACGGGTTTAATAGTAACTCTAGTTTTACAAGGACTTTTAAAAAACACTACGGAGTTAGCCCAACAGAGTTTCGTAAATTAAACCCAAGCAATTATAGCAATATTAGTAAAGTGGAAAGCAAGAACGGACAAGAGAAGCACAAATTTGAAGAATACATTTGCAACATTAATAATCTTAAAAACTGGATTGAAATGAATGCAAAAATTGAAATTAAAGCAATGCCAAAATTAGACTTGGCTTTTATTACTCAAATTGGAGTAAATGGTTTGGACAATGCTTTTGACAGACTAATAAAATGGGCAAGACCAAAAGGACTACTTGAAGGTAGCGACTTTAAAGTCGTAAGAATTTATCACGACAGTTTTAAAATAACTGAACCTGACAAAGTAAGAATGAGTGCTTGCATAATTTTGAAAGAACCAGTTGAAATTAGTGGCGAAATTGGATTAACAAAAATTGAGAAAGGAAAATTTATTGTCGGACAATTTGAAATTGAACCCAAAGATTTTGAAAAATCGTGGAGTGGGCTTTTTGTTTGGATGAATGAAACTGGATACAAAAAAGCTGACCGAAATCCGTTTGAAATATTCCATAACAATTTTAACGAACACCCAGAAAAAAAATGTATGGTAGATTTATACATTCCAATAGAGTGAGAATTGTGGTTCGTGAAAAACTCAAGATAGTCGGGATTTATAATCCCGTCCTTAACTATGGATTTCCAATCCAAGAACAAAACACATTTAAAACTTTAAAGATAAGTACCAATTTAAATATACAGAATAAAAAAATTGAACTAATCTAATGGCTTTCAACCATTGATGATTTATCTATTTTGGAGAAAATTACAAAACTAAGAAAGCAGCAAAATAAAGATTGGTATAATTCGATTTCCGAGGATGAGAAACAAGCTATTAAACAAGGTTTACAAAATGCAGAATCAGGGAAATTAAAACCCACATTCAACAGTAAGAAAACTGTATGAAAAATGGTTATAATAATTTGATCCTTATATTTGAATAACAAACCTATAGTAAACAATAGATTAATGCTTACAAAAACTAAATTAATCGAACAAATCGAGAAAGTCCCGGAAGGGTCTTCTATTGATGAATTGGTTGAAAGACTGATTTTGATTGAAAAAGTTGAACTGGGTTTAAAGCAATCAGAGAACGGAGAGATTATTTCTGATTCTGATCTTGATAAAGAAATTGAACAATGGTTCAAATAAACTAGACTATTCAGGCCAAAAACGATTTAAGAAATATTGCTGATTATATCCCCAAAGATTCTAAAGAATATGCAAAGCTTCAAGTTTTAAAACTTAAACAGCGGGTTAAAATATTAGATCGCCAAGCTTATGTTGGAAAAACAGTTATTGAAATCAACAATCAAAATATCAGAGAATTAATTGAAGGAAATTATCGGATTATTTACCGAATAGTGAATGATAACAGAATTAACGTTTTAACAGTTCATCATTCTGCCAGAGATTTAACAAGAAGAAAATTGTAGGTATGATAATTTTTGCCCTATAAAAACAGTATCCTCACGACTGGATATATGTTCACCAAAAGAATTTGTAAACGATGGAGAAGATAGTTAAAGAAGAAAAGACATTTGACACAGTTAAGGTTTTTAGGGAAATTAAAAAAAAGATTGCCAAAGAAACCGAAAATATGATTTTTCAGGAATTTAAGGAATATTTGAATAAGAATAAGTTGACGGCTGTAAAATAAGACTGCCTGCTCCCATTATTTCTATTATTAATGTTTAGGCGAAATCTGGGGCGAAAAGAATTCTGCTGGTTATAATTGCAATTCCGTTTTTGAACCATAGATTTAAATTTAGAAGTAGAATCCAATTTGCATTCAACAGAACTGATTTTAAATGCAGATGAACTGAAACAGATTGATGAAGTTAGTGCGCTGCCAAAAGAATATCCGGGTTGGACGGTGGAACGGCAGGGGAATGATCGGAAGATTGGGTGAGGATGCTTCTTTTAGGGGTATAAAAACAGTATAATAATTTTGTAACAAAGCCGGAACTTGATAGAGTTTCGGCTTTGTTTTAGAAATAATCAAAACTTAGAATATACATTTACAGAATACTATATTTGAGTTATTTATAAAAACAATCAATCAATATTAAAATCTTCAGAAAAATGAGCAAAGTAAATTATGATGCAATTAAAAATCATGTTAGAACTCAATAGGTGATTTGACTGGCGTAATTCAAATAGATGGACACTCTAATATTTCTTCTATTTACGACATATGCAAAGATTCTAATTTTGACACAAACGGTAAATTTATTGTTGGTTTTGGATTTGGTGAAAGTACTATTGATGGAATCGGAAAACGAGATGAAGTTTCTTGTTCCATATTTTATGTTGATGAATCAGAATATGGTAAGTATGTGTCCACAATTAGTTTGTAACATAGTTAAAATCAGAAAAGTTGATCATCAAGTCTTTTCCTACGGCCGTCAAAGCAAGGTGAACGGCATAGAACAAGGTGCCCGTTGTCAGGCAGTCCTTTGGTTTCGGCCACCTGGCCTTCAGCTCTTTCCACAGCCTTTCTGCCAGGTTCAAGTGGGGGGCAAGGCGGCAGATAAAAAACACAGGGGCACCTGTTTTGCCAGTAAGGCAACCGTTCTTTCACCTGCTTTGCCGTGTGCACCCTGGCTTTGGCCAGTACCGTTACCGTTGGTTTGGCCAGCCCCGGCGACAGCCCTCCCAACCGCCCCACAATAAATCCGGCCGTTATCGCTTGCACTGCCGCCTTATAGATTAGCCCTGTTGCCCCTGGACAACAGGGCAAAGCAGTTGATGCCCTCCTGTTAAAGCTATTTTTCTTATCTTTCCCACTTAAGCCCTAACGATACTAACACAAACTAGTTGTATCCTCGTACTTATTTAGCAGAAGGAATGTAAATTTACAAATTGTAACCCTCAAAATTTTTATTGTACAATGATCAAAAACCGCTTAAAACTATTTGCTGCATTTGGGACGGCCTGTCTTTTCACCACTACGCTAAATGCACAAACCAAACCTGATAATCCGGCTTTAAAAATCTACCGCGCTACGCCAACTAAAATCAACGACCTGGTCAACACCAAGCTAGATGTCCGCTTTGATTATGCCAAACATTATTTGTACGGAAAAGAATGGGTCACGCTGAAACCACATTTTTATCCTACTGATTCGTTGACTTTGGATGCCAAAGGAATGGACATCAGTAATATTTCTGTTGTAAAAAACGGCAAAAATATACCGCTGAAATATGTTTACGATAGTTTGAAACTGAAGATCAGCCTCGATAAAAAATATACATCCGCAGAAAACTACACGCTTTATTTAAGTTATACGGCCAAACCAGACGAGCTGAAAGTGAAAGGGAGCGCGGCTATCAGCGATGCCAAAGGTTTGTATTTTATCAATTCGGATGGCGCGGACAAAACCAAACCGATCCAGATCTGGACACAGGGCGAAACCGAAAGTTCTTCAGCTTGGTTCCCAACAATTGATAAGCCAGACCAGAAAACTTTGGAAGAAATCAGTATGACAGTCCCTTCCAAGTATGTTACGCTTTCAAATGGAAAACTAATCTCCCAAAAACCTGCCGGAACGGGTTTGCGAACTGATACCTGGAAAATGGACAAGCCAAATGCACCTTATCTTTTTATGATGGCCGTGGGCGATTTTAAAATCTACAAAGACAAATGGAAAGACAAGGAAGTGAGCTATTACTTAGAACCGGCCTTTGCCCCTTTTGCCAAGCAAATTTTTGGTTATACGCCTGAGCTGATCGGGTTTTATTCTCAGAAATTAGGCGTTGATTTCCCCTGGAACAAATACAGCCAGATTGTGGTGCGCGATTACGTGAGCGGTGCGATGGAAAATACCACGGCAACTTTGCACGGCGAATACGTGCAGAAAACGCCTCGCGAAATGCTGGACGATAACTACAGTCAGGGTGAAAGCACAATAGCGCACGAACTTTTCCATCAGTGGTTTGGTGATTATGTAACCTGCGAAAGCTGGAGCAACTTAACGGTAAACGAATCTTTTGCAGATTTCAGCGAAACGCTTTGGGCCGAGCACCGCTATGGAAAAGATGAAGGCGGCGCGCACATTTACGAAAATCAGGCTGCGTATTTAACTTCTAAAGATGCACGGACGAAAAACTTAGTCCGGTTTCATTATGCCGATAAAGAAGACATGTTTGATGTAGTTACGTACCAAAAAGGCGGCTGCATTTTAAATATGCTGCGGAATTATTTGGGCGAAGATGCTTTTTTTGCCGGCTTAAATTATTACCTCCGTCAAAATGCTTTGGGCAACGGCGAAGCGCAGCAGCTTCGTTTAGCGATGGAAAAAGTAAGTGGCCAGGATTTGAACTGGTTTTTTAACCAATGGTATTATGGCGCAGGAAACCCGGATTTGAAAATTGATTATAAGTGGGACGAAGCCGGCAAAACGCAATCGGTTTACCTAACCCAAACGCAGGACGGACAAACTTTTACCTTGCCGATGGCAGTTGATTTGTATGTGAACGGGAAAAAAGAACGTCATCAAATTTGGATGCGCGATAAAGCCGATACGCTGACTTTTAAACTTTCATCCAAACCAAATTTGGTGAATGTGGATGGCGATAAAGTGCTCCTCGCCCAAAAGACAGACAGCAAAACCAGTGAGGAATATGTGTTTCAGTATTTTAATGCGCCTTTGTATTTAGACCGTTTTGAAGCGATGAATGCTTTGACGGGCAAACAAGGCGATCCCGGAGCACGCAAAGTGATGCTGGCTGCGCTGAAAGATAAATATTACGGATTGCGCACGCTGGCTATCCGCAATATCAACCTGGGCAGCGATGAAGTTAAACAAGCCGCGTTGCCCGAACTAACTAATATTGCGCAGCATGATCAAAACAATACGGTAAAAGCAGCAGCGATTATTGCTTTGGGGAAATTGAAAAACCTTGCTGATCTGGTTTTGTTCAAAAATGCTTTAAACAGCCAGTCTTATGCCGTTCAAGGTGCGGCTTTAAATGCTTTGGCGGCGCAAAACCCGGATGATGCTTTACGTTTGGCCAAAGGCTTGGAAAAAGATAATAAAGGCGCGTTGACACAATCTATCGTGATGCTTTACACTACGAAAGGATCGGAAGCTGAACTGCCTTTTGTGACCACCGCTTTTGATAAAAGTGGCCCGCAAGCCAAATTTAATATCTTGCAGGGCTATGTTGCCATGCTTGGAAAAGTGAACGATACGCAAAAGGTGAATTCAAGGGTAGAAAATTTTAAAAAGCTGGCCATTCAATACAAACAATACGGCGTTGACCAATATGTGATCGGAATGCTGGACGGATTGAAAACGCAGAAGCAAAATCAGGCTAAAAATGCAGACGGAACTTTGAAAAATGAGTTAAATGCACAGGCAGATTTTCTGACAAAGTCTATTGATGAAATAAAAGCCGCGAAATAGTTGCATACTGTTTTTACCAGCATAAAAAGAGCATTCCAATAACTTGGATGCTCTTTTTTTATTTGAGATGGAAAAAAACGCATACTGTTAATGCTTCTTTTATCAGTTAAAATCTTTGTTGAGCAATTTTTCCAAGTCTGAAAAGCTAACATTCATCTTCACTTTCCCTTGTTTGGCATACGCAATTTCGCCGGTTTCTTCGGAAACAATTAAGGCCGTGGCATCGCTGGCTTCGGAAATGCCGATGCCTGCCCGATGCCGCAAACCAAACTGCGGCGGCAAATTGGTATTATCGGTTAAAGGCAAAATGCAACTGGCCGATTTGATTTTGTTGCCGGCAATTACAACCGCGCCATCATGCAGCGGACTGTTTTTTTGAAAGATACTTTCTAATAATCGTTTGGTTATTTTGGCATCCAGGTACTCGCAACTGTTGTGAAAAAACTCTTCGTCGTAATATTTGGCAAACACAATTAAAGCACCGGTGCGGCTTTCTTTCATGGTTTTGCAGGCATCGATAATGGGTTTGATGCGGGCCAGGTTGTTTTTTTCTTCTTCTTTTCTGCCGAAAAAATATTTCCACCAGGCTTTGTTTCTTTGGAGGGAAGCATTGCGGCCGACCAGCAATAAAAACCGCCTGATTTCCTGCTGAAAAACGACGATCAACGCCAGGATCCCAACGTTCATAAAGTTTCCCAAAATGCCGGTAAGCAAACGCATGTTCAATGCCTTTACCACAAAATACAAGGCAAAAAGTATAGCCATGCCGATAAAAATATTGGCAGCAATAGTTCCGCGGATCAGGTTATATATCTGGTAAATGATGATGGCCACCAGCACTACGTCCAGCACATCAAAAAAAGTAAACCGCAGAAAGTTTAGGTCTGAATATTGCATTTGCACGAAGTTAGGATATTCTGGTAATCTGTTTAAAAATTCCAGAAACGAGTTAATGATTAAAGAATTTTTAAGCCTCACCTAAATCCTCTCCAAAAGAGAGGAATTAAAAACACGCAGCTAAACCCTCTCTTTTGGAAAGGGCTGGGGTGAGGCTTTTGGAAAGGTACAAGCAACTGATGCTTCTTTTACCGATAAAAAATTAAGCTAATGGGAAACTAATACACTGTCTAACAGTTCTTTCAGGAAACGTATTAATCAGGTTTTAATCAGACAGGACATGACAGATTTTAAAGAAAACATGCCATTTATAGCAGACCAAAAAGCGTACGGCCGCAGGCATTTTTTAGAAAGCGCAGGGAAAGGTTTACTGGCGGCAACGGTGATCAGCAGTTTAACTTCAACCACAGCCAGTGCAGAAGCGGCAAATGACAGCAGCGCACCCGGCCCGATGTCGGCCGCCATTAAGGTAGAAGTGCCCAGCCAGCACGCGCCCAGCGAAGGCCAGCAGGAATCTTACCCGGCTATTTTGCCAAAAGACAAACGCGTTGGTTATGCCATTGTAGGTTTAGGCGAATTGACTTTGGGACAGATCATGCCGGCTTTTGCAGCCTGTAAAAATTCTAAAGCGGTAGCCTTGGTTAGCGGCGACGCAGATAAGGCCAAAAAGGTGGCGGTGCAATATGGCATCGACGTAAAAAACATTTATAACTATCAGAATTTTGATGATATAGAAAACAACCCGGAAATCGATGCGGTCTATATTGTCCTGCCGAATGCCATGCACGAAGAATTTGTGATCCGCGCAGCGAAAGCCGGAAAACAAGTGCTATGCGAAAAGCCGATGACAACTTCTTCCAAGTCAGCAGAACGCATGATCGATGCCTGCAAAAAAGCCGGAAAAAAGCTGATGATTGCCTATCGTATCCAATATGAACCGAACAACAAGCAGATCAAAGATTTTACGCGCACGCATAAATATGGAAAAGTCAGGGTGATTACTTCTACAAACGTGCAAAACATCGGCGACCCGAAACAATGGCGTTTGCATAAAGCCCTTTCCGGCGGCGGTTCTTTGCCGGATATTGGCTTGTATAACATCAACACAAATCGGTATTTGCTTGGCGAAGAGCCTTATATGGTAAACGCAAGCACTTTTACCACGCCGGATGACCCGCGTTTTAAAGAAGTAGAAGAAGCAGTGATGTTCCAGTTGTTTTTCCCGAGCGGGGCCATCGCCAATAATACATGCAGCTATGGCGCGCACAACTCCAAACATTACCGTTGCTATGCGGACAATGGCGGCTGGTTTGGCATGGACCCGGCTTTTGATTACCAAGGTTTGATGCCCGAAGCCAGCCATGCAGAAGGCAAAGTCCAAAATAAAATGAACCCAAAAATCCAGGAGAAAAACCAGTTTGCTTTGGAGATTGACCATTTTTCGGAATGTGTGATCGAAAACAAACAACCGTACACGCCAGGCGAAGAAGGTTTGCAGGACCAAAAAATCATGGAAGCCATTTATGAATCGGCAAGGACCAACAAACCGGTGCATTTGGAAAGGATTGAAAAGCCGGATGCTTTCCGCGGAACGCCACCGAAAGAGGAATGAAATTAAAAGCAGTAAGGCCGGGAAAAGAATACTAAGCTTACACAATTGCGTAATGAGTTTGCTGGGGCGAAGCTGCTTATCGTTGATTTTTAGGTGGTAAAAGAAGTATTGCCTTCTTTATAAAAACAAGCTGCAGCCTATTAAACCAATACTGTTTTTACCACCTTAAAAACAGTATTGCAAACTACTTCATCTTCTTGACCAAACCCTCAATCAATTTGGGATAATGCAGATGCTCTAATTGCTGTATTTTGAACCGCACGTTTTCTAATTGGTCCGCAGGCTCTATCCGGAAACGGAACTGCTGGATGATCTCTCCTTCATCAAAATGCTCATTTATATAATGAACAGTAATGCCGGATTCTTTTTCCCCGGCAACTAAAACCGCCCGGTGGATATGATCGCCGTACATTCCTTTTCCGCCATAATTAGGAAGTAAGGCCGGATGGATATTGATAATTTTGTTGGGAAAAGCGGCAATCAAATCCGGCGGGACCAGCCACAAAAAACCGGCAAGCACGACCAGGTCGATATTCAAACTTTCCAGCAAACGGATGATTTCACCGCTTTGGTAAAACGCTTTCCGGTTAAAAATATGTGTCGGGATTTCAAAATTATCGGCACGCTGCAAAACGTAAGCTTCCGGGTTGTTGGTCAAAACCAGCATAACTTCTGCATAAGTGTTGCTTTTAAAATGCTCCATTATTTTTTGCGCATTCGATCCGGAGCCGGAAGCGAAAATGGCGATCCGTTTTTTTGCAGACGTGGAAACAGCAGTTGGTAAAGGCATTTTAATTGAAATTTTACGTAACAAAAAACGTAAAGTTTAGCTTAATGAATAAATCCATAGCGAAAGACAATGACAGAATCAGTGGTTTTGTGGATGGTATTGATGTCGCCGGCATCAAAAACCAAAGAATATTGGCCCAGGTTTATAATCCTTGCAACATTTTGTGTTTTGGCAGAATTTACGGCAATAACAGAATTAAGGTTGAGGTACAAATAATCGGCTGTGATAGACCAGGGCGCAGTAACCGTGCCTGTTGCACACGCATAATTTTGATAAGTGTAAGTATTGCCGGTATTAAAAGTAAGCGTTTGGGTTAATGCACAACTGCTTTGCAAGGTGTCTGTCCGGACTAAAACATTGTTCAGGTAAGCAAACCTTTGTTTCAAAGCCAGTTTCCAGGGCCGCTGCGTGAGAAAACCGGTGATGGAACTCTGGTCGTTTTTCTTACAAGAATTTACAGCAAGACCAGCAATCAACAGCAGCAGCAACATCAAAAGTTTTAGGTTTCTTATCATAAACAGCATCAAAAGTAACAAATCCTGTTCTAATAGGCGGCGGATATTAACAGGTGCTGCATGGCAAGTTGTAAAACACTTTAAAACTAAGTTTAGCAATTAATGTTAGCGATAGAAAAAAAGATACGATGAACAATTTTTTCAGGACTATAATTGCAGCCTGGGGCGCAAAAAAATTAGGCGGCGGCTGCTTGTCCACCATTGTTATTTTTGTTTTGATCTACACCCTGTTGGGAAAGTGCAACCAAACAACCCGTGCAAACCCTTCTCCGGCCCATGTAAAAGTACATGCGGTAAAAAGGTTTTAATTGAAGTTGAAATTCTTTGGAATGACTGAGAAAGCTTGTTTAAATTGATACAAGATTCTTCGGTATGCCTACGATTAATGACAATGCTTCTTTTACCCTATAAAAAATGGTGTTTGCATAATTTAAATAAATTAATAGCCTGCCATTTTTTAGGTGATAAAAGAAGCATAGAAAACATGCTGAACAAATTCTAAACAGGTTCTGATAAGATCAACACAATTAGCTCAATATTAAGCAATAATCAAACGGGGAACAAAAGCTTTTTGATTGACAGAAATTACATCAGCTTAAAATTTCCTGAAGCTTTTCTTTAAAAACCGGTTTAGTAATGAACGCTGTAACCAACGGGTTCTTTTGAGACCTTAATAAATCTTTTTCCCAAATGGAAGAGCTGACTAAATAAATGCTGATGTTTTTGCCGATTTTTGGTGCGATGCCGGCAAAGTTTTCCAAAAACACCCAACCATTCATTACCGGCATGTTCAGGTCGAGCAGTAAAATATCCGGTAATGCTGATGCTTCTTTTATCCGTATAAAATCCAGTGCTTCTTTTCCGTTGGCAAAAAATAAAAACGGGTTGAATATTCTCCAGGTAGTCAAGATACTTTTAAAAGCATTGGTATAAATAGGGTCATCATCTACCAGTGCAACGGTTTTTAGAGGCATATTTTTAGTCGATAAAAGAAGTATGGCTTTTAAATTTTGATCAAAGTATTGAGGTAGCCTACAGTTTGGCTGAGGTTGCTGCTGATGACTTTGATGTCGCCGATCAAGTCCCGCATTTCTTTAGGAGAAGTTTTTTGGTGGATCGATTCGAGTACCATTTGCAGGTTGCTGGTATGCGAGCGTAAGTTATGCGAAACTACGCGGGCAAAATTGTCGAGCATCATTTGCTGTCCCTCAGTTTTTTCTGCGGGGGAAGCAGGTGCTTTTGGGATTATTTCCAATCGTAAACTGGTTTGTAAAGTGCCTTTTATAGCAATACATTTTCCATAATCATCATAAACCGGGCTGCCTATAGTGCAAACCACGACAGCTTTGTTGCTTGCAGTAACAGCGGGCAGGTCCAGTTCAAAAGGTATGCCCTGATGAATGGCGCGGTTAAAAGCGGCACGGATGTTTTGTTCGGGCTGATAATACTGCATCAGTTGCTCTAAGGTAAGTGTATAAGGTTTGCTTATGCCCAAAAACTTACAAATTTCATTCGACCAGTATAGCTGGCCCGTGTACAGGTTGAGTTCCCAAAAACAGTTTTCGTTTAATGTATCTGTTGTAGCCAAGCCCTTATCTTTCGTTTTCAATTGATATAGATTTATGTCCTTTTATCTATAATCAAGCCATAGTCAATTTGAAGCAATTACAATCACGGTAAACAAAAAGACCAGGACAAACCGGGGAAATTGTTGCCCGCTTTGTCCTGGTCTTTTCCCAATGCTTCTTTTAGCGTTAAAAAATAGGTGCCTTACCTTACAGCGGCAAATTTTAAACAAACCGGATGGCTGATCTCCAATTTGGTTCCGGTGCGGGTCAGTTTCCCGGTGGTTTTATTGATCTTAAAAGTGTAAATATCGTCCGAGTTTTGGTTGGCCACCAACAAAAAATTTCCGCTTGGGTCAATGGCGAAATTCCTGGGTGCCTTTCCAAAAGTGGGTTGGCGTTCTACAAAAGTTAGTTTCCCGGTGTTTCCATCTACTTTAAAAACCACGATATCGTTTGCTTCCCCGCGGTTGGAGGCATATAAAAATTTCCCATCCGGGGATAAATGAACATCTGCCGCTCCGTTTATGCCTTTAAAATCCGCATTCTCCATCGAAATGGTTTGTACAGGGTTCAATTTTCCTCCTGCATAATTAAAAACGGTAACCACAGCGGTAATTTCCTGAACGAGGTAAGCATGTTTTGCATCCCGGCTAAATACCAAATGCCGTGGCCCAGCGCCAGGTTTAACAGCAATGGTAGCCTGTGCGGCAGGTGTTAAAGGTTGCTTGTTTTGAGGGCGGTAATCATATTCGTAAACTTTATCTGTGCCCAGGTCATCTGCTATCAGATATTTTTCATTGGGGGACAGGATTACGGCATGGACATGGGGGGATTTTTGCCGGCTTGCATCAATGCTGCCGCCCGTGTGTTGAATAGTTTGCAGGCTGTCGCCAATGCCACCATCTCTTTTCAAAGAATAAACAGACAAGTTGCCGCTGGAATAATTGGCCACAAACAAATTCCTGTTGCTTTTATCTACACTGACATAACAAGGATCGTTTCCGTAGCTGGGCAAACTGTTGATATAACTAAGCTTGCCGGAACGGCCATCAAAACTAAATGCACTCACACTGTCGCCTTTCGGGTTATGGCTTTCATTTGCGGCATAAACAAAGCGGTCATCAGCAGAAACAGCCAGGTAAGAAGGGTCTTTTACGCCTGCTGCTGTTTGTTCCAAAGTTGTTGTACCTGTTTTGGTGTCGAATTTATACACATAGATACCTTTGCTGGTCCCGTTGGTGTAAGTGCCGATCAAGAGATGATAAAAGCGCGGGACCTGCTTCTTTTGTGCCTGTAAAAACCCCGACAGCAACAAAGCAAGTATCAATATAAAAGTTGTTTTTTTAGTGCTCATAAGGATTGGATGATTGACGATCAAACGTAAACAAAAAAAGCCGCTTTGGTTTTAGCAAAAGCGTCCGATATTTTTATTTCATCAAATGTTTAAGCTGGATAATCTCTTTTTCTTCCAAATAACGCCAGCGGCCTCGGGTCAGGTCTTTTTTGGTAAGGTTGGCATAAATTACGCGGTCTAATTTTACCACTTCATAGCCCAAATGTTCAAAAATCCGGCGCACAATCCTGTTTTTACCGCTGTGGATTTGGATGCCGATGTCACGTTTGCTGCCGCCTTGTACATAAGTAACCGTGTCGGGTTTGATGAGGCCGTCTTCCAGTTCCAAACCATAAGCAATCTTGTTCAGGTCGCCCTGGGTCAGGCTTTTATCCAGTTCAATATTATAAATTTTGGTAACGCTGTTGCGCGGATGGGAAAGTTTATCGGCCAGCTCGCCATCATTCGTCATCAGCAAAAGCCCTGTAGTATTGCGGTCTAAACGGCCAACCGGATAAATGCGTTCGCGGCTTGCTTTTTCTACCAGTTGCATCACGGTGCGGCGTTCCTGCGGGTCTTCCGTTGTCGTGATATAATCTTTAGGCTTGTTCAGCAGCACGTAAACCATTTTTTCACGCTTTAATGTTTCTCCGTTATAGCGGATCACATCTTTTATCGGGTCTATTTTTGCGCCCAATTCAGAAACCACTTCACCATTTACAGAAACCACACCGGCTTCAATCAATTCGTCTGCTTTCCGGCGGGAACAAATCCCGGCGTTGGCAATGTAGCGGTTCAGGCGGATCAGGCCCGTATCTTTGCTGCTCCGGCTGCTGTTTGTGGGGTCGGCCGGCTTGTTGCGGGAACGCATAACCGGTTTTTTCCCGGTGGTATCGTCGGCCCTGACGTATTGTTTTTCTTTTCCGCTGAAATCTTTCTCATACGGCCGGCCTTCAGAACTATTGCTTTTAAAAGATTTGTTTGGGCGAAAATCCTTAAAATCATCCGTGTTCCTACTTTTAAAAGGCCTGTCAGCCCGTGCTCCGGAAGATGGTTTGGCAGAAAAACTGTGTTCTTTAAATGGCCTTCCTTCGGTGCTGCTGTTGCGGAAAGGCGGCCTGCTGTCGTCTGATTTTTTACTGCTAAAAGAAGCATTGCTGTTGTCGCGGCTTTTAAAACGGCTATTTCCTGCGGATGGTTTACCAAATCTTTTTTCTGCGGATGCTTCTTTTGCACCACCAAAAGATTTTTTAGGTGCGCCAAAAGCAGAAGGTTTTCTTTTGAAGCTGCCTTCGCCGCCTGTATTTTCATTTTTTGGAGAAGAAGAAAAACTTCTGCCGGCAGCAGGTTTACCAGGTCTTCTGGTTGGGCCGGCGGATTTGTCATCACGACTGTTCCCTTGTTTTTTATATGCCATTTTAAGCTTTAACCGTTTTTTTATCGGGGAAGCAAAGGTAAGTTTTTCAGCCTCACCACGCAACATTAATCCGTTTTATAACAAGGGTTTATGGTAGGACAACAGATATTTTTAAAGCTGTGTTTGAAGCTATTTTTGGGTAAGGGTTTAGCATCATATTTGTAACTATTTGATATTCTGAAATATATATTTAGCTTTGCCGACATTAATCAGTAATATATAACTAAAACCAAAATGACTATGTACAAAAAACACTTAATTACGTGCTCCGTAATCGTGTTGCTGTTTGTAATGTCAAAGTTGTTTATCTGTAGTACAACGCTAAAAAAAACAGTAGTAAAACTAAAGCCGAAAGGGGACAACGACGTGCCTGTTTCTGATCCTTCAATGGCTTTAAATTTTGCCAATGAACCCGTACCGGTCCATGATCCGAAAGTGGCAGGAAAATTAAAGCATTCCTTAAAACGGCACACTTTTAAACAGTTACAATCCAATTTGTTGCACTCCCGCGCAGCAAAATTATTTAAAGTGATCGAACCGATCCTTAAAAATTACGGTATCCCGGATGATTTCAAATACATTCCGATTGTAGAATCAGGCCTGGAACAAGGTGTTTCGCCAAAAGGTGCAAAAGGTTTATGGCAATTTATGCCCGGAACTGCCCGTACTTATGGCCTTAAAGTTAATTCTGCACATGATGAACGCCTCAACCTAAAAAAATCTACGGTTGCAGCTTGCCATTACCTGCGGGAACTTTATGACGAATTTCATAACTGGACGCTGGTGGCGGCGGCCTACAATAATGGTTCGATCAAGCTGGCGCGGCAAATGAAAGTGCAAAAAAAACACAACTATTTTCGTTTGCACCTAAACCATGAAACCGGCAGGTATATTTATGACCTGGTTGCCGTTAAGCAAATAATTACCCGGCCGGGCGATTTCGGCTACCAATACAATGAGCCGGATTACATGGCCTTTAATTAAAAACGTTACACCAGGAGCACAATGGCAAAAAGGCTTCGGGAGATTTTCCGAAGCCTTTTTTTGCTTGTTTAAATTTTTATCAAATCCTTTGGTATGTTTAGGATTGATAATAGTGCTTCTTTTATGCCTGTAAATTCTGGTTTATACATATACCGATACATAAAACATAAGGGTTATTGATTTTTATGTGGTAAAAGAAGCATCAAAAACTTTGAACAAACTTTAAACAAAGTCTTAAATTGCCAAATAAGAAAAGATATAGCAGTTAAAACCATTCAAATTCAATAATATTACGGCATGAAAAAACGGTTTTTGATAAGCCTGCTTAGTTTAACAACTATTTTACAAAGTTGTATGGTTGTTGGTGGTGTGTTTAGGGCTGGTTTTAAAATGGGCATTTATTCAGTTTTCCTGATTTTGGGATTGCTGGTTTGGGTGATTTTTAAAAGATCGAACCGAAAATAAAAGCTTTCGTAAAATCAGGTGCTAAAAGAAGTATTCACCAGTTCAATCAAAACTTCTGCAATAGTGTGGGTTTTGATTTGCAAAAACAATAAATTAACGATCCTGTTAGCTTCATAAATTAAAAACAAAACGAATGAAAAAATTAAACCTTTCCTTACTGGTTGCCGCATTAATGGCGCTGAGCAGTTGTACCGCTATAGGCGGGATTTTTAAAGCCGGTGCTGCTGTTGGCATTATAGCAGTTGTTGTGGTAATCCTGGTAATTATCTGGGTCATCTCCCTTTTCAGAGGAAGAGGTAATTAAGTTTACCCATATAAATTTTGTAGTTAATCTACACAAAAATCCTGGTTTAACTCAAATCAGGATTTTTTGCGTTTGAAGTATTTACAAAAAAGTAAAGCTCCTGATGGGCAGGAGCTTATACTAACCAATTATAAACCTAAATTATGAGAAAGCGAATTTGAACAAAAAATATTTGTTAATCTTTTTTAACAGTGTAAAGATAACACTATCTTTCTTAAACGCAAAGATTTTTCTTTTTATTTTTTAAATAAATAAAATAATACCCTCCTTTTTTATTCTTTTTTCATTAATTTCTATAGAAATAAAAAAATAATGGCCAGTAATTGATTTTAAATTTTTGGCCTGCTGCTTTTATGAAGCAAAAGTTAGTGCCCAAGACATCTTCTTTCAATTAAGTCCTTCTATCGGTCCATATATATCAATTTAAGTTAAAATTTTACTGCTTTTACCTTTTTAGAAAGAAATTCAACCTAAAAAATGAAAAGAAATCATAAACAGGCCATCGAAAAGGTACAAATACGCGATGTTGGTATCCGCACTAAAACTATTATTGCCAAATCTTTAGCCAGCTTAATTTATTGCTTTAATTGCGGTTACTGAAATCCAAACTGTAATTTCACCGTATTGAATAAAGCTTCCATAAATTAAAAAATGATCATCCTTGTTTTCTTTTTGTCCCACTGGTTTCTTTCCCTGTTCTTTCAAACGTTTTTTTTGCACCGGTATGCTTCGCACAAAATGTTTAAGCTAAATCCTTTCTGGGAAAAAACATTTTATTTGATGACGTATGTTTTTCAAGGTTCTTCCTTTCTGAACCCACGCGCTTATGCCATTTTGCACCGGATGCACCACACTTATAGCGACACCGAAAAGGACCCCCACTCGCCGTATTTTGTAAAAGATGTTTGGGGTTTGATGGTCAAAACCAAAAATATTTATATGGATTACCAAAAGCATAAAATTGAACCTGAACCTGCTTTTCGTGATCGTTACCCAACCTGGGCATTCATCGACCGGATGGGCGATCATTGGGTCAGCAGGATTGCTTTCGGCTTGTTGTACATTGCTTTTTACGTTGCATTTGCCGCACAATGGTGGATGTTTTTATTGCTGCCGGTGCACTTTTTGATGGGCCCGCTGCATGGTGCAATTGTAAACTGGTGCGGGCACAAATACGGTTATTCCAATTTTAACAATTGCGACCATAGTAAAAATATGCTGCCCTTGGATTTTTTGATGCTGGGCGAACTTTTTCAAAACAACCATCACAAAAAACCAAACGATGCCAACTTTGCAAAACGCTGGTTTGAATTGGACCCGACTTATCCGGTTATGAAACTGATGCACCACTTGCATATCATCAGGCTTAGAAAAACCTAATTTTAAAATTTTGCAATTGTTGTAGTTCTTAATTGGATATATTTATAGATGGTCCGCTTTATCCTGATCTTTCTTTTATTCCTGGTCTCATTGCTGGCCATTGTTCCGGCACCAACTTATCATCTTTGGATATTGGCAATTTTGGTTACCGAGTTTCCATATATATTTATCATCGTTACAATTGTTTTGTTTTTGATCAGGACGAGGTTGATCTGGTATAAAAGAGCCGGAAATACCTTGTCGTTCATTACGTTGATACTGTTTTTATCACCTGTTTTTAGGGCTTATGCTATCGCTTCAAAACTTCCGCGGGAATTAAATACAACACTTGGGACACAAGGTTCCAAGTTAATAAAACCATATCTGACCCAACCCTTTTCTTTCTTCTCCATGTTTTCCGGGATTGATGGAAAAGCCGTTCCGTTCCAAACTTTCACTTACAAAACTTATCCGGAAGTTGGATTACAATTGGATTATTTCCCTTCGCAATCTCCCGGAAAAAAACCTTGTGTTGTGGTTATTCACGGCGGTTCCTGGGGTGGAGGGGACGATAAGCAATTGCCGGAACTGAACAGTTACCTGGCACGCAGAGGTTATCAGGTAGTTTCTATGGATTACCGGTTGGCACCAGAATATCAAAATCCGCTGCCGGTGGAAGATGTACGATCTTGTATCCAATATTTAAAAACAAATGCAGAAAAATTACAGATCGACACAAACAATTTTGTTTTACTTGGAAGATCGGCAGGCGCACAAATTGCTTTGCTGGCCGCTTATACTTTAAAAAATGAAGGCATAAAAGGGGTAATTGATTTTTACGGGCCGGCAGATATGGTCTTCGGCTATTTTGTGCCGTCCAATCCATTAGTCCTGGATTCGCACAAAGTGATGGAAGATTATCTGGGCGGAACTTACCGGCAAGTTCCGGAAAAGTATGCGGCAAGTTCCCCGATATTACATGTTGATGCACATTCTGTTCCAACTTTATTGATCCATGGGCAAAACGATGTGCTGGTTTCTTATCAGCATAGCGTGCACCTCAATTCAAAACTGAACCAACTCCATGTAAAACATTATTTATTGAGCTTGCCTTGGGCAACACATGGCTGCGATTTCAATCTGAACGGGCCGAGCGGGCAATTGGCCACTTATACTGTAGAACGTTTTTTGAACGTTGTAACTTCTGCAAAATGATGCAGTAGCAGAACCGTAAAAATCCGTTGGCGTATAAATCAATTTAAACCTTGAAAAAAATAAATTATGAACAGGAAATATAGCTGGATGCTTCTTTTATCGGTATTTTTTTCGGTTGCTTCTTTCAAACCTATTGTTCCGGTCAGAAATTTAGTTGCGGTGTGGTTTGCATCGGTTGACAAAATTATTTTTGTGGAGAATGACTGGAATGCGGCGGTAAAAAAAGCATCGGCACAAAAAAAATATATTTTTGTGGATTGCTATGCCACTTGGTGCGGCCCCTGCAAAATGCTGAAAATAAGAACCTTTACCAACCGGAAAGTGGCTGATTTCTTCAACAAAAACTTTATCAATGTTTCGATTGACATGGAAGCCGGACAAGGCCCCGCATTAGCGCAGAAATGGCAAATCCAAGCCTATCCCACTTTGATTATTTTTGATGAAAATGCCAAACCGGTACTTGGTACCATGGGGTTTATGGGCCCGGATGATTTGATGCGCTTTGCAGAACAAGCCCTTCAAAAGAAATAAAACCATGCTTCTTTTTATCAGGTAAAAATTGTAACCACTAAACCTTGTGCCCAAAAGTTTGTAATCTTTGCATGGAAAACAAGCAGCAAAAAAAGGCCTTTCTTTTTGATATGGACGGCACGATGGTGGACAATATGGAATATCATGGCAAAGCCTGGTTTGATATTTTAAACAATGACCTTGGTGCAGGGCTAAGCAAGGAAGAAGTCAAAAAAGAAATGTACGGCAAAAACCCGGAAGTTTTAGAGCGCGTTTTTGGCAAAGGGAAGTTTACGCCGGAAGAAATGGACGAATACGGCATGCGTAAAGAAAAAGATTACCAGGAACGTTACAAGCCACATTTAAAACTGATCGACGGGTTAAGTGATTTTTTGAAAAAAGCGGGCGAACAACAAATCCCGATGGCAATTGCTTCGGCAGCCATTCCCTTTAATATTGATTTTGTGGTTGATAATTTATACATCCGCCATTATCTAAAAGCCATCATCAGTGCGGATGATGTGGAGAAAAGCAAACCCGACCCGGAAACATTTTTAAAAGCAGCAGCAGCACTTGGCGTAAAACCGGAAGGATGTATTGTTTTTGAAGACGCACCGAAAGGCGTGGAAGCAGCCAAAAATGCAAAAATGAAATGTGTTGTTTTAACTACCGCGCACAAAGAGGGGGATTTTGAAGAACACGATAATGTGTTGTTTTTTATCAAGGGTTATACGGATCCAAGAGTGTTGGAATTGTTGAAGTGATACTGTTTTTATCGGCATAAAAACAGTATTAGAATTAGAAAGAGTTTACTTAAATTTGATTTAAACGCTAACTTTAAAAGCTACAATCTAAAAAAGTATCATGAAAATTTTAATAGAAATCCCCGACAATGAAGCTTCTTTTGGCATGAAAGTTTTAAAAAGCCTTTCGTTTGTTAAAAAAGCAAAGCCAATCTCAGTTGAAAATGTTGGGCTTTGGGAAGATTTAAATGAAGCTGCAGTTGAAGTCTGTTTACACAAGCAAGGGAAAATTAAATTGAAAACTGCTCAAGAGCTTTTGAATGAGTTGTAGCATAAACAATTTACAGTAATGTTTTTTATTCAATTAATAGTTGGAATTATACTTGGATTTTTATCCTTGTATTATGTAGCACAGATATTTATTCCTGTTTTTTATTGCATTCCAAAATCAATTTTTTTAGTATTAAAAGGTGAACTGAAACCTATTGCAGTTTTATTTTGGTTCTGGTCGCCTTTTTTTTGGATTGCAGTACCTTTTTTAGTTGGTTATTTTTCCCCTTCCATAGTTGACACTAAGATTTTCAAACTCTTAGATAATCCCACAAGCTCGATTATTATTAATTTAATGGTTTTCGTTATGATTATCAATACCATTTTTACCCGTAAAGGAAGAAATGGTGCAAAAGAAGATTTCTGGAATTCTATGAATAAATACAGGATTTTTAAAACTGTTGAATTTGATAGCCTTGCCTTAAATATATTTGGAGCAGGTCTAAAATTATATGATTCTAAAAATTATATTGAAGCAATATTGAAATTTGATGAGGCAATAAATATTATTCCCAAATTAAGAGTGCCCTACGACAAAAAAGCATTATTAAAAGATGCATATTATAATAGAGGATGTGCAAAAGATGAACTTAAAGACTATATAGGTGCTATTAATGATTATAACAAATCTATTGAATTAGGTTCCAATAATGCCAGTGAATATTTAAACCGAGCTCTTGCAAACTACGAATTGAAAAACTTTAGCGAAGCAATAATTGATTATAACACATCAATTGAATTAGACCCTAATAAGGATACAGCATATTTAGGTAGAGCAATGGCAAAATTTAATATTGGCGACAAACAAGGAGCATGCTTGGATTGGAATAAAGCAAGTGAATTGGGGAACGAGCATTCTAATGATATGATTAGAAAATATTGTGTTTAACCCGCATAACATACAGTTAAACAAAACATCAAGCAGCTTTTCCCCAATAAATTCCCATACTTCTTTTACCATCCTAAAACCTGTAACGAAGCATTAAATTTTTTACCTTTGCGGCTCATTTTCATAGTTCATGAGCCAGCCCGTCAAAATAAAAAACGCTTTAATTTCTGTTTATTACAAAGATAACCTCGAACCTGTTATACAAGCACTTAACCGCTTAAACGTACAAATTTATTCTACCGGCGGTACAGAAACTTTCATACGCAATTTAGGTGTTGATGTTGTTCCGGTGGAAGATCTCACCTCCTATCCTTCCATTTTGGGCGGCCGCGTGAAAACACTTCACCCTAAAATATTTGGTGGCATTTTAAACCGCCGCGAACATGAAGGCGACCAGCAGCAAATTGCAGAATACGAAATCCCGCAGATTGATCTGGTAATTGTAGATTTATATCCTTTTGAAGAAACCCTTGCTTCCGGCGCTTCCGAAGAAGCTATTGTGGAAAAGATTGATATCGGCGGCATTTCCCTCATCCGCGCAGCAGCGAAAAACTTTCAGGATGTTACGATCATCGCTTCCAAAAACGATTACAGCGAACTGGAAAACATCCTGAACACCCAAAATGGGGAAACCACTTTGGAGCAACGAAAAGCTTTTGCACGTAAAGCTTTCCATGTTTCTTCGCATTATGATTCCGCTATTTTCAATTACTTCAACAAAAATGAACCTTTAAACATCTTCAAACAAAGCGTTGAGCCAGCGCAAGTTTTGCGTTACGGCGAAAACCCGCATCAGCAAGGGATTTTTTATGGCAACTTGGATCAGTTGTTTGATAAACTGGGGGGCAAAGAGCTTTCCTACAATAACCTGGTTGATGTAGATGCCGCAGTTGCTTTAATCGATGAATTTGAAGAGCCAACCGTAGCGATCCTAAAACATACCAATGCTTGCGGACTCGCCAGTAAAGAAACTGTTTTACAATCCTGGCTTGCTGCGTTGGCTTGTGATCCGGTTTCAGCTTTCGGCGGCGTAATTATTACCAATAGAGAAGTAGATGCGGCCACGGCAACAGAAATCAGCAAATTGTTTTTTGAAGTTTTAATTGCTCCGGAATATAGTAAAGACGCTGTAAAAACCTTAACTTCAAAAAAAAACAGGATCATTTTGTTACGCAAACCGGTAGAGCTTCCTTTAAAATTATTCAAAACGTTGCTAAACGGCGTGATCGAGCAGGATAAAGATGCAGTGATTGAAGGCCCGGAAAAAATGCAAACCGTTACCACCAAACAACCAACCGAACAGCAACTGAAGGATTTATTTTTTGCTAATAAAATTGTAAAACACACCAAATCAAACACAATTGTACTTGCTAAAAACAGTATGCTGATTGCGAGCGGCGTTGGCCAAACTTCCCGTGTGGATGCCTTGAAACAGGCTTTGGTGAAAGCGGAAAGCTTTGGTTTTGAGGTAAAAGGCGCAGTAATGGCTTCGGATGCTTTTTTCCCTTTTCCGGATTGCGTAGAAATTGCTGCCGATGCAGGAATTGCTGCCATTGTACAACCGGGAGGCTCGATCAAAGACCAGGATTCTATCCAAATGGCCAATCAAAAAAACATCGTGATGGTAACCACAGGCGTTCGCCATTTTAAACATTGATACTTCGCGATAAATCTGTTGCGGTAATTCTTTTATGGAACAATTTTTCGTAAACTTTGCAGCTAATCCTGATTTAAAAACAAATGGGTCTATTTAACTTTTTCACGCAGGAAATCGCCATTGATTTGGGCACTGCAAATACCCTGATTATACACAACGATAAAGTGGTGGTGGATGAACCTTCCATCGTCGCGTTTGACCGAACGACCAATAAAATAATCGCTATCGGTCGCCAGGCCATGCAAATGGAAGGCAAAACCCATGATAATATCCGAACTGTACGGCCATTGAAAGATGGTGTAATTGCTGATTTTAATGCCTCGGAACACATGATCCGCGGCATGATCAAGATGATCAACAAAGGCAAAGGCTGGTTTTTTCCTTCCCTGCGGATGGTGATTTGTATCCCTTCCGGCATCACGGAAGTGGAAAAACGCGCGGTACGGGATTCTGCCGAAATTGCAGGGGCAAAAGAAGTATATCTAATTTACGAACCCATGGCAGCGGCTGTAGGCATTGGCATTGATGTGGAAGAACCAATGGGCAATATGATCATCGATATTGGCGGCGGAACTACGGAAATTGCCGTGATCGCGCTTTCCGGTATTGTTTGCGATCAATCCATCCGCGTAGCCGGAGATAACTTTGATTCTGACATTGTACAATATATCCGCCGCCAGCATAACATCATGATTGGCGACCGTACTGCGGAAAAAATTAAAATTGAAGTTGGTGCCGCTTTGCCGGAACTGGCAGATCCACCGCCTGATTTTGCTGTACAAGGACGTGATCTGATGACTGGTGTACCTAAGCAAATCACAGTTTCTTATACGGAAATTGCCCATTGCTTAGACAAATCCATCTCCAAGATTGAAGAAGCTATTTTAAAAGCATTGGAAATTACACCGCCCGAACTTTCTGCGGATATTTATCAAACCGGCATTTACTTGACCGGTGGTGGTGCTTTGCTGCGCGGATTGGACAAGCGTGTCGCCGCGAAAACCAAACTGCCGGTGCATGTAGCCGAAGATCCGCTTCGTGCGGTAGTACGAGGCACGGGTACAGCCCTGAAAAATATCGGAACTTTTAAATTTTTAATGCAGTAAAAAGAGTTGCCAGTTATGAGTTGCCAGTTGTGAGTTACCGGTAACTGGCAACCGGCAACCCACAACTCCTTATAGAATGCGTAACCTCTTGATTTTTATTAGCAAGTACAACGCATTTTTTTTGTTTGTTATTTTTGAGGTCGCTTCCTTAGTTACTTTCGTCAACTACAATAATTTTCAGAAAGCTACTTTCATCAGTTCATCTAATGAGGTTGTAGGCAACATTTACGCAAAAGCAGATCAACTGACAGATTACCTCAAATTAAACATCACCAACGATAGCCTGGCCAGCGAGAATGCCCGTTTGCGCAATCAGCTTAAATCTTCTTTTTATGTAGATTCTTCTATGGTAAAAACAGTAAGCGATACAATCAACAAACAGCAGTACACCTATATTTCGGCCAGGGTAATCAACAATTCTTTCAATAGAAGAAATAATTACCTCACCATCAACCGGGGCAGCAATGCCGGCATCACCAAAGGAATGGGCGTGATTTCCAGTTCGGGCGTGGTGGGTATTGTTACTTTTACCGGGCCAAATCTGGCAACCATACAATCTTTATTACACGAAAATACACGTATCAGTGCTATGCTGACAGATTCTAACAACGTAGGTTCACTGATTTGGGACAACAACCTCGACCCAACAAAAGCAATGCTCATCAACTACATGAAGCAGATAAAAATCAAATTGGGCACACCGGTAGTCACTTCCGGCTATTCGCTTTTTCCAAAGGGTACAATGCTGGGCCATATCAGTAAATTAGATGCAAAAAACAGCAGTAACGGATCAGGGATTGAAGTAAACTTATCCGTAAATTTCAGTAACCTGCAATATGTTTATGTGGTAACCAACAAACTGGCGCAGGAACAGGAGAAACTGGAGGCGCAGGAAAAACAATGAGCAGAACGGTTTTATTTAATGTACTGCGCTTTATCGTGCTGGTTTTTATACAGGTATTTTTGTTAAAGAATATCTCGCTTTACCACATTGTCACGCCGTACTTTTATATCCTGTTCATACTTCTTTTACCGTTCAATATTCCGAATTTTCTATTGTATCTGCTGGCTTTTGGGTTAGGCATTACCATTGATGCTTTTTATGATACGCCCGGATTGCATACAGCTTCCTGTATTTTTTTAGCCTATGTACGGATCATTTTCATCAGCATTACCGTACAAAAAGAAGGTTTCGACAATGAGCCGGAACCAACTTTAGGCATCATGGGTTTCAGGTGGTTTTTTTTATATGCACTGGTCCTGACGTTTCTGCACCACTTTTTCCTGCTTAACCTGGAATCATTTCATTTATCGGAAATCCTGTTTACCATTACACATGTTGTTTTCAGCACTATCTTTACAGTAATTTTAATGTTAATCTCCGGTTTAATGTTTTTTAAGAAGAAAGCACGCCAATGAATAGTTTTTTTGAAAGGCGGTACGTCATCCTTGGTATCTTCATTGTGGTTATGCTGATGCTGATCGGCCGCTTGTTTTACATCCAAATTGTGGACGATAAGTATTTGGCGTTTGCGCAAAATAATGTGATCCGCAGGTTTGTCAAGTATCCAGACCGCGGTTCCATCCTCGACAGACACAATAAAATCTTAGTGCAAAACGAGCACGTATATGATATTTTGGTGATCCCAAAACAAGTACAGGAATTTGACACGCTGCAATTTTGTAAATTGCTTCAGATCGATAAAAAAGGCTTCGACCAACGCTGGGAAAAAGCTAAACATTACTCCAATTTCCGGGCATCGATATTTGAAAAACAATTATCAGCCCGGCTTTATAATTCTTTTCAGGAACACCTTTTCGAGTTTCCGGGCTTTTTTGTGCAACCCAGAACGGTTAGAACTTATCCTGATTCTGTTGCTGCACAATTTTTGGGTTATATCAGCGAAGTAAATGACCAAACAATTGAGAAATCACATGGCTACTATCACCCCGGGGATTATGTAGGTAAAAGTGGTGTTGAAAAAGCTTATGAAGATGTTTTGCGCGGACAACGGGGAGTAGAAAACTTGCTGGTAGATTCAAGAAATGTACCGAAAGGAAAATATTCGAATGGACGGTATGACACTGCCGCAGTGGCCGGGGAAAGACTGATTTCTTCTTTGGACATCCGCATCCAAAAGCTGGGCGAAAAACTGATGCAGAACAAAGTAGGCAGTATTGTAGCCATCGAACCATCCACCGGCGAAATCCTGGCATTTGTTAGCAGCCCGACTTATGACCCAAACGATTTGGTTGGCCGCGAACGGGGCAATAACATTTCGGCAATGTATAAAAATCCGTATAATCCTTTGTTTATTAGACCTATACAAGCTTATTACCCACCTGGCTCTTCCTTTAAACCGCTTGCGGCATTGATCGCGTTACAAAAAGGCCTTATTACACCACATACAAGTTATTTTTGCAATGGAGTATATTGGGCTGGAAACCATCCGGTACATTGCATGCACCGACATGGAGAAACAAACCTGAGTTTGGCTATTGAAGGATCATGCAACGTATATTTTTCGTCAGTATTTGCTAAACTGATGAATGATAACGGTACCCGTAATATTGAAAACTCTTATCTGGATTGGAAGGACGATGTGAATAAATTTGGTTTTGGCGTGAAGTTGGATGTTGATTTGCCTAACGAAAGAAAAGGACTTGTACCTACTACAGCACGTTATGACCGGACTTATGGTAAGAATCATTGGAATTCAAATACCATTATTTCGCTCGCTATCGGACAAGGCGAATTATTAGCAACGCCGCTACAAATGGCTAATATAGAATGTGCTATTGCAAACCGTGGTTTTTATTATCGCCCGCATTTGATTAAAGCTGTTGGAGACAAAGACATAATCAAGCAGGAGTTTAAAGAGAAAATCAATGTTGGCATTGATTCCATCTATTATGAACCTGTAATTAACGGTATGCAAGCCGTGGTGGACCGCGGAACTGCAGCAGCTTCTCGCATTCCCGGAATTATAATGTGTGGAAAAACCGGGACAGCTCAAAATCCTCATGGAAAAGATCATTCTGTCTTTGTTGCTTTCGCACCCCGCGATCATCCCAAAATTGCGATTGCCGTGGTGGTGGAAAACGCCGGACAAGGTGCTTCATGGGCTGCACCGATTGCTTCTTTTATCGTAGAAAAATATCTAAGGGACACCATCAGCCGCCGGCCATCCGGTATTGATGTAAAGAAATATGTGGAAGCAAACTTGTTGCCTGCCTTGCCGGGAAGCTTGCCGAAATTCAATCCGTACCTGCCTAAAGATTCCTTGAAAAAACCTCAGACCGACAGCAACAGAAAAACCATTAAGCGCGATACCGGTAAAAAAACTGCCGCAACAGTTACCTTAACTGCTGCCGGTATCAAAAGAAAAAAAGATGAATAACCAGCGCAGTCTTTTTTTTAATGTAGATTGGTTTACGGTTGTTCTTTATTTAGCACTATGCGTTATTGGTTGGTTCAATATTCATTCGGCTATTTTTGATGAAGATCATCCCAGCATTGTTGATCTTAGCACCAATTATGGCAAGCAGTTCCTTTATATTGTTTCTGCAGTTGTGCTGGCAACTATTATTTTGCTAATGGAAAGCCGGTTTTTCAGTGCTTTGGCACCGGCAGTTTATGTCATCACCATGATTTTGCTGGTCCTGGTTTTAGTGATTGGGCGAAATGTTGGCGGAAACCAGGCTTGGATTTCGCTTGGCGGCGGTTTCCGCTTGCAGCCATCTGAGTTTGCAAAATTTGCTACTTGCTTAATGCTTGCCCGCTATCTTAGCGGCACAAACATCAAAGTAACCGATACTAAATCCTTCTTGGTAGCCACGGCCATTATCGGTTTTCCGATGGTACTAATTATTTTGCAGCCTGATGCCGGTTCCACTTTGGTTTTTTTCTCACTGATTTTTGTGTTGTACCGCGAAGGGATTTCGCCGCTTTTCCTGATTGTAACGGCATTGGTCATTACTTTGTTTATCCTTACTTTATTGCTGGATCAAACTTATCTGCTCATTGGCCTGGTAGCCATAGCTTTATTTTTAATCTATCTTTTTCGCCGAAACCAAGCCTTAATCATTACAGTTGTAGCTGGCTTCGTAATCTCTGTTTCCATGATTTTCAGTGTCAGTTTTCTTTATCAACACGTATTGAAACAGCATCAAACGGTTAGGATTGATGAATGGCTGGGCATAACTACAGATCCAAGAGGAATTGGCTACAATGTTAACCAATCAAAAATTGCCATTGGCTCCGGCAAGTTGTGGGGGAAAGGTTATCTCAAAGGCACACAAACTAAATTCTCTTTTGTGCCCGAGCAAAGCACCGATTTTATTTTTTGTACTGTTGGCGAGGAATGGGGCTTTGCCGGCACGCTCACTGTAATCCTTATTTACCTGGTATTGCTCTTTCGAATTGTTTTTATTGCAGAACGGCAACGTTCCAACTTTTCCAGGATCTATGGTTACGGTGTGGCGTCAGTCATTTTTTTTCATGTATTTATCAATGTCGGCATGACGATTGGCTTGGTTCCGGTTATCGGGATCCCGTTGCCCTTGATTAGTTACGGCGGTTCTTCTTTGTGGAGTTTTACGATCCTGATCTTTATCCTGCTGAAATTAGATTCAAACCGGATGGGGATTATTTAAATTTAGGTGCTAAAAGAAGCATCAGGGATGTGAGTTTTTAGATGTGAGCTGAAACATGAAATCTGTTGGAAAACGCTTTACAATACGTTTCACCTGTTCGTTCAAGCGCTTGGCTGTCACGCCATAAAGCAATGCCAGATCACGGTCTATCATTACTTTTTTGTTACGCAGCACTATTATTTTATCAATAATAACTTCATCCGGTATCTTAACCAGTGATGTTGTCATTTCCATTTTTGCCATTTAGAAAATACATTTAGAGGTGGTCGCAAAATGCGACCACCTCTAAATGTAGAAATAATATATCTTATCCAGATAACCTATTTCTACAAAAAATCAGATACTTTATTTGAAGTAATTGTAATGACGTGGTTAAACTTTAATACTAATCTTTCTTAACCAAACCTTTTCCGCAGCAAATCATAAAACCGTTCTGCTGTTGCCGGTTTTTCTTTCCAATTATTTTTTACGGTATAATTTAGGTTGAGAAAATTTTCGGCCTGCTCAAAAGTATGATAACGGTTCAAAATATTGATTGCCTCAGAATAAGCCAGGTTATAACCGTTAAACAGTTCCTTTACAAAAAGCAATTTATCATTTAGGTTGATTATAGACGGCAAGTCGGGAACAGTTTTATTCACACTACCTGATACAGTTTCTTTGGGTTGATCCAAGCCTTTTTTAGCTGCAATCTGCTGGTTTAAGGTCAGCACCGGTTCAGGTTCCGATTTTACGCTTTTTGGTTCGACAAATTGAGGAGGAGTTTCAGGAATATCAACTATCACTTTCGGCTGGATTTCCTCCGGTAGATTAACTTTTTCAGACTGAACAGGAACTGTGATTTCCGGCTTCACTTCCAACGGTAAAAAACCTTCCTTACTTTCCGGTACAGATTTTTGTGTGGTAAAAGAAGCATCCTCCGTCAAAAGTTCATCTGCTGCATTTTGCGGCATTGCTTCCAACGGCAAAAAACCTTCATTACCTTCTGGTACATATTTTTGTGTGGTAAAAGAAGCATCTTCCGTCAAAAGTTCATTTGCTGCATTTTGCGGCATTGCTTCCGGCAAAATAATTATTTCCTGCTGTTGGTTTGCTGCTGCCGGCACTTCCTCTAAAGTTTGTCCGGTAATTTCAAGCGAAATATTTTTGAAAGGATCTTCCGCATCAGGCAAATGTTCCTGCCCGCTAAAATAATCAGGTATTTGCGGTTTCTCCTGATAGGTATTTTTCAATTGCAAAACAGGCGTTGAAGGTTGAAGCAAAGCAGGAATAGTTTGCACATTTATTTTTTTGAGGATACCGATATGATCAGCCAAAAAATTAGCATTGGCCATAAAAAGTTCCAACTCCAGATCATTCAATCCATTGCCGGATACTTCCAGATAACTGTACTGATCTTTCAGTTCAGCAATGATCCCACCAATTTTTTTTAATATTTCCTGTTGGTTCATAATCCAGGTATAGAGAAGATGTTGATAAATCGACGCTCCAAAAATAGGATTAAATTGTGATATTCGGCCTTCAAGGATCAGCGCAAATGTTATTTAATGAAGGGGTTTTTAAACGGAAAAATGAGTTTGGCGGAAGCATAGAAGTGATTTGCGGCTCGATGTTTTCCGGCAAAACAGAGGAATTGATCCGGAGGCTGAGACGCGGACAAATAGCCCGGCTTTCCGTAGAAATATTCAAACCCAAAACCGATACCCGTTATGACGAAACAGCTATTGTTTCCCATAATGCAACTGCCATACCTTCAACGCCTGTCGAAAATGCTTCTGCCATATTACTTTTGGGCAGCAATGCGCAAATTGTAGGGATTGACGAAGCGCAGTTTTTTGACAATGAACTGCCTGATGTTTGTAATAAACTGGCCAATAAAGGTATCAGGGTGATTGTAGCTGGCCTGGACATGGATTATACCGGCAAACCTTTTGGGCCACTGCCGGCAATTATGGCTTTGGCAGAATCGGTTACCAAGGTACACGCAGTTTGTGTTATTTGCGGGCAACCAGCCTTGTACTCCTACCGGATTGTAGAAAACGGCGTTAAGATATTACTTGGCGAAAAAGAAAGCTACGAACCGCGCTGCCGACACTGCTTTCTGTTAGGAAAAAAGGTAACAGCCTAAACAATGCAATCAATTATTTTGCAAAAGCGTTTCCAGATTTTTAAGGTCGGTTTTAAGGTCGTCCAAATGACCAGTCAACAATTTATGAAGGTCTGCAGGCAGATTTTTATCTTCCAAAACATCCTGATAAGCCTTAATTGCGGCCTGGTCGCCGGTTAAACAACTGGAAATCGACACACTGTCGCTACGATTGGATAACGTCCCTTTTATATCCAGCCAGGCTCGATGCAAGGCACCTCCGAAACCACCTTCATGCGCCGGTTTCTCTTCGCCGTTGTCGCTCATGTAATTTCTGATGGCTTCGGCCTGTATGTTCCGGGCTGTTGCCGATTGTTCAAATTGTGCCAGCAAATCTTTACTGCTTACCATTTCGGCGGCTTTGGTGTAGCCTTCTTCCCCATCCACACCAATGGTTACTAAATGATGCAAGCTACTAACTAACTTTTGATCCAAACTCATAATTCTAACGTTTAATAATTAATATACCAGTTCTAACTATAAATAATACAGATAGTTTGAATTGGATGATTTTTAAATTTCAACTGAATGATCTTAAAAAAAGGTAGATACTTCTTTTATCGGCCTAAATTTTACTTGCATAAAAAAAGTGCTGATGATCAGATCAGCACTTTTTATTTTTACAATTGAAGGTTTAACTTGCAATTGAAATCTTCTGTTTGTCTTTAATAGAATTTTGAATACAAGTAATCATACTTGCACACGTATTGTCCCAAGAATTTTTACTTAAAAAAGAGTCAACTTTGGATAACCATTGTTTGTTGTTTTTATTGTTTAATTCCAATTCGATTGCCTCAATAAAATCTTCTGCGGTATAACCAATATGAACCAATTTATTTTTACCATAAGGGTTTACCACATCCCGGATTGCAGTCGAAACTACCGGCTTCCCTGCTGCCAGATATTCTGGTGTTTTGGTCGGGCTGATAAATTTGGTCGAATCATTCAATACAAATGGGATCAAAGCTACATCCCATCCTGATAAATATGCCGGAAGCTGCTCATAAGTTTTTTGTCCAAGATAATGAATGTTTGCATTTTTAGGTAAAAGTGCGCGGTTGATTTTTAGAACAGGCCCGATTAGCATAAAGCTCCAATTTGGCCTTGCATTTGCAATAGCACGGATCAGTTCAATATCAAAACGTTCATCGATCACACCATAAAATCCAAGTTTAGGATTGGATATATTTACCTGATCTTCAGGCTGAACTTTGTTTGTCCTTGCTTTCACAAAATGGCTTTTGTCTATACTACTTGGAAAAGGATATATGTTTGCATGCTGATGCTTTTTGGCTTCATACAAAGAATGTCCGCCGGTAAACACAACATCAGATTTGGCCATTAACCTTTTCTCCAAATCTTTGAGTTCTGCCGGTGCGTTTTTAAACAGGGAAAGCTCGTCCATACAGTCATAAACTACTAAACCAGGGTTTAATTGTTCGGTAAATGACAAAGCCATTGGTGTATAATACCAGAAAAGAAAATCGTCGCCGTCTTCATCTTCCATAAAATCATCCATCAACTGTTTCATCACCAGCTTCTCTTCTGCCTTGGATAATCCGGACGGAATATGAGGAACAACTACCCACAAGTTTGGCAACCTTTTAGACAAGTCCAAATACGCCTTACCTTTTGCATCATGCATTGGCTCTTCCAGAAAATAAGTATTGAACATCTCCGAAAACCGGGTCAACAAATGTTGCGGGCGCTGATAAACAAAATCCCATCTCAGGTGTGAAAGGCAAAGCAGATTGGCTGGTAATTTTTTCATGGTTGTAAGTAGTAAGAATGAGGTTAACATATTTAAAAAAGATTTGTTCTATGCTCGTGTATTTTTTTTCGGTTTAATATTGATTAAGCAATTCTACTCTTATATTTTATACAAAAGGAGGGCACAAGTGAAAGCAGAAGCTAAAAGATAATAATGCCCAAAAGCAATTGACTTTCATTTTATTGACTTCAGTTATTAAATTGGTTTACAATATACAAATATATTTTTAACAATGTATATTTTTTCTTTTAACATGAGATTACAAGTTAATTTTATGCTTACACAACTTGTGTAAAAAAATAAGACAAGACTAAGGCCTGTTTCGACGGTTAAAAATATTTTCTGAAAAATATTTCTGAAAAAACATTCCCAAATTTTCTGCAATGGAAATACTTTACCTTGTTTCTTATTTCAAATACAAACCTGAACTTGATTTTGGATTAATTTCCTTTAATCAGTCGTTGTATTTCGTCTAATTTCATTAAAGCTTCCACCGGTGTAAGCGTGTTTACATCCAAAGTGTTCAACACGTCCCGGATTTTGATCAGCACCGGGTCGTCTATAGAAAACATCTGCAATTGCATCGCTTGCTTTTGTACTTTTTTAATGCTCTCTTTGATGTTTTCGCCTCCTGTCCTTTCCGCTTCCAGCTTCTTCAAAATTTCTTCTGCCCTGGATAAAACTTTGGGAGGCATCCCGGCCAACTTGGCTACATGGATACCGAAACTATGTTCGCTGCCACCCGGAACCAATTTCCGCAAAAAAATAATTTTTTGTCCCGTTTCTTTCACCGCCACATTAAAGTTTTTGATGCGGTAAAAAGAGCTTGCCAATTCGTTCAGTTCGTGGTAATGCGTGGCAAAAAGTGTTTTGGCTTTTGCCGTAGGATGGTTGTGCAGATATTCGGCGATGGACCAGGCAATAGAAATGCCGTCATAAGTAGAAGTGCCGCGGCCAATCTCATCCAGTAAAACCAAGCTTCTATTTGAAATATTGTTGAGGATGCTGGCCGTTTCGTTCATTTCCACCATAAAAGTGGATTCACCCGAGCTGAGGTTATCCGACGCGCCAACGCGTGTAAATATTTTATCTGTCAAACCAATGCGTGCTTCTTTTGCAGGCACAAAACAGCCAATCTGCGCCATTAGTACGATCAATCCAGTTTGCCGGAGAATAGCAGATTTACCGGCCATGTTCGGGCCGGTAATGATAATGATCTGCTGCGTTTCCGAATCCAAGAAAACATCATTGGTGATGTATTCTTCGCCCAACGGCAGGTTTTTCTCGATCACCGGATGCCTGCCTCCTTTGATATCAATGCAATCTGTTAAAGCAACCGTTGGCTTACAGTAACTGTTTTTGTGCGCCAGCTTGGCAAAGCAAAGCAGCACATCCAATTTGGCCAGAATGCGGGCGTTCAGTTGTATAGGTTTAATATACGTGCCGATGCTGTGCAGCAGGTTATGATACAACTTGGTTTCTATGGCAAAAATCTTTTCTTCCGCGCCCAAGATCTGCTCTTCATATTCTTTCAGTTCCGGGGTGATGTAACGTTCGGCATTTACCAGCGTTTGTTTCCTGATCCATTGCAAAGGCACTTTATCTTTGTGCGTGTGCGTTACTTCCAGATAATAGCCAAAAACGCTGTTGAAAGCTACTTTTAACGATGGTATCCCGGTTTCTTCTGCTTCCCGGCGTTGTATCTCCAGCAGGAAATCTTTTCCGCCAAAAGCAATTTTACGCAAATGGTCTAGTTCTTCATCTACGCCATCCGCAATCACTTCACCTTTGGCAATTAGCACGGGTGGTTCCGGTTGCAATTCTTTTTCGATCTGTTCGCGGATCAGTTGGCAAGGGTTCAATTGTTCAGCCAATTGTTTCAAAAACAAATTGTCGGAGTGTTCGCAAAGGTGCCGCACTTCAGCCGTAGCCAGCAATGCTCTTTTTAGCTGTATAATTTCGCGAGGGTTGACTTTTTGCAATCCAATCTTGGATATCAGCCGTTCGAGGTCGCCAATCTGTTTGATCTGCTGCAACAATTGCCCGGCCAATGCTTCTTTTACATATAAAAAACCCACAACTTCCAGCCGCTCTTCAATCGGTTTCAGCTCTTTTAAAGGCATCAGTATCCAATTGCGCAGCAACCTTGCGCCCATGGGCGACGCTGTTTGATCAAGCACATGAAATAGGGTTATTGCATTTTCGTTCGCCGAATCCAGCAATTCTAAATTTCGAACCGTAAAACGGTCCAGCCACATGTATTTCTGATGTTCGATGCGGCTAATTCCCGAAATGTGCTGCAAGTTCCGGTGTTCGGTTTCGTTGATGTAATACAAGGTTACACCGGCCGCAACTACAGCCAACGGCAAACGGTCAATGCCAAAACCTTTTAAGTTCTTCACTTCAAAATGCTTCAATAAAGTTTCCGAAGCGAAATCGAAAGTAAAAGCCCAGTCGTCAATCGGATAAGTATAAAAACCATCGCCAAAGGCTTCGGCAAATTCATTTCGTTTTTGTTTAGAAAAGATCACCTCGTTTGGCCTGTAGCTTTGCAGCAACTGGTCGATGTAGTCCGCATCGCCCTGCGCAGTCAGAAACTCGCCGGTAGAAATATCCAGCAAAGCCAAACCAATCAGGTTTTTATCAAAATGCAGCGCGGCCAAATAATTGTTGGCTTTTTGGTTGAGGATATTGTCATTGTAAGAAACACCAGGCGTGACCAGTTCTGTAACGCCTCTTTTTACGATGGTTTTGGTTGCTTTCGGATCTTCCAACTGGTCGCAAATGGCCACACGCTCACCTGCACGGACTAATTTGGGAAGGTAAGTATCCAGCGAATGGTGCGGAAAACCCGCCAGTTCGATAGAAGTACCCGAACCGTTTGCCCTTTTGGTAAGGATAATCCCCAGAATACGGGAAGCGGTAACGGCATCTTCCCCAAAAGTTTCATAAAAATCGCCCACCCGAAACAACAGCAGAGCACCTGGATATTTGGCCTTGATGTGGCTGTGCTGCTGCATTAAAGGGGTTTCTGCCGAGGTCTTCTTTCCCAAATCTCAATTCAATTAAACAGTAAAGTTAAAGCTTGAAAAGTTTTTTACGGCAGATGTGAAAAACTTGTGCTAAAAGAAGCATTGCCTGTACCAGATTTGACCGTTACCAATTTTTACCCGATAAAAGAAGCATCCGGTTTTTCTAAAAGAACAGAGCCTCAACCAAGAAAAACAATTTTGCAATAACTTCAATCTAATATTATCATATTTGATCTATGAAACCTGACCTTAAACAAAAATTCAAGGAGCTTTTTGACCAGCCCGCAACGGCTGATTTTTTTGCCCCGGGACGCGTAAATTTAATTGGCGAACATATTGATTACAACGGCGGCCTGGTTTTGCCCTGTGCTATTACTTTTGGTACGGATTTATTGATCGCCCCAAATAAAGAAGGTATTTTCCGTTTCAGAAGTTTGGATTTTGAAGATCAATTGGACATTGCGGTACAGGATGCCTACACCAGAAAAGGCAAAGAATGGTATAATTATCCGCTTGGTGTAATGCAGCAATTCTTACTGAACAATAAGAAAATTACCGGTTTGGATATGCTGTTTAAAGGCGATGTGCCGATCGGTTCCGGACTTTCCTCTTCTGCTTCCATCGAAATTGTTACTGCTTTTGCGTTGAACGAAACGTTTGGTTCCGGCTTTACCAAACTCGATCTCGTGAAGCTTGGAAAAAAAGTGGAGAACGATTTTATTGGTGTGAACAGCGGCATTATGGATCAGTTTGCAGTTGCCTTCGGCGAAAAGGAAAAAGCCATCGAACTGAATTGCGATACGCTGGACTACAAAATTGTAGATTGCCAATTGCAGGATTATGTGTTGGCCATCATCAACACCAACAAGCCGCGCAAACTTTCCGAATCCAAATACAACGAACGTGTGGAGCAATGCCAAACGGCTTTAAAAGATTTGAACAAAGAGCTGCATATTGATTATTTATGCGCTATTGATACGGCAACTTTTAATCAATATGAACACCTGATCACAGACGAAACCGTAAAAAAACGGGCGCGTCATGTGATCGAAGAAAATGACCGGGTAAAAGAAGCAACACATGTTTTGGCAGATGGAGATTTAAACCGGTTTGGTGAATTGCTGTATGCCTCTCATGCTTCCTTAAAAGAACTGTACGAAGTAACCGGAAAAGAACTGGACACAATTGTTGATTTCTGCCAAACACAAGAAACTGTGGCTGGCGCACGGATGACAGGCGCGGGTTTTGGCGGCTGCGCCATTGCTTTGGTCAAAAAGGTTGCTTTTGATGATTTCTCTAAAAAACTTATTCCATATTACACCGAGAAAATTGGTTACGAACCTGCCGTTTATAATTCTTTGATTGGCGATGGTGTGAAGGAGATGTAAGAGGTGCGGGGAGCGGGGATTAGCAATCAGGTAACTTTGCGCCTCGAAATTCCAATCCCACACCTCCGCACTTGACACTTCGCAATTCTCCTTCGCTCTTCGATCCTCACACCCCGCTCCCAATCCCTAAACCTCCTTAACATGTCATTAACATGCGCAAACTTAAGCTTGAAGAATTAGGAAGGGTTGATGTGGATACTTTCAGGCAACAGGAAAAATTACCGGTAACGGTAGTTTTAGATAGCGTTAGGAGCATGCACAATGTAGGTTCTGTTTTCCGCACTTCCGATGGTTTTGCAGTGGAACATATTATCCTTTGCGGCATCACCGCCCAACCACCGCACCGAGAAATCGAGAAGACCGCTTTAGGTGCCACACAATCCATCAACTGGACATATTTTAGTGCGATAAAAGAAGCATTGCAGCATTTGCGCGATCAGGGCTATCAGATCATTGCTGTGGAGCAGGCAGAGGACAGCATCAGCTTAAACCAATTCCAGCCTGAAAGCAACCAGAAATATGCACTGATTTTTGGCAACGAAGTAAACGGCGTAAGCGAAGAAGCGATGCAAATGATTGATGCCTGTATCGAAATCCCGCAGTTTGGCACCAAGCATTCTTTCAATATCGTGGTTTCTGCCGGTATTGTGTTGTGGGATTTTTTTGCAAAACTAAATTTGAAGTAGCAAGGGTTCCTCCGGGCTGGTTATCTGATTTTCTATCTTTTAAATTTGTAAATTCGCTAACATTCTATTTTTGAGATGAAAGCAAAATACCTCAACCCGTTTACTGATTTTGGCTTTAAAAAGATTTTTGGCGAAGAAGCCAGTAAACCGCTACTGCTTGATTTTTTAAACGCGCTTTTACCGCTGCAAAATAAAATTGCCGATCTTTCTTTTAAAAATACTGAACAACTGGGTCAAACCGATCTGGACCGGAAAGCCATTTACGACATTTACTGTGAAAATGACAAAGGCGAAAAATTTATCGTTGAACTGCAAAAGGCCAAGCAAAATTATTTTATAGAAAGGACTGTTTATTATTCTACTTTCCCGATCCGTGAACAGGCCGAAAAAGGCCAGTGGAATTACAACCTGAATGCCGTTTATTGTATCGGCATCCTGGATTTTACTTTTGATGATTACGAAACCGAACCCGAAAAAAGTGAAGTGGTGCACACCATCAAACTAAAAAACCAGCATGGCAAAGTTTTCTTTGATAAGCTAACTTACATTTACTTAGAAATGCCAAACTTTACTAAACCGGAAAACGAACTGACAACACGCTTAGACAAATGGCTGTACTTTATTAAAAACCTGGAAGATTTTCAAAACATACCGGCCATTTTTAAAGACGAAGTATTTACACAAGCTTTTGAAAAAGCCGAACTCGCCAATTTTAAACAAGACGAATTAGACCGGTACGAATACAGCTTAAAAGTGTTCAGGGACAATAAAGCTACTTATGATTATGCCGTGGAAACAGCCTTTGAAGAAGGCATAAACAAAGGAATGACTGAAGGGATATCTCAGGGGGTTTTGAAAGTTGCAAAAGCCCTGAAAGCAAGCGGTATCCCCACAGACTTAATTGCGGAAACAACCGGACTTTCAATAGATGAGATTGAAAAGTTGTAGTAAAAGCAGGAATTTTTAAAGTTTTTATGGCATAAAAGAAGCATGAAAAACTGGCTGGAAAAGTTTAAACAAGCTATTTTGCAACAAAATACTTAAACCGTTTAATTAGCTCTTTTCCGCAGGTTGCAGTAAATTCTAACGTAATCAAATCTTTGTTTTGCGTTGGCGTATAATCCAAACTTAAATCATAGCCCGTGTACCGCGCATCTATGGAACCGGAAGTTATAACCGCTGAACTACTATTGGGATAAAATTCCCGTAAAGTATAAACCACTTTGGGCTTGTTTACTTTGCTTATGCTAACATAAAAAGTAATTTTTTGGTTTATCGGAAATTCTTCTTTAATGCCGGGGTTTTTAAAGGCTTTCAGGGTTTGCATTTCACTAACCAGAAATTCACCCGGCTGAGCTTTTTTGCAATTGGCCAACAGCAGACTTAACAAGCAAAAAATAAATAATAGTTGTTTTTTCATACAAAGTTATTGTTTGAAGATAAATTTATTTTACAATTTAAAAATAGCATTGATGCCGGGCATAAAATGTTCTATTGCGATTGCATGCAAGTAAGTATCTAAGAATATGCCGAACCTAAGTTTCTCGTTTACTTTTGCATCAAAGCTTACACCAGCATAGTAAGAAATATTGAACCCTTCCTCATAATAATACTGTACAGATTCTGGCACAACTTCTATATGACCATTTGGGTAAACACGCTCCTGATAAAATTTAAGTATCTTATCGTTTTGATACTTCAACGACGGTCCAACTTTAATGGAAGCATTTAAAAAAGACTTTCTGTTGCCGAACGTATAATTTACATCTGGTGTTAAAAACAAGGCATGATAATACCTGTCTTGGCCGGTTAAACCTGTTGGCATTGCCTTGTAAACATTATAAAAAGCAGTAGTAAACAGGGTAACCCCACCCTCTAAGAATAAATGCTTGTTTACAGATTTTGATAAGGTTGCACCGCCAAAAAAAGCCGTATTGCCCCAATTATTTTCTGTACCGTAACCAGCAAAAGTGTTTAAATATAGATTGTTGTTTTTGATACTAGTGTTATGTTAATTATGAATTGACGGATAAAGTTTTTTCAGTTTTATTCGGGCATCACCGTTCGTAAACTGCCAATTAATTTTACCGTTCTTATTATTCCGATTTTCTTGCCA